>Ga0316190_10001211_pt1 | contig 18563 bp, 17 predicted proteins | sample Eddworburrow2_MG_FD_204929 | JGI IMG/M metagenome (GOLD analysis project Ga0316190, IMG submission 204929) | Coastal sediment microbial communities from Maine, United States - Eddy worm burrow 2 | ecosystem: Environmental > Aquatic > Marine > Coastal > Sediment | place: USA: Maine | collected... | reverse complement strand
CCTCCCCCCGACGACCGCGGTAAGGTCCCCGGGAGCCACCACCCGAGTCGTTGCCCCCTGGAGGTACCGCGCGAAATGGCGGGAGCAAGAATGAATCTGGAACAGCTTCGGGCAGAGATTGACGATATCGATGAGCGGCTGATCAAGCTGTTGGCCGAGCGTTTCGTGGTGACACGCCAGGTTGGCCATCTCAAGGCGGCGCAGGGGATGCCGGCGATCGATTCGACCCGGGAGGCTCAGATCGAGACGAAGGCCCGCCGGTTGGCTGAGGAGAACGACCTCGACAGCGGGCTTGTCACCGAGGTGTTGCGCTCGGTGATCGACCGGGTGGTGGCGGAGCACCAGACGATCGCGGCGACCGGCGCGGAGTGATCAGCGGCTGACCCGGCGCCGCGGCTGCGGGAAGCAACGCCCCAGCCAAGCACAGGGTCGTTCCTATCCGCTGGCTCCCTAGTGTCCTGTCAGGCTAATCAGGTCACGAATTCGACGGACCCTGACGCCCCTCGCGGCGTCCTCGTCGCCCCGCTCACAACCACGGTGAGCTGGGCTCCTGCGTCCTGGCGACGAACGCCAGTTCCTCGCCGAACTCATCAACGCATCAACCTGACAGGACACTAGGTGGTCGGTTTCAGAAGTACGCGGGTGGATGTCTCCGCGGTCTGGTGTTGCACAGTCGGCGGGGGGGGTTCGGGGGCGGAGATTCTTCGGAGCCCCCCGACCAGCGACGATCCGGCTTCGCTGGTCGTCGCTGAACAAGTCAGCTGCCGCCGTAGGTGGCATCGCGCAGAACCTCAGTTCGAAAGTTTCCTTTCGAACTGAAGCACTTAGCCGTCGGCGTGCGCCAGGGCGACGCCGGCATCGTGGGCGATGGTCCAGTGGGCCGGGCCGAGATGGTGTTCGCGGGCCCAGGCGACGACGGGTGGTGGTGATCCCAGCTCGGTGAGGAGGCGGGCCCCGCTGTCCGGGTAGCGGAGATAGCGTCCGATGCGGCCTTTGAGCCGTGACCGCAGCCATGAGCTCGACGGGAGGAGCGGGTCGATGAGCGTGGCAGCTACCCTGCCGACGACCCCGATTTCTGCTTCACCCTTGCCAATGTCGTGAAGTAGCGCGGCGCGGATGAGCCATCGGTGTTCGAGCGCGGCCGGGGTGTTTTCGACCTCACGGGCGACCTGGACCAGATGCCGGCGGTCCGTGTCGGCGAGACGGGACCATACCGCCCACTCGGCCGGTTCGAGCTGCTCCGCCGCCCAGACCTCGTCCTCGGCGTCGGGGGGCCGGGCGGGTACCGTTTCTACAAATCGGGCTATCAGATGGGCGGTTCGGGCCACCGGGGCCACTCTCTTCTCAGGCGCAGCGGATGCAGGTGCTGGCTTGGGGCATGGCTTCGAGCCGTGCCTCCGATATTGGCTCTTGGCAGCGGTCGCACACTCCGTAGAGACCCGAATCGAGGCGTTCGAGCGCGGTTTCGACCGCTTCGAGTTGGTCTCGGAGCGACGCGGCGAGCACGCGGGCCTCTCCTTGCTCGGCCGCTACTTGACCGGAGTCGGCGAAGTTGTCGTCAAAGGATCCGCCATCCAGCTCCTGTAGCTGGGCGTTGAGTTGGGCCTGCTCAGTTTCGAGCGATTCCTTTGTTGTCTCGATTGACGTCTCGGAAGCCACGACCAGAGGCTAGTGGGCTTATGCTGCGCTGTCAGTGGCGATTCGCGGCCCGGGGGTGTCACCCTTTGGTGCTCGTTGGTCCCGGCCATCGGACCTGGGCTCGGTCCGGGGGCTAGGTCGTGAGGAATTCCCGGGCCAGGGTGAGCCCGATAATCGTCTTGGCGTCGACGATGGTCCCGTCGCGAATCCATTGCCATGCTTGGTCAACCGTGTGCCGTTCCACGGTCATGTAGTCCTCTTCCACCCCATGACGGTCAGAGGGGGTTTCGCTGAGGTCACGGGCGAGATAGAGCTCGACACGTTGGTCGGTGACCCCGGCTGCGGCCACGTAGGAACCGAGATGGTCGAGTCGTCCGGCGGTCAGCCCGACCTCTTCGGCGAGTTCCCGTTGCGCGGTTACCTCCGGCGGTTCGCCGGGCACGTCGCGAAGCCCGGCGGGAATTTCCAGTAGCAGGCGCTCCAACGGAGCCCGATACTGGCGTACGAACACCATCTCTGGCGCCGGTGACCGGGTGTCGAGCACCACGATCGCCACGGCCCCGGGCATATAGATGACGTCGCGGGTGAACTCTTCGCCGGCGGGCGCTTCGAAGGTGACCTCGGCCACGCGCATGACATACCCGCGGTGAATTTCGGTCTCGGCCCGCTTGTGGAACCCTTCGGGCGCGGCGGACTGATCTGACATCATGTCGTCGCCTTCATTCATTGGGGCCGTTCACGGTCCGAGAGCAGCATCACGCCCGGGTATTGATCAGCTTGGGATTGCGACCCTCGGCTCGCGCCAGTGCTTGGGCCACAAATTCGCGGAATAGGGGCGCCGGCCGTTCCGGGCGGCTCTGGAATTCCGGGTGGGCTTGGGTCCCGATCCAGAACGGATGATCGGACAGTTCGATGAATTCCACCAATCGGCCATCGGGGGAGGTTCCCGAGCACCGGAAACCGTGAGCCTCGAGCCTGCTCCGATAGCTCTCGTTGAACTCATAGCGGTGGCGATGACGTTCAGAGACCACGGCCCGCCCATAGATCTCGGCCAGTTGAGAGCCCGGTTCTAGCTCGGCCACGTAGGCACCGAGGCGCATGGTTCCACCCTTGTCGGTCACATTGCGCTGCCCATCCATGAGGTCGATGACCGGATGGGGGGTGGCCGGGTCGACCTCGGTGCTGTTGGCACCGGCCAGCCCGGCCACGTGGCGGGCAAACTCGATGGTCATGACCTGCATGCCAAGACACAGGCCCAGGCATGGCACCTGGTGTTCTCGCGCGTACTGGGCGGCGGCGATCTTTCCCTCGAAGCCCCGCTCACCGAACCCGCCGGGTATCACGATCCCGTCGAGGGGGCGTAGCTGGCCCTCGCTCAGCTTTCGTTCGACGTCCTCGGCCTGGATCCACTCGACCTCGACGTCGGCCCCCTGCGCAAAGCCGGCATGGTTCAGCGACTCGACGACGGACAGGTAGGCGTCGGGGAGGCTCACATACTTGCCGATGACCCCTACGCGTACCGGCAACTTCGCGGCTTCGACGCGGGCGACCAGTTGACGCCAGCTGGAGAGGTCGACCGTTCGATCCGCCCAGCTGAAGTGCTCACACACCACCTGGTCGAGACCCTCGTCGTGAAGCACGAGGGGAATCTCATAGAGACTGTCAGCGTCGGCGGCGTTGGCGATGGCGTTGAAGGGCACATCGCAGAGGTTGGAGATCTTTCGTTTGAGTTCGTCCGAAACCGGTGCCTCGCTGCGACAGACGATGGCGTCGGGTTGGATACCGCGGCTGCGAAGCTCGGTAACCGAATGCTGGGTCGGTTTGGTTTTCTGCTCACCCGACGGCCCGATGAACGGCACCAGGGTGACATGGACATAGAAGACGTTGGAGCGACCGACGTCGAGCCGGTATTGCCGTATGGCCTCGAGGAACGGCAGGATTTCGATGTCGCCGACCGTGCCACCCACCTCGGTGATGACCACGTCGACATCCTCGGTGGCGAGCCGGCTGATACGGCGCTTGATCTCGTCGGTGATGTGGGGAATGACTTGCACCGTCTTGCCGAGATACTCTCCGCGCCGCTCAGCGGCCAGCACTGCGGAGTAGATCGACCCCGTGGTGGCGTTCGAATCCATCGACAGGTTGACATCGATGAAACGTTCGTAGTGACCCAGGTCGAGGTCGGTCTCGCCGCCGTCGTTGGTGACGTACACCTCGCCGTGCTCGAAGGGATTCATCGTCCCCGGATCCACGTTGATGTAGGGGTCCAGTTTCTGCATGGTCACCCGAAGGCCTCGGGCCTTCAGGAGTCGACCGAGCGAAGAGGCGGTAAGGCCCTTGCCGAGCGAGCTAGCCACCCCACCTGTCACGAAGATGTGTTTGGTCAAGCCCGTCTCTTTCCTTGATCAGCTACGCCTTGCCATCTCACAGGCACCATCGGCCCCGCCGGCTGCTGACGCGTGGTGATGCGCAGGGTACTGCTAGCGCACCGACTGGGGCCGATCGGCCGTTGGTGACAAGACCCCAAATACGCTATCGCGCTCGATCGCAAAGCGGGAGCCGTGAGCACTCCCGACGCTCAACGTGGGACCAGCCGGTCCGCATCCAAAGCCGTGCCGTAGTGCCCGGTCTTACGGTCTGCGAGATCGTCCAGGGCCAGGATCAGTGCGAGCCGGCCAAGGGAGGTCGACAGATTGTCCACGGTCGAGATAGGGCGCTGTTCTCGTTGGCGAATCGACCCGAGCGGACCGAGCGATGATGCCGCTTCCTCAGCCGGTGCCGACTCCTCGGTCAGCTGGGCGAGGACGACCCCGGCGAACGGACCTCGACTCGACCCGTCTGCATCGTCGATGAGCGGTTCCAGGAAGGCGTTCACCAGACCTTGGTCCACTGTGGGATCGTCATCCCACACGACCACGATACGAAGCCCGGAGTTGTCCGCCAGGACCGAATCAAGCTCGACGACAAGTGGTTCGTCGATGAGCTTGAGTCCGAACTCGTCCACCACGGCTTCCAACTCGTTGAACCTCACATCTCCCTGGCCGACCTCGACGACCTCCGCCAGATTCGGTGTCGTGTCCACCGGGACCTCCAACAAGGTGGTGGTGGGTGAGGGCTCAGCCGGCGGCGGGGCAGTTTCACTTGTCTCGATCGTGGTGGGGACCGCTCCAGCCGAGGGGTCGACGGTCGCCTGATCGCCGAGCGTGGTGGTCGGCGCCACTCGTTCGCGCGGTGGCTTGGGTTCTCGCTGCGGTTCATTGGCGTCGGCGAGAACCTCCCCAAGAGCTTGCATCGCGGCGGGTTCACTATCGCGGCTGACGACGATCGTGGCAGCCAGGTCGGCTCCGGCGAACAACAGGGTCTGATGGGCGGCGTCTCGCGCCGTCTCGTCGACACCGTCCAACGCCACCACCAACACCGGTACTGCCGACAAACGCTCTGCGACCAGCGGCTCCTCGACTTCAGCTTCAAACTGCTCGTCTCTGCTGGCAAACTCATCGAGTTCACCCTGGAGACCGTCGTTCTCGCGCTCGAGGGCCTCGATGTCATCGAGGCTGGATTCGAGACGGCCCACCGTGACCCTGCCGATCAATGTCGAACCGATCGCGATACCCAGCCCGAGGGCCAAGAACACCGCCGTGAGACTCGCCAGGTGGTAGCGAAGGCTTATCATCGCCCGAACGTGAGCCAGAAGCCACGCAAGAAGAGCTGAATGGGTTCAGCTACGACACCTAGGACGATCAGGACGAACAGGGCTGAGGCCACGAGCATCGCCAGATCGCGGCGGGCCACCGTGGCCCCTTGCAGGCCGATGATGGTCGCGACGTCGACCAGCTTCAGGCCGACGCGAGCTTTCACGGCGAACGAAGCAGCGTCCGTGGTGTCGGTGCCGATCCGGTCGGTCGTGGATCCCCGGGCGAGGAGGATCATGGCGGCTTCACCCTCATGGGCCAGCAACACCGCCAGATCGCCTGTCGAGCACGGCCCACTTATCTCTCCTGGCTGTTCACCACCCTGCTCCACATGGGTCAAGATGGCAGCACCACTCTGCCGTGCCCCAGGACTGAGCGACCCGGGCGCCCCCATGATCAGGTCCGGCTTGTACCGCCGGGCGATCAGCGCGTCAGCTCCAGATCCGATGCCGATCAGAAAGGGGTCGAGTGCGGCAAGGGTCGTTCGGCCCAAACGGCGCAGATCCTGAGCGCCGGCCGGCCCATCGTCAACGATGACAACATTTTTGCCTCTTAGCTCGAAGTCGGCGCCGCGTCCTACGCTCCCGCCGAGGAAGGTGCGTTCCTCGACCACGAACTGCAACGCCTGATCAGCAAAATCGATGAAGGCCGCTCCCTCGTTCGTTCGTCGCTCGGCCAGATGAACGCTGATGTCAGAGCTGGTGCGTCGGTTGCCGGTCGCGATGCGGAGGTCGTTGCTCAACAGGTTTGAGCCGGCCAGCGTCACCGTCACACCCTCGACGATCGCGGCTGCGCCGTTCTCACCGACATCGTCGAGAAGATGAATGCCGGCACGCAGAAGATGAAGCGCACCCCACTGTGTCGTGGCGTCGGTGCTCGACTGCACATTCACGACCGCCGCCGGCCGGCAGGCGATAATGTCTCGCGCCAAGCGCTCGTCGATGCCGGTCTGGTTCAGCACCACGATGTCGCCCGCGGTGGTACGACGGAGCAGGCGATCGACGCGGGTGTCGACTCGGGCCGGACCGGAGATGGCGCGTGTGGTCACCGCTCGACCGGTCAGTGCCCGGGGGCTTCGAGCTCGCCCAACCCGAGCCGCTCTCGTGCCGAGTTGATAAGTTCGGCGGCGTGGTGCTGCGCCGTGTCGCTGTCCGGCGAGCCGGACAACATGCGGGAGATCTCCACCACCCGCTCGGTATCGCTCAGCGCCCGCGCCACCGAGACCGTCGAGGAGCCATCGTCGCTCTTGGAGATGGCGACATGAGTTCCGGCGAACACCGCGACCTGGGCGAGGTGAGTGACCACCAGTACCTGGTGATGTCCGGCCAGTTTGGCCAGTGCTCCACCGACCGCCGATGCGGTCTCGCCGCCGATACCGGCGTCGACCTCGTCGAAGATGAGGGTAGGTGGTGCTTCGCTCACCACCCGACGTATGGCGAGCATGGTTCGGGCGAGCTCCCCGCCCGATGCCACCTTCGTCAACGCGAGGGGTGGCGCGCCCGGATTGGCAGCGAGGAGCACGGCTACGTCGTCACCGGGATCGTCACCAACATCGACCACCAGCCGGGCGCCGGCCATGGCGAGTTCGCGCAGATGAACCTGGGCCGCCTCGGCCAGGTCCGGCGCGGCGGACCGGCGGGCCGCTCCGACCTTGGCGGCGGCCCGCTCCAATTCGACGACAAGTTCGCCCCGATGCCGGTCCAACTGGTCAGCCCGCTGTTCATACCCCTCGAGCTCGGAGAGGCGCTCCTTCGCGTCCGCCTCGTAGGCGATGACGTCGGCCAAGGTCTCGCCGTATTTCCTGGTCAGCTCGCGCAGATGGCGGCGGCGGGCGAGAACGGCTTCCAGCCGGTCAGGGTCGTGCTCGATCGATTCCGATATGGCCCGCAAGTCACTCTTCAGATCGGTGAGATCGGCAGTGATCACGCCGAGGCGCTGATCGAGCTGCTCGTAGGGCGCTCGATCGCTCAGCGCGGCGCGGGCTCGGGCCAGCAGGTCGTTGGCACCATCGTCATCGCTCAAGGCGACGAGGGCTTCGCCGGCCGCCTGCTGATGAGCTTCCGCGTCGCTCAACAGCAGCTGCTCCTCGGCCAAGGTGATGTCCTCGTCAGCATTGGTCAGTCCCGCTTGGGCGAGCTCGTCGACCTGGAAGCGGTACAGGTCGATCTCTCGCGCCCGCGCCCGTTCGTCACCCCCGAGCCCCTCGAGCTCAACGTCGACGGCCCGAAGATCAGCTTGTGCGGCCCGCAGCGGGCTCACATCGATGGCGCCGTAGGAGTCGAGCAATTGCCGTTGGACCAACGGATCGAGCAGCGATTGGTGGGCGTGCTGACCATGCAGGTCTACCAGTACCCGCCCCCACTCCCCCAGCGCGCCCACCGTCACCGGGCGCCCGTTGACATAGGCGCGAGATCGGCCTTCCGCCGGAACCACCCGGCTGAGCACGATCTCGTCACCCATCGCCACATCCTCGTCGGGCAGCACCACCGACGGGGGTAGCCCCTCGACCACGAATCGGCCTTCGACGCGAGCTTCGCGGGCGCCGGGCCGCACCAGACCGGGATCGGCTCTACCTCCGACGAGCAGGTCGATGGCCTCGACCACCAGCGTCTTGCCGGCCCCGGTCTCCCCGGTCAGCACCGTCATCCCCGCGTCGAACACGAGGGAGAGCTCGGCGATCACCCCGAGATCGGAAACGGCCAGCTCAGTCAGCACGGCAACTCATCGGTCGTTCAACCCGAACTTCGTCTTCAGGATGCCGTGAAAGTTCCGGGGCCCGAAGGTGACGAGTCGAGCGATGAGCGGCGACGCCGTGCAGACGATAGCGTCGCCCACCTGAACGGTGCCGAGGTGTCGGCCATCGACGGCCACGGTGGCGGGCCGGTGGCCGGCCACCTCGATCCGCACGCTTGTGCCGGGGCGCAGGACCAGGCTCCGATCGAACAGCATGTGGGGCGCTACCGGGGTGAGGATCAGGGCGCGATGGTCAGGGGCGACGATCGGCCCGCGGGCCGAGAACGAATAGGCGGTCGAGCCAGTTGGGGTAGCCACGATGAGCCCGTCGGTGGCGTACGTGTGGAAGTACTCCCCGTCGATGCTGACCGCCAAGCGGACCGTCCGACCTGATGGTGCCTTTTCCACCACGACCTCGTTGAGCCCGTGCTCACTGCCGACCGCGAACGACCCCGACGACATCTCGATGCCGGCGGCCACCAGCATCCGCTCCTCGATCTGATAGTCACCCGCCAGGAAGGCGCCGACCGATGAGTGCAGATCCTTCGGCTCGACCTCGGTGAGGTAGCCGAGATGACCCGCGTGCACCCCGAGCACCGGCACATCGGAGCCCACGACCAGGTGCACAGCTCGCAACATGGTGCCGTCCCCGCCGATACTGACCACGAGGTCCAGGCCGGGCCCGAAGGCGTGATCATCATAACCGAGATCGATCCGGTCCACCTGGGCGGCGTCCGCCTTGGGAAGACGGACAAGATTCGCTCCGCTTTCCAGCATGTCGATGGTCAACCGAGCGAGCTCGGTCGCCTCTGGACGGTACTCGTGGAGTACCAAGCCGACGGCAGCCATGTCAGGCCCGGCCCTGTTGAGCCGGGCCCTGTTGAGCGCAAGCCTCGGCCACCACCGCGGCGATATCGGGCGCGCTCAAGGGTCCTGGCGACGGGGACTGGGGCGAACCGTCAAGATCGGACGGGGAGGCCTGCGTCCGACCGTGGACGAGGAACTCCACATTTCCTTTCGCGCCGGTGATCGGAGAGGGCATGGCCTCCATGATGGCCGCTCCGTCGGCCCGCAGTTGCGAAATGGCCGCCTCGAGGGTCCGCAGCCAGATCTCAGGATCGCGTATGACACCACGACCTTTCGATACTTCCTGGCGGCCGGCTTCGAATTGGGGCTTGACGAGGACCACCAGCGACCCGCCTGATTCGACCAGCCGAACAAGGTTCCGGCTCACCGATCGTACGGAGATGAACGACAGATCGGCCACGAGTACCTGCCCAGGGCCCCCAATGCCTTCGGCGGTAATCGAACGGACGTCGGTGCGTTCGCGCACATGGACTCGGGGATCGGCCCGCAACCGCTCGTGCATTTGCCCATACCCAACATCGACCGCCACCACCTCGAGAGCCCCGCGCTGCAGCACACAATCGGTGAACCCACCGGTCGACGCACCGATGTCGATCACTCTCGCGGCCGCCACGTCAATGGCGAAACGATCGAGGGCCGCGTCGAGCTTGTCGCCGCCCCGGCTGACAAATCGAGCCGGGTCCCCCAGAACGAGCACTGCTTCGCCCGGGCCGACCAGGCGAGCCGGTTTCGTCGCGGGGGCGCCCCCCACGGTGACCCCTCCCGCCTCGATGACCCGCTGAGCGACCTGACGTGACGGAGCGAGGCCCCGGCGGACCAGCTCTACGTCGAGCCGGCGCCGGGAGCTCATCGGCCGGCGCCGGAGCCGGCCAACCGTTCGACCACCTCCGCCAGGTCCTGAGCCACGAGCACCGGGTGGGGATCGACCGGCAGGTCCGCCCGGGTCGTCACCCCGGACAGCACCAGCGCAAAGTCGTAGCCCAAAGCCACCGCGAATTCGCCGTCGGTATCGGGTCTGTCGCCGACGACGACGCCGTGGTCTCCGATCCGATCCCGGACATAGCTGACCGCGGAAAGGTTCGGTTTGCCGGCCACGGCCGGCTCCACCCCGGTAGCCGTGACGATAGAAGCCAGAATGGCGCCGCCGCCCGGTATCGGCCCCTCGGGTGTCGGGTACGTCGGATCATTGTTGGTGGCCAGCAGCCGCGCTCCCCGGTGCACCGCCACCGCCGCCGCCTTCATTCGTTCGTAGTCGAAGTTGCGGTGAAAACCGACGACGACCACATCGATCTCCGGCGCGTTTGGCTCCACGATCACCACCCCGCGCTGCGCCAGCGCCTCGATCACGCCTGGGCCGGCGATCGGGAGCGCCCGCTCCCCCGGCATGATCATCGACGCCGCGATGAGCGCCGACGTGACTACCGATCCGGCCGCGTCGATACCGTGGCCCGCCAGCTTGGCCTCTTGTGCGGCTACCGGTTCAGAGGAGTTGTTGGTGACAAACACCACTTCTTGGCCCTGTTGGCGTAGGCGCGCCACCGCGGCCGCCGATCCCTCTATCGGGGCATCGGCGAGCCAGATGACTCCATCGAGATCGATGACCCAACCCATGGGGCCGGGAACACCGCCGCTCCTACACCTCCCAGGTGGGAAGGGAGTGCAACAAGGCATCGAGGTCGGCCGGACGGGCCTGGCGAGCCTCCTCGATCTGATTGTTCGCCGACTCGATGTATTCGACCTCGTCGACGGCACGGAACACGCCGATGGGCGTGGGCTCGGTCACCGAGTTCGCCAGCCGCGACAGGGCAAAGGCCACACTCGGATCAGGGTCGGTCTCGTCGTGGACCAGCAGCGCCTCAACGCCGACATCGGCCACCTCAGCGATCTTGGCCCGTCCGGCGTCGTCGAGAACGACACCCCGCTCCTGGTCCGCACCGAAGCGGATCGGCTGGCCATGCTCGAGGGGGATCAGCATGGAGTCCCGATTGGCCCGCTTGGTGATGGTCTCGAAGGCGCCATCATTGAACACGTTGCAGTTCTGCAGGATCTCGACGATCGCGCCACCCTGATGGGCGTGCGCCCGCTTGAGCATGGCCTGCATATGTTTGCGGTCCATGTCGTGGGTGCGGGCCACAAAGCTGGCCGACGCCCCAAGGGTCAGGCTGATCGGGTTGAACGGAGCGTCGACGGAACCGACGGGACTGGATTTGGTGACCTTGCCCACCTCGCTGGTCGGGCTGTACTGGCCCTTGGTCAGCCCATAGATCTGGTTGTTGAACAGCAAGATATTGATGTTCACGTTTCGGCGCAGGGCGTGGATGAGATGATTGCCGCCAATGGAGAGCATGTCGCCGTCCCCGCCGACCACCCACACATCGAGATCGGGGCGAGACATGGCCAAGCCCGTGGCGATGGCCGGAGCGCGCCCATGGATCGAGTGCATCCCGTACGTATTCATGTAGTACGGGAAACGAGCGGCGCACCCGATCCCGGAGATGAACACGGTGTCTTCGCGCGAGACGTTCAGGTCCGGCATCATCTGACGGATGGCGGTCAGAATCGAATAATCCCCGCAGCCTGGGCACCAGCGAACCTCTTGATCGCTGGCCCAGTCCTTGGCCGTCGTGGTCTGCGTCTGGACGTCAGTCATTGTTGATTGCCCCTTGGATGGCCTCGACCAGTTCGGCTGCGGTGAACGGTACGCCCTCGACTTTGGACACCGTGCGGGCGTCGACGAGAAACTCGGCCCGAATCAGGCGACTGAGCTGTCCCGCATTCATTTCGGGCACGATGACCCGCGGATACTTCTTCACGATGTCCCCCAGATTGGGGGGGAACGGATTGAGATGGGTCAGATGAACGCTCGCCACCTTCAGGCCCGCCGCTCGCGCCCGGCCGACCGCGGTGATGATCGGCCCCCAGGTGGACCCCCAACCGACGACGAGTAGATCCGCGTCGTCGGCGTCACCGTTGACCTCGGCCAGGGGAATGTCCTTCGCGATGCCGGCGATCTTCGCCGCCCGGAGCTCGGTCATCCGCCCGTGGTTCTCCGGGTCATAGGAGATGTTGCCCGAGCCGTCTTCTTTTTCGATACCACCGATGCGGTGCATCAGGCCTGGTGTGCCGGGTATGGCCCAGGAACGAGCCAGCGTCTCGGGGTCGCGCTGGTAGGGCCAGTACTCCTCTTCACCGGTCGCCTCGTTGACATGATTGAAGCCGGTGGTGAAATCGACGCTGATATCGGGGAGGTCTTCGACGTTGGGCAGGAGCCATGGCTCGGACCCATTGGCGAGATACCCGTCGGACATCAACAACACCGGGGTGCGGTACTTCAACGCAATCCGGGCGGCCTCGATGGCGGCATCGAAGCACTGGGCAGAGCTGTACGCGGCCACGATAGGCATCGGTGATTCACCATGACGCCCGTACATGGCCATCATGAGATCGGACTGCTCGGTCTTGGTAGGCAGGCCGGTGGACGGGCCACCGCGCTGAATGTCGATGATGATCATCGGCAGCTCGAGACTGATTGCCAAACCGATCGTCTCGCCCTTGAGCGCCACCCCGGGACCGCTGGTCGTGGTACACGACAGGCTGCCGCCGAACGCGGCACCCAACGCCGATCCGACCCCGGCGATCTCATCTTCGGCCTGAAAGGTCCGCACGCCAAAGTTCTTGTGCTTGGCGAGCTCGTGGAGGATATCCGTTGCAGGGGTGATCGGATACGACCCCAAGAACAGGGGCAGCTTGGCCAGCTGGCCGGCCGCGACGAGCCCCCAGGACAGCGCGGTGTTGCCGTTGATCGAGGTGTAGACACCGCCAGATTGCGGCGCGGCGCTGATATGGTACTTGTGTTCGAACAGCTCGGCGGTCTCGCCGAACGCGTGACCGGCCCTGAGGGCCATGACGTTGGCGTCAAAGACCATCTGGTTCTTACCGAACTTCTCTTTGACCCACTCGAGCGTCGGTTCCAGTGGCCGGCTGTACATCCACGAGAGAATGCCCAGGGCATAGAAGTTCTTCGACCGCTCGGCATCGCGAGCCTTGACCCCGGACTCCTTCACCGCTTCTTTGGTGTTGGCGGTCATGGCGATCCGGTAGACGGTGTAGTTACCGAGACTGCCGTCCTCGAGAGGATTGGCGTCGTAGCCGGCCTTGTCCAGGTTGCGTTCCTCGAACGCATCCTCGTTCACCATGATCACGCCACCCTTGGGCAGGTGATGGAGCTCGTTCTTGAGCGCCGCCGGGTTCATGGCCACCAGCACATCAGGTTGATCACCCGGTGTATTGATCTCATGATCAGCGATATGGACCTGGAACGCTGACACCCCGGCGAGCGTGCCCTGAGGAGCACGAATCTCTGCCGGAAAATCGGGAAGCGTAGCCAAGTCGTTGCCCAACAGGGCGCTTACCGTTGTGAACCGGTCGCCGGTCAGCTGCATCCCGTCGCCGGAGTCACCCGCGAAACGGATCACGACGCGCTCGAGTTGTTCAACCTCGGTTCGATCTGACGTGTCGGTCACCTTTACCCCTGTCTCCTTGCCGACAACAACAGCGTTGCCAGCCTTCTCAATCTAGCGGTGTCTACGCGCTGACCGTGGATGGTCGGGACGCGAGCCGAGCAGACCGATCCGCCGGGTGGCGGACCTGAGCCGACTCTACAGAGGACATCATGCCAAAGGGCTACGACCACCGACGAATTGGCGCCGTGACGGTCGTCACCAGCGCGCTCGGCGCGCTGGGACTCGCGGCGCAGTTCACGGATATATCCACTGTTCAGTTGGGGCGATCCGGGGCGCGATGGCCCCGGCCGCAACCCGCGCCGAGAGATGTCCGCTCGCCGCTAGGCGACGGTTATCGCGTCGTCCAGATAGACGTCCTGGATGGCCTGCAAAAGCTCCACACCTTCGGAGGTGGGTCGTTGGAAGGCCTTGCGACCCGAGATCAGCCCAAGACCGCCGGCACGCTTGTTGATCACCGCAGTGCGGACCGCTTCGGCCAGATCGCTCGCGCCCGAAGAGGCACCGCCAGAGTTGATCAGCCCGACCCGACCCATGTAGCAGTTGGCCACTTGCCAGCGCGTCAGGTCGATCGGATGCTCCGTCGTGAGGTCGTCGTAGACCTGCTTGGCGGTCTTGCCGAACCCGGCGAGGGCGTTGTAGCCCCCATTGGTGTCGGGCAGCTTCTGTTTGATGATGTCAGCTTCGATCGTGACACCGATGTGGTTGGCCTGGCCGGTCAGGTCTGCGGCGGTGTGGTAGTCGACACCGTCGACGTTGAAGCCAGGATTGCGCAGATAGGTCCAGAGCACGGTGAACATTCCGAGCTCGTGGGCCCGGGCGAACGCCTCGGCCACTTCTTGGATCTGGCGGGTGGCCTCATCGGAGCCAAAATAGATCGTGGCTCCCACGCCGGCCGCGCCAAGATCGAACGCCTGGTCCACGGAGCCAAACATGATCTGGTCGAACTTGTTGGGCAAGGTCAACAGCTCATTGTGGTTCAGCTTGACGATGAACGGGATCTGATGTGCGTGGGTTCGTGCGCACATCCCGAGTACCCCGAAGGTACTGGCGACGGCGTTGCAGCCGCCTTCGACGGCGAGCTCGATGATGTTTCTCGGATCGAAGTACTTCGGGTTCGGAGCAAAGGACGCCGCCCCGGAGTGCTCGATGCCCTGATCGACAGGCAAGATCGACACATAGCCGGTGCCGGCCAGACGCCCGTGGCCGAACAGCTGGGCGAGACTACGGAGCACCTGGGGCGACCGGTCGCTGTCGATCATCACCCGCTCGATGTAGTCGGGCCCCGGAAGATTCAGATCCTCTTTCGGTACTCCCTTGGAGACGTGCCCGAGCAGTGTCTCGGCCTCATCACCCAACAAGCTCTGGATGTCCACTTGTCTCTCCTGGTGCCAGAACGCTGGGCGCCGATGCCCGCGCTTCGTCGTGACAAGGCTAGGCCCCAGATTCGCTCTGCCACGAGCCGACTTGGAACAACCACCCATCGAAGCGTCCCAGACTCGCCCGCCGCGGTCGCCCCCGGCTCGACCGTGCATGGGTTCGCGCCCCCGTCTCCAGTGTCACCGCGGGTCGCTACGGTCTCGACGGAAGCTTCCCCTCTACGCCCCAGCTCTGCTGATTTTGACCAGCTCTGCTGATTTTGACCAGCTCTGCTGATTTTGACCAGCCCGTTCAGAGGAACTTCATGTCGAACCCGTCACGACCATCGAACCCGTCACGACCATCGAACCCGTCAGGACCATCGAACCCGTCAGGACCATCGAACCCAGCCACCGCATGCGGACCAACGCTGGGAACCAACCTCAGCATGGTGCGCGGCGTGCTGCGCCATGATGCCGCGGCACGCATGCTCCCCTCCGGTCAAGAGGTGCTCAGCTACGACCTCGTCGTCCGTCCGCCCCAGGGCAAAGCCGAGTCCGTACCCGTGGTCTGGTACGACCCGGAACGGCGGGCTCCCAGAGCCGCTGGTACCGACGTTGTGGTAGTCGGCCGGATCCGTCAACGGTTCTATCGGGTGAACGGTCTCACCCAGAACCGCACCGAACTGGTCGCGGAACGAGTCGTTCCGGTGACCCGTCGGGCCACGGTTCGGACCCTCATGGCGAAGGCCATCGAGAGTCTCGAACCAGCGTGACACCAATCAGGCGTTCACGTCGACCACGAGCCGGCCCCGCACCGCCCCGGCGAGAATATCCGCGGCCGCTTGGGGCAGCTGCTCAAGCCCGATGGTCGACACGATCGACGAGAGCGTCGTCGGCTCCAGATCTGTAGCGAGGCGCTCCCACGCCGCCAGCCGGACCGGCGTTGGCGCCATCACCGAATCCACACCGGCGAGCGTGACCCCGCGGATGATAAACGGCATCACCGATGCCGGCAGGTCGGCCCCTGCGGCGAGGCCGCAGGCCGCCACGACTCCGCCGTAGCTCGTCGACGCGAGGACGTTGGCGAGGATCTGGCTACCCACAGTGTCGACCGCACCGGCCCAGCGCTCGGCGCCAAGGGCCCGGCCCGGTTCGGTCAGTTCGCTGCGCTCGATAATTCCGGCCGCGCCGAGCGACGTAAGATAGTCGGCCTCTTCCGGCCGCCCGGTCAGGGCGATCACCCGGAAACCGAGCTTCGCCAGCAGGGCGATGGCCACACTGCCCACCCCGCCGGCCGCGCCGGTAACCAACACGTCGCCGGCGTCGGGGGTAAGTCCGTTCGACTCAAGGGCCATCACGGTCAACATCGCCGTGTAACCCGCAGTCCCGATGGCCATAGCCTGCTCGGTGCTGAACGCATCGGGCAGTGGCACCAACCAGTCGCCCTTCACCCGCGCCATGCCGGCGAAACCACCCCAGTGCGCCTCGCCGACCCCCCAGCCGTTCAACACCACTCGGTCCCCGACCCCGTAGCGGGGGTCCTCGCTCGCCGAAACCGTCCCGGCCAAATCAATACCGGGCACCATGGGATACGACCGGATCACCGGCTTGCCGTGAACGATGGCGAGCCCGTCCTTGTAGTTCACGGTGGAGTATTCGACCGTGACAGTCACATCTCCCTCGGGTAAGCGGTCAGCCCCTAACTCCTGCACCGATACCTGCTGGCCCTCATCCACAACCAATGCTCTGAACATCTCTTACTCCTCCCCTGACGCCAGCGCCGAACCTAGTCGCTATCGGAGTCCGGCCAAACACGACCAGCTCACGCCCCTCTAGCCGAGGGCTCTGAGCCGGTGGCCAATGTCCGCAAACTCCCGGTCCACTCCCTCGATCCGCTCGAACAGCTCCCGCGCTCTCGAGACGTCACCCGACCGTTCCCGCAGATCGGCCAGCACGTAGGCCTGCCGCAAATGGTGCATCTGCGCATTCTTCGGTATCAGCTTCGGGCGATCGAGCAACGCGATGGCCTCCGGCAACCGACCTCGATCCGCAAACGCCCCGGCCATCACGATTCGCCCTTCCACCACCAGGTCCGCGCCCGGTGAAGCGTGTCTCAACTCTTCCCACAGCTCCTCCACTCGACTCCATCTCGCCAGCGCCCGGCTGCAGTCCGCCAGCACCGGATGCTGTTCGGTTGAACCCGTCAAGCGAACGAAGGCCTCCAGTTCCGCAGCGGCTTCTGACCATCGCTCGAGTCGATACAACGTCAGTCCGTACAACTCACGCACCAGCGCCGACCCGGGCGCCTCTTCGGCCAGCGCGGCCAACACGGGCCGAGCCTCCAAGAACCGCTCACGAGCAAAAGCCCCTGCCGCCTCTTTCAGACGCGCCTCGAGCCGCTTCGCGCGCTGGGGCCCCACGGCCGCCCCAAAGTTCGCCTCACTCACGTCGATGGCCGGCACGCCACGATTGCGCTTCCGGTTGGTACTCGATCGAGTTCCGCCGCCGCGGCTCACGGCCTTCTCCGCATTCGAGCGGATCCGGCCCTCGTCGACCCATTTTTCTTGGGCTTCGGGCGCGGGAACCGGGCCACGGTCGTATTCGCCCCCGTCGCTGTCCCGATTGTTGGCGGCTCGGCGCGCTCCACGGTCCGCCACTCCCCCCCACCCGCGCCTCGCTACCCGATACGGAGGCCGTTCCTCGCGATTGCGGGCATCTCTCTGTTGGCCGCGCCCATCGTACGCGTCGCGGCCCCCGGCCCGATCCGACGCGGCTCCGCGGCGGCCGTCGGTCGACCTTCCCCCCTTGCCATCGCCACGCCCAGCACTCGCCGGACGCCCACCTCGACCCCTCGCCGCGTCACCATCCGAGCTCCGCCTTGCGCCGTCGCGCGGGGTGGCGCTTCCGCTGCGCCCTCGCGGCCGGGTCGCTTCCTTATCGGGTCGGCCTTCGGTGGACTCGTCATCGTCTGTGCTCACCCGCCCAATCCTACGTTGAGCTCCCTACCGCGCTTCTATCGACTCCGACCGCTCTGCGCCGCGCCCGGCGCCAGACGCACCGCACCAGCCGCTCCCTTCGCGACCCAGCGTGTAGCCACTCCCCCCGCTGCAGCAGCCCTTGCCATCGGCCCCAAAACGTAAACGAGGGCCCCATTGGGGCCCTCGTTCATAGAAATCCGGCGGCGTCCTACTCTCCCAGGGCGTCTCCACCCAAGTACCATTGGCGCTGACAGGCTTAACTTCCGTGTTCGGAATGGGAACGGGTGTGACCCTGTCGCTATAACCACCGAAACCTTGCAACGTCCGTCACCGCCCATGCGGTGATCCGGCCCGACCGGGCCGTGCCGTTGAGATCTCCATAGCGAGCACGAACAATTCGATAAAAACCAAGCCCTCGGCCGATTAGTACCGGTCAGCTGAACACATTGCTGTGCTTACACTTCCGGCCTATCAACGTGGTGGTCTACCACGGGCCTTACCTGGTTGTCCCAGTGGGGAATCTCATCTTGGAACAGGCTTCGCGCTTAGATGCTTTCAGCGCTTATCCCTTCCGCAGGTCGCCAACCAGCCATGCCCTAGGCAGGACAACTGGCACACGAGAGCTGCGTCCATCCCGGTCCTCTCGTACTAGGGATAGCTTTCCTCAAATTCCCTCCGGCTGCAGAGGATAGGGACCGAACTGTCTCACGACGTTCTAAACCCAGCTCGCGTACCGCTTTAATGGGCGAACAGCCCAACCCTTGGGACATGCTT
>Ga0316190_10001207_pt1 | contig 18582 bp, 19 predicted proteins | sample Eddworburrow2_MG_FD_204929 | JGI IMG/M metagenome (GOLD analysis project Ga0316190, IMG submission 204929) | Coastal sediment microbial communities from Maine, United States - Eddy worm burrow 2 | ecosystem: Environmental > Aquatic > Marine > Coastal > Sediment | place: USA: Maine | collected... | reverse complement strand
CAGGCTCATGCCAAGCATCTCGAGCTGGTCTCCATGGTCTACAGTGACGTACCGGAACACCTCGTCGGCGACGAGACCCGAATCATCCAGATACTTAACAACCTCATCGGCAATGCGGTGAAGTTCACCGAGCAGGGTGAAATCGCTTTGCGGGTCATGCTCGATGAAGAGAAAGATCATCTTGTGCGCATCACCTTCGCTTTGAGCGACACCGGTATCGGAGTACCACTGGAAAAACAACGGCGGCTGTTTCAGCCGTTCAATCAGGGCAAGTCCACAACCAATCGTCTGTTTGGCGGCAGCGGGCTTGGATTGAGTATCTGCCAGGCACTGGCAAAGGAAATGAATGGCGATGTGGACCTCGTCAGCCGATCCGGCGAAGGGTCAGTGTTCCGCGTAACGCTGACACTTGAGCGTGATCCGGATGCAACATCTGTCCCTCATGCGCCGCCATTGAATCGCCGAGGCCTCTTGGTGGATCCACATGAGCTTTCGCGGATAGCGCTGCGTAACTCGCTGACTGATATGGGGCTGGCGGTAGACGAACTTGCCCAATATGCGGATCTCAGCGGTGCCGATCTGTCGAGCTATGCGCTGGTGGCACTCGGCTGCAGTGCTGACCAGTCCGAGCTGGAGAATTGTCTGGGTCTGATCGGAGAGTTGACCGCAGAAAAGCGCCTGCCGGTGATCGCCCTTCTGTCCACGTCCGACCCGGAACTCTTGGAGCGTTGTGCCGATGCCGGGGCCATGTACTGCCTCAGCAAACCCCCAAATCGGCGTCACCTGCGCGAAAGCCTGCGTGGATGTCTGCGTACCGGCGCGGCCCGCCAGTTGTTGATGCGCAGAGCGACTTCCGATGCCGCAGCACAAACACCTATTGACCGGAATCAACTGCTTGCAGGCCGGTTGTGCCTTGCTGCAGATGATCATCCGATCAATCTACAGCTGATAACCCATCTGCTAAAGGACATGGGCGCGCAGGTGCTGCAGGCAGAGGATGGCGAAAAGGCGATCCAGATGGCAAAGGAGCACCAATTCGATATGGTATTCCTGGATGTGCATATGCCACGCATGAATGGACTGGAGGCTGCAAAAAACATCCAGGCGCTGGACTCCGGCCGCTCGATTCCTATTGTCGCTCTCACCGCAGATGCGGCGGAAAAAAACCAGCGAGAGATAGCACGTGCCGGTATCCGTCGTTTACTGATCAAACCGGTCAACGACGAGGAACTGCGTTCGGTGGTCCGCGATCTGCTGGTTGCAGGAACCGGGCCGGGCGACTTTGTCGTCGCCAGCGTGCAGCATGCGCCGCGGCATGAGTGGCCGGTACGGGACAAGGATCAGGCGATGCGTATTGCGGGGGGGTCGGTCGGTATCACCACCAAGCTGTTCGAAGAGCTGCGCGCCGAACTGCCGGCCTCCATCGAGGACCTCCGCGACAATCTGCAACGTCAGAACTGGACCGAGCTTTGGCAATTGTCGCATCGCCTGCATGGTGCGGCTGCAGTCTGCGGGGTCCCTGCATTGTGCCACGCCCTTGGAGACCTGCAGCCAGCCATAGCGCTGGAGGATGAGCCTTCGGTAAAGGTACTGCTGGACGAGGTTGCCGAACAGGCAAAGCGGGTAACCGAGCTGACAGATTGAGGCTCTCGAATTCGATTCAGGCAGAGGGCGGCTGCAACAGATGCTTCATATCAGCCACCGCCTGCTGCAGCCCGGAGAATATGGCCCGACTGATAATGGCGTGTCCAATATTGAACTCCAGAATACCGCCGATCGCCGCGACTGCCTTGATATTGTGATAATCGAGTCCATGCCCGACGTTGACCTGCAGCCCAAGTTGAATGCCCTGGCTGACCGACTTGGCGATACGCCCGAGCGCCTCCTTTGACGCCTGGCGGCCCTGCGCGTCAGCATAGTGTCCTGTATGGATCTCCACTACCGGCACGCCGATCTCGACCGCCGCCTCCAGCTGCCTGGGCTCGGCATCGATGAATAAAGACACGCGCACGTCCGCCTCGGCCAACGCGAGACAATAGTCTTTCAGCATCGCGATGTTGCCGGCCGCGTCCAGTCCACCCTCGGTGGTCAGCTCTTCGCGTTTTTCCGGTACCAGACAGCAATCAGCGGGGCGCAATCGCGTCGCGATTGTCAGCATCTCGGTGGTCGCTGCCATTTCCAGGTTCATGCGCGTCTGCAGCACGTCCGAAAGCATCTCCACATCGCGATCCTGTATATGCCGCCTGTCCTCTCGCAGATGCAGGGTAATTGAGTCAGCCCCACCCTGTTCGGCCGCCAATGCCGCCTGGACAGGCTCTGGGTAGCGCGTACCGCGCGCCTGGCGCAAAGTGGCAACGTGGTCGATGTTTACGCCCAGCAGTCTTTCATAATCACTCATTTCGCTCGAATGCCCGTTTCGTCGGCAGTGCCTTGAACTTGTTGTTAGCGGAACAGCTCCCTGCTGTGCAGTGCGCGACCGCAAAGATGGAAGTCAATTATACGGCGCATCACTTGTCGCGCCTGCCTCAGGGTGTTTTCGTCACCAAAGCTGCCGGTACGCAGGGCGATCAGCGTTTTGCCACTGCATGAGCCCGCGTGTTGGCCCGTGGCAGGCCTCGCGCCCGAATGGACGTCATAGGTGTAAAGCCGGTCAGCAATAATCGGCCTTCCGATATTGTCCTGTTCCAACGCCATGCCCAGACCAAGATGCGACAGCATACAAACCTCGAAACGACGAAGTATCGGTTCCGCCGGCCCTTCCTCGGCAAGTGCCCGGACTGCTTGTCCATAGTCGTCAAACAGTTCCGGGCATGCATCCTCGCGCGCGGTGAGCCGGAGAAGGAGCTCATTCAGATAGAGTCCGCAATACAGATTTCGTCCTTTGAGCCTTTGCGGAGTACCGCCCGATTCTGCGCGCGTCAGGGTCAACACCTCGCCGCGACCGCGCAACTCGACCAGCAGCGGCTGAAACGATTCGATTCGGCTGTCCGGGCGGCGGGCCCGCAGTACACCTTTGGCCATGCCGGCCACCCGACCCTGTTCCCGGGTCAACAGCTCGGCGATCAGGCTGCTGTCGCCGTAGCGACGGGTATGCAGAACATAGGCAGTCTGCATGCTCTGTTTCCCTAATCCGTATAACCGAGTCGGACCATGCTGGCTTCATCGCTGGACCAGCTTTTCTTGACCTTTATCCAGACCTCGAGGTGCACCCGGGTCTGGAAGAAGTCATTCATCGCCTTGCGTGCGGCGGTTGCCGTCTCCTTCATTGCCAGGCCACCTTTGCCAAGCAGGATCACACGTTGACTGTCGCGTTCCACCCAGATTACGGCGCCGATATTGTAACGGCCATCCTGTTCCTCGAAGCGCTCGATCTCGACCGTCACTGCATAGGGCAGCTCCTGGTGATAGCGGCGAATCAACTGCTCACGCAGAAGTTCCGCGGCAAAAAAACGTTCTGAGCGGTCGCTGATCTGGTCATCCGGAAAAATAGCCTCGCCCGCTGGCAGTCTTTTCATAACGGTCTCTGCCAGGGCTTCAACATTGTCGCCGTCATGTGCCGAAACCGGCACCATTTCCACGAATTCATGCCGTGCAGCGAGATCTTGCATAAAGGGAAGCAGCTCTTCCTTTCTCGAGACCAGGTCAACCTTGTTGACGGCGGCTATGGTCGGGATGCCGGCCTTCTTTATTGCCTTGAGTACGCGTTCATCTTCTTCGGTCCAGGCCATTGCCTGAACCACGAATAACACTATGTCGACGTCCTGAAGTGCACTATGCGCTGTGCGATTGAGGTAGAAATTCATCGCCTTGTCGCCACGGTCATGAATGCCGGGCGTATCGACGAATACGATCTGCCCATCGTCTTCAGACCGGATACCTATGATGCGGTGACGAGTGGTCTGTGGCTTGTGCGACGTGATCGCGACCTTCTGTCCCAGCAATCGATTCAACAGGGTGGATTTTCCGACATTCGGACGGCCGGCCAGGACGGCATAACCGCTGTGATAGCTCATCTCGCTTCCCCCTCCAACCGTGCCAACATACTTTTCGCAGCGGCCTGTTCGGCGCGGCGCCGGGTGCTGCCTTCGCCCTCGGTGTCATCTACCAGACCGGTGGAGCAGACAACGCGGAATATCTGCTCATGCTGATCGCCACTGGTGCCAACGACCTCGTAGCGCGGCAGTGCCTTGCCAACGGACTGAAGATGCTCCTGAAGCCGCGTCTTCGGGTCCTTGCGTCGGGTTTCCGCGGTCGGGTCGGCCAGCCGTTCGCCAAGCAATCGACGAACCAGGGCGCGGGCTTCGTCGATACCGCCGTCGAGGTATACCGCGGCAATAATGGCTTCTATCGCATCCGCAAGAATTGAATCCCGCGTCTGCCCACCGCTGCGCAACTCCCCGGCGCCAAGTTTGAGGATGTCTCCCAGTTCTAGCCCGCGCGCAATCCCGGCCAGGGTCTCGCGCTTGACCAGGTGGGCGCGCATACGGCTCAGCTGACCCTCGTCGGCATCCCGAACGCGCCGATAGAGGTGGTCGGCGACCTCAAACCCGAGAAGCGCATCGCCGAGGAATTCCAGGCGCTCGTTGTTTTTAGCCCCCAGGCTGCGATGCGACAGGGCGCGTTCCAGCAGGTCGGGATCGAGAAACTGATAACCGAGGCGCTGCTGCAGGCGCCTCATTGCGGAGGTAGCAGTGCCGACTCTGAAAACACCATAACGATCGAAACATTGCCGGCAATCGGCTTGCGGATTTCGTAATCCACGGAGAACCTGGTCCCGAATTTTTCCTTCTTGATCTTGATCCAGTTGCGATCGAACTCGTAAACGCTGTTGATCTTCAGGCGTTTCATGAAGGATTTCTTCATCTCTGCGGGTGACATGGAACGTACCTTACGATCGTTCTCCATGTTAGCGAGAATGGTCCTGATCGAATAATTTTCCAGGTAGGTCGGCACCATTTTGATGCCGATCAGCATGAAAAAGACCAGAATGCCCAGCACCACGAGCCACGACAGCATGGTCATGCCATTTTGTCTTTTAACCATAAGATCCGGTTTCATAAGCCTAATCCTGTACCAAGGGTATCCAATGTAGCGGCAGACTCGCGGTCTGCCTTGAAAAACGTCGCCTCGCTCAACCGCCGATCGTTCCTATCCGGTCCAGCGCTATAAAGCCGGAGCGTTTCCAGTCCCAGCTCATCCAGACAAAAAACGCCTTTCCGACCAGATTTTGTTCGGGCACGAAACCCCAGCAGCGCCCATCATTGCTGTCGTCGCGATTGTCCCCAACCATGAGGTAGTGCTTCTCGGGGACCGTAACCTCCCGGTATTCCAGGAAACGACAGCCGTTGCTGAAATCCGGGGCCAACGGATTGACCAGCACCGAGTGCTCGACGCCACCGAGCTGTTCCCTGCCTTCGACCGATCCTATGGCACGCATGCCCGACCCCTCCGGCTGATAAGGACCTACCGCATTGACCGGAGCCGGCTCGCCATTGATAAACAGCGTCTTGTTCTTGTATCGGACACGATCGCCCGGAAGGCCAACAACCCGCTTGATATAGTCCAGACGGGGATTGACCGGCCAACGAAACACGACAATATCACCGCGTTCCGGCTCGCCCAACTCGATCAGCTTGGTCTTGGTGACGGGCACGCGTATACCGTAGGTAAACTTGTTGACCAGGATGAAGTCACCCACCAGCAGGGTTGGCATCATCGAACCCGAGGGAATGCGGAACGGCTCGACCAGGAATGCACGCAGCAGCAGGACGATCAGAAAGATCGGGAAGAAGGAGCGCGCGTATTCGACGGTGGTCGGGACTTTGTCGTCACCCATGCCCTTGACCAGGCGGTACAGCAACCAGACCAGGCCGGTGACGACCGACGCCAGCGCCAGCGCGGGTTCGATACCGAAAGACATCACCACCCAGACGAGCAGTGCAAAAAAACCGAAGATCAAGGTCGTTTGCATTTTACTTCCCAAACTCATTGCCGAACTGCAGGGTCTCGCTCAATTGTCTTTACCTACCTGAAGCACCGCGAGGAATGCCTCTTGCGGTATCTCGACTTTGCCGACCTGCTTCATGCGTTTCTTACCCGCTTTCTGCTTCTCGAGCAGCTTGCGCTTACGCGTCACGTCACCGCCATAACATTTTGCAGTCACGTTCTTGCGCAGCGCCTTGACCGTCGAACGGGCGATGATTTTGCCGCCGATCGCAGCTTGAATCGCGACCTCGAACATCTGTCGCGGTATGATTTCCTTCATACGTTCGGTCAGCTCCCGACCGCGACTCTCGGCATGGTCACGATGCACAATGAGTGAAAGCGCATCGACTTTCTCACCGTTGATCAGGATGTCCAGCTTCACCAGAGAGGCTGCCTGGAAACGTTTGAACTCATATTCGAATGAAGCGTAGCCGCGGCTGACAGACTTCAAACGATCAAAAAAATCAAGAACCACCTCGTTCATCGGCAATTCGTAGGCCAGCTGAACCTGGCCACCGAGATACTGCAGGTTCTTCTGCAGTCCCCGCTTCTCCACGCACAGATTGATCACGTTGCCGAGATAAGCCTGCGGCACCAGGATATGTGCCTCGATGATTGGCTCGCGCACTTCGCGGAACTTGCCCGGTTCGGGCAAAGCTGCGGGATTGTCGATCTGGACCTCGCTGCCGTCGTTCATCTCGATTTCGTAGATGACGGTCGGTGCGGTGGTGATCAGATCCAGATCATACTCGCGCTCCAGCCGCTCCTGGACGATCTCCATGTGCAACATGCCGAGGAAGCCGCAGCGGAAACCGAAGCCCAGGGCCTGAGACGTCTCCGGCTCATAGTGCAGTGACGCATCGTTGAGTTTCAGCTTCTGCAAGGCGTCACGAAGCGCCTCATAGTCGTCCGAGCTGACAGGGTACAGTCCTGCAAACACCCTGGGACGCACCTCGCGAAATCCCGGCAGGGGCGCTTCGGCCCGGCGGTTTTCCAAGGTCAAGGTGTCGCCGACCGGTGCGCCGTCGACCTCCTTGATGCCCGCAATCACGAAGCCGACCTCGCCGGTGCCGAGCACCGCCCTGGCCTGCCGTTTCGGCGTAAAGACCCCAACCTTCTCGACCTGGTAGACACGTCCGGTGGACATGATCCGCATCTTGTCCTTCGGATGGATGGCTCCATTGACCACCCGGATCAGCGAGATGACGCCGACATAAGGGTCGAACCAGGAGTCGATGATCAGGGCCTGCAGGGGGGCATCTGAGTCTCCCTGTGGTGGCGGGATGTGCTGCACCAGGGCTTCCAGCAGGTCGGGTATGCCCAGCCCGGTCTTGGCGCTGACATGCAGGGCATCTGATGCCTCGATGCCAATGATTTCCTCTATCTCGACCACGACGCGCTCGGGCTCGGCAGACGGCAGGTCTATCTTGTTCAATACGGGAAGTACCTCAAGCCCCTGCTCAATGGCTGTGTAGCAGTTGGCCACACTCTGCGCCTCCACGCCCTGCGCGGCGTCTACCACCAGAAGGGCGCCTTCGCACGCCGACAGTGACCGCGAGACCTCGTACGAGAAATCCACGTGCCCGGGGGTGTCGATGAAATTCAGCTGGTAGGTCTCGCCGTTGCGGGCGGTGTAGTTCAGGGTGACGGACTGCGCCTTGATCGTAATGCCACGCTCACGCTCGAGATCCATCGAGTCGAGGACCTGGGCCTCCATTTCGCGCTCTGCCAGGCCACCACAGACCTGGATGAAACGATCCGCAATGGTCGATTTTCCATGGTCTATGTGCGCAATGATGGAGAAGTTTCTGATGTGACTGAGATCGGTCATTAGGGCCTGTCAAAATGAGCGAAAGCGGATGAAAAAACGGAACTTCCCGCCGGAAAGTTCCGTTCTGGTCTTCACTCACCGCAAACTGAGCCGGATTATACCGGATTCGCCATTTCTCCGAAATACTGCGCTATGCGACCGAGGTCGGGCTGCAGCGCACAGATGGTTTCTCCGCCCTGGATGAGAACGGGGACCTGTTCGCCGTAAGCATCACGCCATTCAGGCCGCTGGTCGACATCACGCCATTCCATAGATCCGGCCTGGTCCGGCCAGCCGCGAAACAATACGGCCGCCAGCTCGTCACAGAGATGGCAGCCGTTGCGATAGTAAAACAACGGTACCGCGGCCAACCGCTCAGTCTTTGAGCCGCAAGGCCATGAACAGCGGGTTTTCGCCGCGCTTCACCAGGACCGCCACGGTACGCTTGTCCCCGGCCTCTTCGATCAGTTCCCGCAGATGTTTTGCGCTCTTGACGTCCATGCCGTCGAACATCAGCACGATATCTCCCCTGCGGATACCCGCATCCTGTGCGGCTCCGGGCGACACATTGCCGACCAGGGCCCCGCCCCGCTCTTCCAGTCCCAGTTCCTCGCGCACCTTCGGCTCGATATCGATGACCGCAAGGCCGAGCTGCTCGATCTGGTCAGGCTCGACCTGTGCCGGTATCGTTTCCGCTACTTCCTCGTCTTCTGCAAGTCGCCCTACCTGGACCGGCACGGCAAGCTCTTTGCCGTCACGAAGAATCTGCAGGGTGGCCTCTTCCTCGATTCGGCTGGCACCAACCAGGGGGGGCAGCTGGCTGGAATTCAACAGGCGCTGGCCATTGAAGGCGAGAATAACGTCCCCCACCTGCAATCCGGCCTTGTCGGCCGGCGAATCGGGCATCACTCTGGATACCAGCGCGCCATAAGGTTGCGCCATGCCGAACGATTCGGCCAGGTTGTGGTCGACATCCTGGATTAGCACTCCAAGGTAGCCACGCGATACGCGGCCATGCTCACGCAGCTGATCGGCAACATTGATCGCCAGTTCGATGGGTATGGCGAACGAGAGACCCATAAACCCGCCGGTCCGGCTGTAGATCTGCGAATTCACACCAATGACCTCGCCGTCGAGGTTGAACAAGGGCCCTCCGGAGTTGCCCGGGTTGATTGCCACATCGGTCTGGATAAAAGGCACATAGTTCTCGCTGGGCAGGCTACGACCCTTGGCACTGACAATTCCGGCAGTCACCGTATGGTCGAAACCGAACGGAGACCCTATCGCCAGCACCCATTCACCAACCTTGAGATCGCTACTCTTGCCTATCTTCACCGTAGGCAGATCGGAAGCCTCGATCTTGATCAGCGCAACATCGCTACCCTTGTCTGAGCCGATTACCTTGGCGTCGAAAAAACGACGGTCGCTGAACCGCACCTGAATTTCGTCGGCATCGGCGACCACGTGGTAGTTGGTCAGGATGTAGCCGTCTGAGGAAATGACAAAACCGGAGCCCAGGGACTGGCTCTCACGTTCAGCAAAGTCCTCCATCCCGTCGCCAAAGAAGTGTTTGAACAGATCGTTGAACGGGCTTCCTTCCGGTACGTCCGGCATCGAGAAGCCTTTCGGCAGTCGCGGTTTAACACGCGAATTCTGTTCAGTGCTGATGTTGACGACGGCGGGACTGTTTTTTGCTGCCAGACCGGTAAAGTCCGGCAGATCCCTCGCCTGCGAAACTGACACCAGACTAGCGAGCATGAGGCAGCTGGCCAACAGGGATTGCATTTTGAGCATGACAATCTTTTTCATTTCTTCGTCCCAAATCCTTCTCGTTGTTTCGTCTCCGGCATTCCGATATTGCCGAGCACGATGGGTTCAGATGGGCGGACTACACGCAGCAGTCGCAACCCGTTGTCATTGTCCTGGATCGTTGTGCCAATGTGTTGCCGCGCAAAAAGCAAGGCGGCGACTACCCCGAGTAGACCAAACAGCACGGCGCCGAGTTCCGTCGGCAGCCCGAGGATCTGGAATCCGCGTTCACCGGCGATCGCGCCAAAGAGGAGTCCGCCAAGCGGAAGGGCATACAACATCAGAGAGCTTCGTTGCAGCAGGGTCTCATCCATACCGAGCATCACCGTATCACCGGACTTCGCATCGACAATATTCGGAAGGGAGAGTGTGAGCTGACGACGTGAAAACCACCGTGAGAGTAGTGACGTGCCGCAACCGGAGCTGGCGGAACAGGATCCACAGGCTGACTGTTTCTCGACAACGATCTCAGCAATGTTACCGTGAACGCGATTGACGCGTGCCTGCTCTTCAATCACCGAGTCGCCGCCTGAATATTCTGTGTGAACCAATACAGGGTCTTGGTCGGCACCTCCCCGACTGCAATCACCTCTTGATCGCCCATACGCCGGCCCACCGCCTTGGCCGCCCCCAGCCTTGAGACACCGGACAGGCCACCATCGCCGTCGGCCCGCTGAACATAAACGGATACCGTTGCCAGCCCGTCTGAGAAAATGAAGTGATCGCGTTCGCCAGCTCCCCCGGCTACCGCCTTGCGCCTGTGGACATTCAAATGGAATCCCGGTGGTAATTCGGGAAAAACCCAACCGGGTGCCGTTAGACGCTCGACTGAGAGATGATCGTCTGGATCGGCTTTGGCGAGCTGCATGGCAGAGAGATCGTGTTCGATGGGTGTGATTGCATGACCGACCCGCAGTTCGACAAACATCATGTGTGAGACGGCCTGCTGCAGCTCATCGAACATAATCGACTGCAAAGGCAATGCCGATGCCTGATCGACGAACAGCCGGTACCCGTAGCGCAGATCATCGCGCGGCCGGATCAGTATTTGATGGCTGTCGCGGCCGGCCACCCTGCCTGGCTCGAGCATCTCGATCTGGTACGAGGCATCGAGCTGGCTGCTGCTGACGCCCCTCAGCGGTGAAAAAGAGCGGCCGTTCGCCCGCAATCCGACGTTGATTTGGGTATCACGGCCGGGCAGGCGACAGGCTACAGCCTCGTCACTGCGTATGATCTCGCGCGGCTGCCCCGTCAACCAAACGACACGCTCTTTCTCGGTGCCCTGCTTGACTCGATGGACGATATACATCGCATCCAGCCGGTTGGCGGTCTGGACCACGAAACGGCCTTCATAATCCAGCTGTCTTACCGCCTCATTCATGCGGTCGAGTAGCTCATAAGGCGTCAGCGTGTCTGAACTGGCCGTTGACGCAAGCAACAGGCCGCTGACGAATATGGCAGCGCGGTTAAGGCGTGCCATAACTCACTAGCCCGATGTGCGGAACGGGGCCATTGATGCCGGTTCGACCGCCAAACTCGTGGTGTTCCACCACCAGACGATTGAGCCGATCTTCCAGGCTTGGAGTGAGGGCCTCCCATCGTTTCTCAACGGGTTCTCTGCTCGCTGGAAGCTTCGGTTTCGCCGCACCCGCCGAAACCAAAACCGGCGACACGGTGCGCTGTCGTACATCTGCAGCAAGCTGAACGGATTCCGCTTCGACACCGGGTTGGGTCATCAATTGTGGAGCCACGAATACTGCTGCGGTCGCAACCGAGGCCGCAACCGCAAGGCCTGCAACAGGCCGCAACCATTGCTTCGGTTGCCGCCGTGGCGGTGCGAGCACGACCGGTTCATCGATCAACGAACGACGAACCCTGCTGGCCACAGAGGTCGCCAATACTGACGACTCGCCACGGATCACGTCACCAATCAGGCGGTAGCGGCCAAAACGCTCGAGTTCCTGTTCCCCGGCGTCGAGCATTGCTGATATTGCCCGCTGCTGCGTACCAGGATCGAGTTCTCCGTCCAGCAAAGCCGAAGTCAGTTCGTTTTTTGTGTCGTTCATCGACCAGTTTCTCTCGTTTATCAAGGCGCCATCAGTGGCTTCAGTTTTACGTCTATCGCTTCGCGTGCGCGGAATATCCGCGAGCGCACCGTCCCGATCGGACAGTCCATGGCCTGCGCGATCTCGTCATAAGTCAGACCTTCCAGTTCCCTGAGCGTGATCGCGGTCCTCAAATCGTCTGGTAATTCGTCCAAGGCCTGCTGAATCGTCTGCGCAATCTCGCCCTGCATGGCCATATGTTCGGGGGTCCCCATCTCCTTCAGGCGGCCACCCATGTCCATCTGCTCTGCGGTATCGGCCTCAATATCGTCTCCCGGTGGCCGCCGCCCCTGGGCTGCGAGATGATTCTTCGCCGTGTTGATCGCAACCCGATACAGCCAGGTATAAAAAGCGCTGTCGCCGCGAAACTTCGGCAACGCCCGATAGGCCTTGATAAAGGCCTCCTGGGTCACATCCAACACCTCGGACTGGTCACGGATATAGCGGGATATGAGATTCGCCACCTTGTGCTGGTACTTGAGCACCAGAACGTCAAAGGCTTTTTTGTCCCCCCGCTGGACCCGCTCCACGAGTACCTGGTCTGCTTCCTTTTCAGAACTCACGGTCGCCGTGCTCCAGCCCAACCCGAGACGCGCAGGCACGCCTCGGGGCTATTGACCACGATCAGCAGGCAAAGTTCGGGAATTCGGGTAATTTTCGGAGATTGGACCATCAGTGGTTTTGATCTTCCGCCCAGGCGGACAATTTCTCGCTATGGAGTGACGTGCCCCGCCTGAACCGATTAATCTACGCGGTGTACGCTGGCGGCTTCATCGCAGAAACCCGCTAAAAGCCGATTATGGCGACTCATCACGAGGCCATCAATGTTATGACGCAGTCTGCCAACCTCAGCCTTGATGTTCTGATCATCGGCAGCGGTGCCGCCGGGCTTAGCCTGGCCCTGCGCCTGCCCCCTGAAATCAAAACCGGGCTGGTCGCAAAACGCGAGCTGGAGGAGGGAAACACCCTATATGCGCAGGGAGGCATCTCTGCCGTGCTGGATGAGCGCGATTCGGTCGACTCGCACGTGCGCGATACCCTCGACGCGGGTGCCGGGCTCTGTGATGAGGACATCGTCCGCATGGTGGTGGAACATGGGCCGGACAACATCCGCTGGTTGTTCGAAGAGGGCGTGGAATTCACGCGGTCCCCGAAAAAAGGCACCTCAGGCTACCATCTGACGCGCGAGGGTGGGCACAGCCACCGTCGTGTCGTACACGCAGCAGACGCCACCGGCCAGGCCGTAGAGACCACTCTGGTTGGGCAACTCGATTCGCATCCGAATGTCACGGTGTTCGAACACCACATTGCGGTCGATCTGATCAGTGCGGAACACCGCGAAGGCCAAGTTGTGCACCGCCGATGCCACGGTGCCTACCTGCTGAATATCCCCTCCAGCAGGGTGATCGCAGTGTCTGCCCGCTGCGTCGTGCTGGCGACAGGTGGCGCGAGCAAGGTCTACCTCTACACCAGCAACCCGGATGTGGCCACCGGTGACGGTATCGCCATGGCCTGGCGCGCCGGTTGCCGCGTCGCCAACATGGAATTCAACCAATTTCATCCGACCTGCCTGTATCATCCGGCCGCCAAGTCATTCCTGATCAGTGAGGCGGTTCGCGGCGAAGGGGGAAAGCTGCTTCTACCTGACGGTTCTTCCTTCATGGAACGGTTCGATGAGCGCGCCGAACTCGCCCCACGCGACATCGTGGCACGTGCCATAGACCATGAGATGAAACGCCTGGGGATAGATTCAGTGTTTCTCGATATCAGCCACAAACCGGCGAAGAAGATCGAGAAGCTGTTCCCCACGATCCACCGACGCTGTTTGGCTCTTGGCTTTGACATGCGCAAACAGCCCCTCCCCGTGGTTCCGGCGGCGCATTACACCTGTGGGGGGGTAAAAACCGACCGGCATGCAAGAACTGATGTTCACGGTCTATACGCCGTGGGCGAGACCGCATATACCGGACTCCATGGCGCCAATCGCATGGCCAGCAATTCCCTCCTCGAGTGTCTGGTATTCAGTGAGCTGGCGCTGGAGGATATCCTGCATGAACTCGAGTTCGGGCACGCGCCTGCTTTCACGATCGAACCCTGGGATGAAAGTCGGGTGACCAATTCCGACGAGGAGGTGGTCGTTTCACACAACTGGGAGGAATTGCGTCGATTCATGTGGGACTACGTCGGGATTGTGCGCAGCAACAAGCGTCTGCAGCGCGCGCGCCGACGAGTGAACCTGCTGCGTCACGAGATCAACGAGTACTACGGCAATTTCCGCGTCTCCAACGACCTTCTCGAGCTGCGCAACCTGGTCGATGTGGCCGACCTGATCATCCAGTCGGCCCAGCGCCGGCGGGAAAGCCGCGGCCTTCACTACAACATTGATTTTCCCGATCGCGACCCTAATCAGGCTGTACCGACCGTCCTGATACCCGACCACTATGTCCCACGCCGTTCGTCGGCCTGAACCGGCCGCAATCCGACCAGGGCACGGCGCAGTTGCCAGTGAGCCGTTTCGGGCAGTGAACCACCGGGGACGAAAAGATCACAGCATTCTCCCGCCCGACCCTCAAGCCGGGCGCTCGCCAGGCTGGGCCGGATGATTCCCGGCAGGATGCGGGCGACTTCGAGGCTGTGGCCATTTGCGAGCATGCAGCATAGCCGCCCATCTTTTTCGACGATCAGACTCGCCGGGCGACGTCGCAGATAACGCCACCAGAGCAAGATTCCCGACAGCAGCAATACAGCGGCAGCAGCAAGCCTCCAGGGCAAGGCAATCTGGCACATAAGTGAGAGGCACACGATACCCAGCGGCAGTCCGGCCGCATACAACTTGCTGAGACGGTCCAACGGAAGCGGAATGGTCGTCATAAGATCTCCATATCGAACGACAGGTAGCCTGCAAATTTCATGAAGGGTTTGGGCTCCGGCCCGCCATTTCCCGTTCATGGCGCCATTTGCCAGGGCCGGTTCTATGCTCCGTGCGCGGCATCGAACAGCCGGTAGAAATTCTGCCCCGACAGTTGTGCCAGTTCCCCGGTCGTGACGCCACGCAGACCGGCAATGGTCTCCGCGACCTTCTCCACAAAACGCGGCTCATTCGGCTTGCCACGAAAAGGCACCGGGGCCAGATAGGGGGAATCCGTCTCGATCAGGAGGCGATCAGCCGGCACCCTGACCGCCACTTCCCTCAACTGCTCGGCGCTCCGGAAGGTGACGATACCGGAGAACGAGATATAAAAGTCCATATCCAGAGCCGCCTGCGCCATTTCCCAGGTCTCGGTGAAGCAATGCATTACGCCGCCGACGGCCTGTGCCTGCTCTTCGCGCAGTATGCTGATGGTATCTTCACGGGCCTCTCGGGTATGGATGATCAGTGGTTTTCCCGTCTCACGCGCGGCCCGGATATGGGTCCGAAATCGCTCCCTCTGCCACTCGACATCGCCTTCGGTGCGAAAGTAATCCAAACCGGTTTCTCCGATCGCCACGTTCTTTGGGTGGGCCGCGAGTTCGGCCAGTTCAGCAACACTTGGTTCATGGCGGTCTCGGTCGTTAGGGTGCACGCCAACGGATACTGATATCTCCGGGTATGCATCCACCAGCGAAAGCATCGCGGGATAGGACTCAAGATCGATCGATACACACAAAAGGTGCGAGACCCCCGCCTCCCGTGTTGCATCCATCAGTTTCGCAAAGTCACCGCCGTACGGCGCGAGGTCCACCCGATCGAGGTGGCAATGTGAGTCGACCAGCATCTGCTTGCCTGCCTTAGGGTCGCGTTTGGGGAGCGCCAACCGGTTCGCGGATTTCAAAAGCCGCTCCGTCTAGAGCTGGAAAGCTACATCGTGTGTGTCGGTTTGTCCGACTTCAGCGCTCCCGCCAGGTAGCCTTCAATCTTGTTGCGCGCCATGCCGCCGTCCTGATCGCTGAACTGAACGCCGATCCCCGCCGCACGGTTACCCTCCGAGCCTACCGGGGTTATCCAGATGATTCGACCCGCGACGGGCAGCCGCTCTGCCTCTTCCATCAGGCTCAAAAGCATAAATACCTCATCCCCGATGTTGTATTTTTTTGTCGTCGGGATGAACAGCCCGCCGTTCTTGACGAACTGCATATAGGCTGCATAAAGCGCATTCTTGTCTTTGATCGTCAGCGAGAGGATCCCCTGACGCGCGCGCGGCATGCCTGGTGCGGACATCTCAATGACCTCCGGGACGGGTTATCTCTAACCATCGATTGACTAAGTATTCCAATTGCATCTGCACGTTAAGATTTCGCGAGCTGTCACGATCGAGTCGTAACAGTTCGTCGTTGAAGCCATACAACATCTGCAAGTCTATTCCCTCGCTCAGACATTGCAAATCGTCGCGCATCCCGGGGTGATAGATCACCGCGTCGTGCAAACCACTTGCAAGCTTCACCAGGTCGCTCAGGCAGCGTTTCAGGCTGTCCGATAAAAGGGGTAGCGGCCGTTTTTCCCATTCCTCAACTATTGTGATCGGATTGGCCTTGCGCCTCTTGAGGGTGAGCAATTCCTGTCCAAGACGGCGGCTTTCCTCCAGCCAGCCCTGCTCCCGCGCCTGCAGCGCGCGCAGGGGCGCGCCACTACTGATAGCCAGCAGCTCATCCAGCTCAGACTGGCCCGCCTGTCCGGCCAGCCAGGCCCTGACGTCGGCGGCTGCCGGAATATTGAACTTTAGAACCTGACAGCGGCTGCGGATGGTTGCCGCGAGCCGGTCCGGGTGCGAAGTGACCAGGATCAGCACGGTCCGCGAGGACGGCTCTTCGAGCGTCTTTAGCAGTGCGTTCGCTGCAGCGCGGTTCATCGCCTCCGCGGGTTCAATCAGAAATACGCGGTAACCACCCTCCTGCGCGGACAATACGCTTTGGGCCGCCAGCTCGCGGATTGCGTCGATCCTGATCATTTTTCCGGACTCTTCGGGCACCACCAACCTTTGGTCGGGGTGACTGCCCGCTTCCGTCTGCCTGCAGGACACGCAACGCCCACAGGCATCCCCATTGTCGTCGACCTGACCACAGACCAGGCTGTTGCTCAGACGCCTGGCAAAGGCCGATTTGCCGAGCCCCCCTGGGCCGGCGAGCAAAATGGCATGCGGCAGTCGGTTGGATGCGCGGGCCCTGCTCAAACGGAGCCATTGTTCTGCTTGCCAGGGGTAAATGCGGGAGCTGCTCAAGAGGCTTTGCCGTCCAAGAAAGCGTCTATCGCCGACACCACCTGGTCAGAGACCTGTTGAAGCGATTGTGCGGCATCGATTACCCGGAACCGATCCGGTTGGGCGTTTGCCAGGCTAAGATAGCCGTTGCGCACCCGTTCGAAGAATGCGAATGCCTCGCTTTCAAAACGGTCTGGTGTCGAGCGTTTTCCGGCCCGTTCAAGCCCGATTTCAACCGGCAGGTCCATCAGCAGGGTCAGATCCGGACGACGCTCTCCCTGCACCCACTGTTCAAGGATCGCGATCCGCCCAAGGTCGATTCCCCTGCCATAGCCCTGATAGGCATAGGTCGCGTCCGTGAACCGGTCACAAAGCACCCACGATCCAGCCGACAACGCCGGCAAGATTCGAGCCTGAAGGTGTTCGGCACGCGCAGCGAACATCAAAAGCAGTTCGGTATCGTCTGTCATCCCCTCGTGGCGATGACCAAGCAGCAGGGTGCGCAGATCCTCGCCCAGCGCGGTACCGCCGGGTTCCCTGGTCACCAGAAGCGCGTGGCCACGTTGCCGGACCCGCTGTTCGATAAGGTTCAGGCAGGTCGTCTTGCCTGCGCCCTCGATGCCCTCGACCGTGATGAAACAGGGGTCACTCATCGCTTGAGCTGATACTTTCTGACCGCAGCATTGTGCTCCGTCAGAGTAGTCGAAAAGGCGTGCGTGCCGTCTCCTTTCGCGACGAAGTAAATGGCTTTGCCGGGGGCCGGGTCGACGGCCGCGTGAAGCGCATCCCGACCAGGCATGCAAATCGGCGTGGGTGGCAGACCGGTATGCACATAGGTGTTATAGGGGGTGTCCTCACGCAGATCCTTGAGCCGGATATTGCCGTCGAATTTTTCACCCATGCCATAGATTACGGTGGGATCCGTCTGCAGTTTCATGCCTTTTTCCAGCCTGCGCGCGAAAACACCGGCGATCTGGGGTCTTTCATCCGCCTGCCCCGTCTCTTTCTCGACGATCGAGGCGAGTATCAGGGCCTCGTAGGGATCCTTGAGCGGGACATCGTCGGCCTTTTTTGCCCAGGCGGCCGCCAGCTCCTGATCCATCTTGCGTTGTGCCCGACGCAGAAATTCCAGGTCAGTCATGCCACGTGTGAACTGGTAGGTGTCCGGAAAGAATCTACCTTCTGGATGTTCACCTGGCAGACCGAGCAAAGTCATCAGTTCTTCGCTGTCGACACCGCTCAGGGTTTGCTGCAAGGCCTCATTTGCCATGACAGCGGCCCGCACCTGACGGATGTTCCATCCTTCCAGCAGCGTCAGGCTATAGGTGACCGATTTGCCGGACACCAGCAGGGCGAGAAGGTCGTCCGGCACCATGATATTTGTCAACCGGTATTCGCCGGCCCGGATGCGGTTCGCCTGCCCGGTGTAACGTCCATACCACTGCAGATAACGTGCATCCTTAATCAGCCCGGCTTCCTGAAGGTCCCGCGCCACGGCCGCCAGTGTCACGCCTTTGGGCACCTCGAAGATTACACTCTCCTGCGAAATGGTCAGCGGGGTTTTAAGGAAGTCGTCGTACTGCATCCACGCCCAACCCAGCAGCAGGCTGCCGACCAGAACGGCGAAACCGATCAGCTTATTCATGGCTTGCATACCAGGGTTTGGACTGGTGGCAAAGGCGCCGGGTTTCGGCGATCA
>Ga0316190_10001206_pt1 | contig 18584 bp, 14 predicted proteins | sample Eddworburrow2_MG_FD_204929 | JGI IMG/M metagenome (GOLD analysis project Ga0316190, IMG submission 204929) | Coastal sediment microbial communities from Maine, United States - Eddy worm burrow 2 | ecosystem: Environmental > Aquatic > Marine > Coastal > Sediment | place: USA: Maine | collected... | reverse complement strand
CGGCCAGCTCTCGATGGGCCACGGCGCGCTGACCGGCGTTGGTGCGTACTCGATGGTGCTCTTCGTGGGCCGGTGGGGTTTCTCCTACGCCGTGGGCATTGTTCTGGCCATCCTCGTCGGCGCGGTGATCGGCGCGATTGTCGCTCTGCCCTCGTTTCGGGTGGGCGGCATCCAGTTGGCCCTCGTTACCTTCACCATCGCCACCGCCTTCCCGCCATTGGTGAACCGGCTCGCGTGGCTGACCGGAGGACCGGGAGGTAGCCCGATCCCCCGATTGCCTGCGCCCGGCTGGTTCCCCGACCAGTCCCGCAGCGGCGGACGTCTGTTTGGGTACTTTCTTGCTGTCACGATCGCCGTCGTGGTGTTCGTGGCCCTGACGGGGGTGTTGCGATCACGGGTCGGGCGGGCCTGGCAGGCATCGCGAGACAATCCGCTCGCCGCCGCCGCCGTCGGGATACCGGTGGGTCTGAGTCGTGTGGGTGCCTACGCTCTGGGTGGTGCCCTGGCGGGGCTCGGGGGTTCGTTGCTGCTCGTCGAGACCCCGTTCGTCGTGCCGACACAGTTCGGTCCGTTCGTCTCGATCGAGTTGTATGCCGCGATCGTGATCGCGGGGGCTCGAAGCCTGTGGGGGCCACTGGTGGGGGCCCTGATCATCACCTTGCTGCCCGAACTGTTGTTTCGTCGTTGGGGTCTCGGGGCCGAGGAATGGGTGATTCCTATAGTGCTGGTCCTCGCGACCTTCCTCCGGCCCCAAGGCCTTCTGCCACCGGATCGGCCGCGATCGTTGGCCGCGCCGAGTGGCGAGGCGGTGTCAACTGTCGGCCGGTAACCACCGGCCGTACGCTGGCTCGATGCCCGCACCTCATGACGAACTGGAGCGCGGCCGCTCGGCTGGAGAGGGCACACCCAAGGCGGTGTTTTGGGGCTGGCGGATAGTCATTACCGGGGCACTGACCCAGACCGTCGTCAGCGGGCTGATTCAGCATGCGTACACGAACTATTCGGTGCTGCTGCGGGAGGAATTCGGCTGGAGCACGACCCTGATCGCGTTCGGGTTTGCGATGAATCGGCTGGAGTCGGGCCTGCTCGGTCCGGTGCAGGGCTGGATGCTCGACCGGTTTGGGCCGCGAGCGGTGATGCGGATCGGTGCGGTGCTGATGGCGGTGGGGCTGATGTTGTTCAGCACGCTTCAGACCCCGTTCCAGTTCTTCGCCTATTACCTGATCGTGGCGCTTGGTGCCAGCCTCGCCGGGTTCATCACCGTGGTGACCGCCGTGGTCAACTGGTTCGAACGGCGACGGTCGGTGGCTCTCGCGCTGGCTCAGGCCGGTTTCCCACTTGGGGGTGTGTTGACCCCGGCGGTGGTCTACTCCCTGACCGAGTTCGGTTGGAGGCGAACGGCGTTCGGGTCGGCGTGGGTCGCGCTGGTCTCCGTGCTGGCGCTGGCCCAGTTCATGCATCGTCGACCCGCTGACGTAGGCCAGGAAGTGGACGGTGAAGCACCGGAGGTAGTTGACAACGCCCGCCACGATGAGCCGGCGGCCAGCTCTTCATCGACCAGCCGTTCATCGACCCGCGCGTCGCGGGACTTCACCTTGGCCGAGGCGGTGCGTACCCGAGCGTTTTGGATGCTCAATTTCGGCCATGCCACCGCCTTGCTGGTCGTCGGCGCCACCATGGCCCATCTCTCGATCTATCTCACTGAAGAGCAGGGCTTCTCGCTCCAGCAGGCAGGGCTATTGGGCACAGCGCTGTTGATGGCACAACTTGTCGGTCAGATGGGAGGCGGCTGGTTCGGTGACCGGATGTCGAAGCAATATCTCGTGATGTGGGCCATGGTGGGCCATGTCGTCGGCATGGTGCTTTTCACCTTCGGTACGACGCCGTGGATGGTCTGGCTCTTCGTCCCTTTCCACGGCCTGGCCTGGGGCGTCCGCGGGCCTCTGCTGCAAGCCATACGCGCCGACTATTTCGGATCGAGCTCGTTTGGGCGAATCATGGGTTGGTCGGCGTTGATCATGATGTTCGGAACGATGAGCGGGCCGATCATCGTGGGTCTGTTGCGGGACGTGACGGGCACCTACACCCTCGGGTTCTCGGTGGTCACGGTGGGCGCGAGCTTGGCGATCGGGTTCTTTGCTCTGGCCTCAAAACCGTCGTTGCCAGTCAGCCGGACGTAGCGCTCGGAGGAGTCGCCGCAGAAGGGCGCGCGACGGCCCGCAGGCGCGCCGGAACCGGGGCCGGAGTGCCGTCGTCTCGGAGATGGACATGGGTGACCAAACCGGTCACGGACGGGACGTCGTCGACCCGGACCTCGAACGCCATCGTCAGGCTGGTGCGGCCGGTCTCGGCGATCCAGCCGCGAGTGGCGTATCGATCGCCGATTTTCATCGGTCGGTGATAGCTCATCGACGCTTCCACGACCGGGAGCATCGGCCGGGGAACCAGGCCGGACGGTTCGAATCCCAGGGCGATCATGAACTCGGCGGTCGCGGTGTTGAACCAGTCCGCCGCCACCCCATAGAAGATGCGTCCCGAACTATCGGTGTCATGGAGTCTCACCCGGTCGCGGACGACGATGATCGCTACGTCACCGTCGTGTTCGAGGGTCACACCGTTCCAGCTGTTTTCGACGGTCACCTGTCGAAGGTTACGCGACGCTGGTCGGGCTGGCCTTTTGAGGGGGAGCCGGCGTGGGGCCTGGCCCGCAGATGACATATGGGCGGCCGGCTCGTTTGGCCATGTACATGGCGTTGTCGGCGCATAGATGTAGGGAGTTCGGATCCTCGACCGGTCCGAGAGTCAGGGCGACGCCGATCGATCCGCTGACCGTCAGCACCAGTTCCCCGACCTCCAATTCGGATAGGTCGAACGAAACCCCACGCACGATGGTGTTTGATGAGTCGACGGCGGGGCGCATCAGATGGCGGAAGGGAATCCAGTCGCCGTCGTGATGTCGAACGTCGGCTACGACCGCGGAAAGACCGCTGTCGGTACTGCTGATCACCGCGTCCATCAATCATTTCGTGTCACGCTGATGCATCAGGTCGAATACGGAGCTGCCAATCAGTGAGGGCGCGCTCTGACCGATGAGGTTGTCGACATCGCCGGTCACCGACAGGAAGGTTCCTTTGGCCGTGTCGACCTCCCAAAATAGCGCGGAGGCGGCACTCACCCACTGGTCCAGCCGATCGATGGCCGCGCGCTCGCATGAAGTGGCGATACGCCGAAAACTGGTGGTCGCGGCCAGCACGGCCACAAATGCGGCCAAGGGGAGGTACCAGTCCTCCACCTCGAGCACCTAGCCGGTGAACCCAAAGGCCGCGATCAGCAGGGCGGTGAGACGTACGAGTCTTGTTGCCTCATGGTTCATCGCTGTCATGGCGACCGCTACGGACGCGATCACGAGTGCCGCATGCCAGATGGAAGGCACCAGGAGGGTCAGCCCGGCAGAGAAGGCCACATCGGCTGCGACGTGTAAGAAGTTCACATGGCGCCCGGATCCGTAACGTTCCACGAGCACACTGATGGGCAGGGCGACAAACATCAGGATCGCCGCGAGTTCAAACCCTCGTGCACCGATCGCCGGAACGACCAGGGCGAACAGGCCTATGAGGATGTACGCGCCACTGCGGCTGAGCAGCCGTTCCCGGCTGTATGACCGATGAGCTTGCATGGAAAATTGACGGTGAAAGGAATCAACCGGTTTGCGAACCGAGTCAATGATGCCGTCCATATATTGATCATCGGCATCGACCAGTGCTGCAGCCGCAGTCTCGCTCCTCACCGCCGATGTCATCGTTCACGCCTGGGATGTCGCCAAGGCTGTCGATGGCGACCACGGTATGTCCGACGACTTGGCCGAGTACGGCTTGGGGGCCTGGCAACAGATGATCGCTCCTCCGATGCGGGACGGAAAGATGTTTGCCGCCGAACAAGCCGCCCCCGAGGGTGCTGCCACCATGGATCGTCTCGCGGCGTTCACCGGCCGCTCGATCTCCTAGACCTGTTACCTAGCCGCTCGAAGGAGAGAGGCCAGGTCGCCGCGTTCGCCGATGTCGACATCGTCGACACCGACGAGCGCGGCCAACGCTTCGAGCTCGTGACGTAACTCGGCCGCCACATGAGCCCGGTCGACATCCGGTTCGGCGTAGGCGGCGTGAACTCGAAGTACGCGCCCGGCCCGGTCGGTCTTGACGTCAACGCGTCCGACCAGCCGATCGCCGAGCAGGAACGGCAGCACGTAGTACCCGTACACCCGCTTGTGCTTTGGCACATAGATCTCGATGCGGTATTCGAAATCGAACAATGCCTTCGCTCGATCGCGGTTCCATACGATCGGATCGAACGGTGAGACCAGTGCCCTAGCGCCAATCGTGCGTGGGGTTCTGGCCTCCGGGTGCCAGATAGAGGGGCGGTCGAGGCCCCGGACGGTCACGACTTCGAGCCGGCCATCCTCGATCAGTTCACTCAGCCGTTGGCGCGCTTCTCGTTTGGGAAGTCGGTAGTAGTCGATCAAACAAGCTGGCGTCCCAATCCCGAAGGCTCGAGCCGATGCCATGAGCAGTTCACGGTGCGCCTCGTGCTCGGTGGGCGTCGGTATCGCCCGTATATGTGCTGGCACGATGCGATCGAGCAGGTCGAACCGCTTTTCGAAACCCTCCGTACGCCTGATACCCACCGCGCCGATGCGAAACAGCCAATCGAGGGCCAGCTGGCCCATCGACCGGGCGCCCCACCAGTCCCCCGACCTCGGTCGAGGATCGGAGAGGTCGCCGGCACTCAGCGGCCCCCGATCTGTGACCTCCTCGAGCACACGCTCCACATAGGCGCCTTCGTTGGCCGCGAGATCGACGAGCCCTTTCCAGGTCTCACCGGCCTCCGCCCGGGCTTTCGACCACCGCATCAGGGGTTCGGCGGTGACCGGAAGCAGCGAAGCCTCGTGCGCCCAGCTCTCGAACCACTCGTCGTCGCGATAGGCCACCCGATCAAGAAGGTCGGTGTTGTACGGGCCCAGTCGGGAAAACAGCGGCAGGTACTGGGTGCGGATGACGACGGGCACCGAATCGAGCTGCAGGAGGTTGAGCCGGTTCATCACCTTGCGCAGGTGGCGTCGGTCCACCCGCCCGGTGGGGCGCTTTTCCGCGAACCCCTGGGCGCCGAGGGTGATGCGGCGCGCCTGGTCAACGGAGATGGTGCGAGTCACGGCGCGACCGTAGCTGGCACACTCGCGGGGATGGTGATGAACCAAATCCTGAACAGTGGGCGCACGATGGTGGCGATACCAGGGCCGTCGGTGATCCCGGATCGGGTGCTCGCCGCTATGCACCGCCCGATGCCGAACATTTACGACGGGGAGCTGATGGAGCTGTCGTTGGGCGTTCTGGCCGAACTGCCGTCGATCGCTCGGACCGACGGCCACGCGTTCATCACGGTTTCGAATGGCCACGGGGCCTGGGAGATGGCGATCACGAACACCTTGAGTCGGGGCGACAAGGTGCTCGTGGCCGAATCCGGTCGATTTGCCCGAGGATGGGGTGACATGGCCGCGGTCTCCGGCGTCGACATCGAAGTGGTCGAAGCTCCCGCTCGTTCCGCGGTCGATCCCGCGATGGTCGAAGCACGCCTCCGAGCCGACAGAGGCCACGAACTGGCCGCAGTGCTCGTCGTCCAGGTCGACACGGCATCATCGGTGCGCAACGACATCGCCGCCATACGGGGCGCCATCGACGCCGCCGGCCACCCGGCGCTCCTGATGGTCGATTGCATCGCTTCGCTCGGTTGCGAACGGTTCGAGATGGACGAATGGGGGGTCGACGTGACCGTGGCGGGATCCCAAAAGGGACTGATGGTGCCACCGGGGCTCGGGTTCGTGTGGGCGAACGAGCGAGCGATGGCCGCCCATCAGCGAGCCGATCTTCGTACCGGGTACTGGGATTGGACAGCGCGGCTCGACGAGAACGTGCACTACCTGAGATACGCAGGAACCCCGCCGGTCTCTCACCTGTACGGGCTGCGCGAAGCGCTCGACATGCTCGCCGATGAGGGGCTGGAAGCCGTATGGTGCCGCCACCAGATCCTGGCCGACGCGGTCCGCGCCGCGGTCGACGCCTGGGCGGCGCCCGACGGTTTGGAGCTGGTGATCACCGAGCCGGCGGCGCGCTCCAACGCGGTGACCACGGTGCTGACCGGGACGATTGACGCCGCCCGGCTGCGCTCCATCTGTGAGCACGGAGCCGGTCTGGTGCTCGGAGTGGGTCTCGTTCCCCACGAGAACGCCTTCCGTATCGGCCACATGGGGCACCTCAATCCGCCGATGCTGCTCGGTACGTTGGGAACCGTGGAGGCGGCGCTGGCGGCGATGGGTGCGCCGATCGGTGGTTCCGGTGCGACCGCCGCTGCTCAGGTCATCGGTGCGGCTCTGGGTTCCGCGGTCCGATGACCGAGCGATCGCGGTCTGACAGCCAGGCCGGGACTCGGGTGGACTACGGCTCCGGTCTTCGACAGTACGGCGAGCTGTGGATGCCCGAGGGCCGCCCCACGCTGGCGTCCGGACGCTATCCGGTGGTGGTGGCTGTCCACGGAGGGTTCTGGCGAAATCCCTTCCGGCTCGATCTGATGGACCCGATGGCCGAGGTGTTGGTCGGTGACGGTCTGGCGGTCTGGAACATCGAATACCGGTCGGTCGGGGACCCGGGTGGCGGCTATCCGGGCACGCTGCACGATGTGGCCACGGCCTTCGACCGGTTGGTCGACCTCGCTGAGGAGCACTCTTTGGACCTGGGCCGGGTCGTCGTGGTCGGCCATTCGGCGGGCGGCCATCTGGCGTTGTGGCTGGCTGGTCGAGACCGGCTCGATCATGGTTGGCCGGGCTCGGCCCCCCAGCTGATGCCCCTGGCCGTGGTGGCCCAGGCTCCGGTGGTGGATCTGGCCGCAGCGTTCGTCAGCGGCATGGGGTCTAACGCCGTCGCTGAGTTCATGGGCGGCGGCCCGACGGAGCTGCCCGAGGAGTACGCGACGGCCACCCCCGTCCTTAACGCGGCGATCTCGGCCATCGTGCACGGAACCGACGACGACCGCGTCCCGCTGGACCATGTGCTCGCCGCGGTGGAACCATCGGGCACACCGGTCACCATCGTCGATGGAGCCGATCACTTCGAGGTGATCACGCCGGGAACCGCGGCATTCGGCGAGGTTCGCCGCTTGGTCGAGCTCGCCGTCAGGTCGTGAGCTGGCGTTCGATCAGCGCGGCGAGCACGAGGGGCTGGTCGCCTTGGATGCTGTGACCGGCCTCCGGGACCTCCACGATCTCGGCATCGGGCCGATGCTTGGTGAGCTCGGCCACGTCGCCGTCATCGACGACGGTTCCGGTGGCCATGCCCCGCGCCAACAGATAGGGCTGGGTGGTGGCGGCCACGTCAGCCCAGAGATCGCTGCGGGCCACGTCCGAACGCTCCCGGCGCCGCTCCCGGTCGTAGTTCCACGCCCATGATCCATCGTCGAGCTTGTGCGCGTTGTGGAGAATGCCGCGCCGCATGGAGGACTCCGAACGGGTGGGGTTGAACTCCATCGTGCGGGCCAGGATCTCACCGAAGCCGGGAAAGGTCTGGGGGCCGTTGACGAAGTCGGTGATGTGTTTGGCCTTCTCGGCGGTGGTGCCGGGTGTTACATCGACGATGAGGAGGCGGCGGACGAGGTCGGGATGGCGAGCGGCCAGCGCGTTCGAGGTCAGGCCGCCCAGGGACATACCGACGACCAGTCCTGCCGTCGGCGCATGTTCGGCCACCGCGACGGCCACGTCGTCGGAGAGCGCTCGGGGGTCATAGATCTGTTCGGGGTGCCAGTCGGAGTGACCGTGGCCGGGGAGATCGACCGCGAGGGCGGGTCGGCCGAGCGCGAGCGCGACGGTGTCCCACGTGTGGGCGTTCTGGGCGCCACCATGGACGAAGACGACTTCGGGTGCGGTGGTGCCCCAGCGCAAGGCCTGCAGCGACCGGCCGTCGACGAGTGTGGTCGAGACCCGTTGCACGGCGGGTCGCCCGGGATCGGGGAGGTCCCACTCCGCGGCATTCTCATGAAACAGGGCGAATTCGTCGTAGACGTAGTCCGGGGCATCGGGATCGGGGTCGGTCATCCCCTACTGTCACACAGCCGGCCCAGCCCTGTCAGCCGACCCGGCCCTGTCAGCTGATTCAGACCGGTTACCAGCCATCGATCCAGGGGATCTTCTTGGTGTCGCGGACCGGTGGCGGTCGCAGCGAGGCCATCATGTTGCCGAGCCAATGACGGGTCTCGGCGGGATCGATGGTGTCATCGATGGCGAACGCGGTGGCGTAGTTCAGAGCCCGGCCCCGCCGGTACTCCTTGTCGACCAGCTCGTCGTACTTGGCCTTGCGCTCGTCGGGGTCCTCGATGTTGGCCAGCTCGTCCCGGAAACCGAGCTTGACCGCGCCTTCGAGACCCATCGGGCCGAACTCGGCGGTCGGCCAGGCCACGGTGAACATCGGCACTCGATAGGACCCGCCGGCCATGGCGACCGATCCGAGCCCGTAGGACTTGCGGACGACGACCGTGAAGGAGGGGATGGTGAGGTTGGCGCCGATGAGGAACATCCGGCTCGACTTGCGGACCAACGCCGTCTTCTCGATCTCGGGTCCGACCATGATGCCCGGGGTGTCGCACAGGAACAGGAGCGGCACGTCGAACGCTTCGAGGATCTGCATGAAGCGGGCGGCCTTGTCCGCCCCGTCGGAGTCGATGGCCCCGCCGAGATGGTTCGGATTGTTGGCGATGATGCCGAGCGGCCGACCCTGGACTCGGGCCAACGCCGTGACCATGCCCACCCCGAAATCGGGGGTCAGCTCGAGGACGGAGTCAACGTCGGCCATCGTGTCGATGAGGGCGCGGATGTCATAGGTGCGCAGCCGGTTCTCGGGAATGGCCTGGCGCAGGAGCCGCTGGTCATGCTCCTCCCACCCCGAAGTGGGGCCCTGGAAATAGGACAGGTACTTGCGGGCCAGTTCTGTGGCCTCGGTCTCGTCGGCGGCGACGATGTCCACGACCCCGCTGCGCGTCTGGACGTCGAGCGGGCCGATCTCCTCGGGTCGGAACACGCCGAGACCGCCGCCTTCCACCATGGCCGGTCCCCCCATACCGATGTTGGTTCCCTCGGTGGCGATGATCACGTCGCAACAACCGAGCAGGGAGGCGTTGCCGGCGTAGCATCGGCCCGACACCACCCCGACCATCGGCACGAGAGCGCTCATGGTCGCGAAACGCGAGAACGTGCGGCTGCCAAAGTCGCCCCCGTCGGTGTCGCCCGGCCGCCCCCCTCCACCCTCGGCGTAGAGCACGAAGGGCATGCGGCCCTGGATCGCGACGTCGATGATGCGATCGGTCTTGGCGTGGTTGCGGATCCCTTGGGTGCCGGCGAACACGGTGTAGTCGTAGGCCATGATGGCGCAGCGGGCGGTCGGGTCGCCGAACTGGTCCCCGTTGATCGTTCCCACCCCGGTTATCAGCCCGTCGGCCGGGCTCTTGGTGATGAGATCCTCACGTGTGCGGCGACGCCGCTGCGCCGCCAAGGCCATGGTTCCGTATTCGACGAACGTGTCCATGTCGCACAGATCGGCCACGTTCTCGCGGGCGGTCCGCTGACCGGTGCGCCGCCGCCGGTCGACCGCATCGGGTCGGGCGTCGTCGTACATGCGGGCCCTCAGCTCGAGCATGTCGGCAAGGCTGGGGCGGATCTCGTCGAGATCTACCTCCACGATGTCGGCCTCGCCGGTCTCGACGACGTCGGATTCGGCTACCACGACGAGGGTCTGGTCAGCCCAGAGGGTGTCGCCCGGACCGGCCTCGATCCGGGTGACGATGCCCGGAACGGGGGTGATGATCTCGTGTTCCATCTTCATGGCCTCGACCACCGCGACCAGCTGACCGGACCGCACCTCTGCGCCTTCGGTCACCTCGATCGAAACCACCGTGCCCTGGAGCGGGGTTCGTACGACGACGGTTCCGTCCTCGGGCTCATGTGCCGGGGAGCCAGGGGAGGAGAGTTGGGCACCGGTGGTGGTCGTGCCCTGTTCGTGCCCATAGCTGAGCACCGCCAGCGGGTCGTCGCTGTCGAGCCGACCACCGGCCGTTGTGCTTGCGCCAGCCGGGGTCGGGCTGGAGTCCGGGCGCCGTTGGCGGTGCGACGGGTCGGGGGCGGTCAGCGTGTCGACGTGCTCGGTCAGAAAGCCGGTGGTGGCGGATCCAAATCCGGGATGTCCGACGATGCCCTGCAACAGATCGAGGTTGGTGTCGACCCCGCCGACCAGGCACTCGCCGAGCGCACGGTGGAGCTTGGCGGTGGCGTCCGCGAAGGTGCCGCCGTCGCGATGCACGACCAGCTTGGCCAGCAGAGAGTCGAACGTGCCGTCGATCTCGAGCCCCGCGTAGCCGGCCGAGTCGACGCGCACCCCGCGACCCGATGCCAGTTCCATGGTGGTGATCGTGCCGGTAGCCGGGAGGGCCTGGCCGTCCGCAGTCATGGTCTCCGCGTTGATGCGCGCCTGGATGGCCCACCCTCGACTGGGTGGAGCCGCGCTGAGGCCGAGGTCGTCGAGTGCCGCGCCGCCGGCCAGCGCCAGCTGCGTCTCCACCAGGTCGACGCCGGTGACCTCCTCGGTGACCGTGTGCTCGACCTGGATGCGGGGGTTGGTCTCGATGAAGAAGAAGGCCCCGTCGTCGCCCGACGCTGACGCGTCGACCAGGAACTCCACGGTCCCGACATGGTCGTAACCCACCGAGCGGCCGAGATCCACCGCGGCCTGGGTGATCCGCTCTCGCAGGCCATCGGAGAGGTTGGGGGCCGGTGCCGTTTCGATCAGTTTCTGATGACGGCGTTGGACACTGCAGTCGCGGGTACCGAGATGGATGACCTTGCCGGTGTGGTCGCCGACGATCTGCACCTCGACATGGCGGGCGTTCGCCAGAAGCTGTTCCGCGTAGAGTTTCCCATCGCCGAACGCGCTCGCCGCCTCGGAGCGACAGCGGGCGTATGCCGTTTCCAGCTCGGATGGCTCGCGGACGACCCGCATGCCCCGACCGCCGCCACCGGCGACCGCCTTGAGCATGATGGCGCCATGACGGTCGAGCATGGTGCGGGCCTGGTCGAGGGTCGTCGGTCCCTCGGAGGCGTCCAGCACCGGCAGGCCGGACAACGTTGCGGCATAGCGGGCCGCGACCTTGTCGCCGAACAGGTCGAGCAGAGCGGGCGAGGGGCCCACGAAGGTGATTCCCGCCGCGCCACAGGCCCGGGCGAACGCCGCGTTCTCCGCCAGGAAGCCGTAGCCGGGATGGATGGCGTCGGCACCGTGTTCGAGCGCGGCCCCGATGATCGCTTCGGCGTCGAGATACCCGCTGACCCCGGTGCCGGGGAGCTCGTGCACCTCATCGGCCAGATGCCGATGGAGCGAAGCCCGATCGTCGCCGGTGTGCACCGCCACCGTGGGGATGTTGAGATCGGCGGCCGCCCGTAGAACACGGGCGGCGATCTCACCGCGGTTGGCTACCAGGAGTTTGCTTACACCCATGGCGAGAACCTCGCACAGTTCCCGCCCCCGACGCCAAGACGTCGCTCTGGCTGTTAGCAGGGTACTGAAAAACCCATGCCTGCTAGCAGGAGAAGACCGACTCGAAGGCGCTGTCGAACAGGCTGGTACCGGCGGGCCCGAAAGAGGTGGAACGCCCCGGTCGGACACCGTCACTGGTATGACTTTCACCGGCAAGACTCTCACCGGCATGGCTGGCGTCGAGGTCGACCTTGTCGGTCGATGTGCCGGCGGCGCTGCTGGCGGTGCTGGTGCTGGTGATGGTGTCCATGACGATCAATCCCCCAAGGGTGGGTCCCGGTCCGTTTTCCGAGGCCCGTGGCTGGTGTTGAGGCCCACGATGAGCGGGTTTGGGTCGTGGACAATCGGGGGAATCCCCCATCGGGCCGAAGACGAGCCGGGGGTCTGATCGGGGGTCTCCCCGGGAGGCTCGTCGGGGTCGGTGGCTTTGGGCGATGATGGGCTCGTGCTGACGCCATATCGTGTGCTCGATCTCACCGACGAACGCGGACAACTCGCCGGATTCATCCTCGCCCAGCTCGGAGCGGACGTGATCGCGGTCGAACCGCCTGGCGGGTCGACCAGCCGTCACCGGCCCCCGTATGCCGGGGGCCAACCCGATCCCGAACGGGCCCTGTGGCACTGGTCATACAACCGGGGCAAGCGGAGTGTGGTCGTCGATCTCCGGACCGACGAGGGTCTGGCGGATCTTCACCGCCTGGCCGCCACCGCCGACATCGTGTTGGACAGTGGTTGCTCCGGAGTGGACCTTGCCGGCTTGCGGGCCAGGAACCCCCGTCTGATCACCGTGTCCGTCTCGGCGTACGGGGACGATGGCCCGCGCGCCGATTGGCCGGCCAGCGAGCTCACGGTGTGGGCATCGTCGGGATCCCTGGCCATCACCGGTGACGCCGACCGCCCGCCGGTTCGGGTCAGCTCACCACAGGGATGGCTTCACGCCGCGGGCGAGGCCGCCGACGCGACACTGGTGGCCCTGTGGGAACGGGAGCGATCCGGGGCGGGCCAGCACATCGCCGTGTCGGCCCAACTGGCGGCCATGGAAGCGACACAGAGCGCCGTCCTGGCCGACGCCATCGGGGGCACGGCGAGCCGTAGGGCCGCAGGCGGTGGCAGCTTCGGGGGTTTGGAGTTCCGGATCGTGTGGCCCGCATCCGACGGGCACGTCACGATCGCGTTCCTGTTCGGCACTTCTCTCGGCGTGTTCACCCGGCGGCTCATGGAATGGGTGTGCGAAGAGGGATTCTGTGACGAGGCCACCCGGGACAAGGACTGGATCCAGTACGCGATGCTGCTCGACGAGGGCACGGAATCCCACGAGGAGTACGCCCGGGTTCGCAACGTGGTGGAGACCTTCACCGCATCCAAGACCAAACAGGAGCTGTTGGACGCGGCCATCGCCCGTAAGCTGCTGATCGCCCCGATCAACGGGATGGATGACGCGGCGGGCTCCGCGCAGATGGCGGCGCGCGGGTTCTGGGACGACGTGGACATGGGCGACGGCGAACAGGTCCGTTTCCCGGGCGCGTTCGTGGTGAGCGACCGGACCGATCTGGCCACCTTGGCGCGGCCGCCCCGTCTTGGAGAGCATCAGGCCCTCCTGGCCGAGCTACCGGCCGACGCCAAGGGGGCTTCGGCCGAGGCTTCCCCCCAGACGCCGGCCGCCCAGACCCCCACCCCCGAGACGCCGGCCGCCGAGACTCCCACTGATGGGTTGCCGCTGGCCGGGCTGAAGGTGGTCGACTTCGCGTGGGCGGTGGCCGGGCCGCTCATGACCCGCTTCCTGGCGGACTTCGGAGCCACGGTGGTGCGGGTGGAATCCTCGACCGTCGTCGACGTGGGCCGCACCGTCGGACCCTTTGTGGGCGACGAGGCCGATACGGAGAACTCGGCGATCTACAACAACATGGCCGCGGGCAAGCTGTCGATCGCACTCGATGTGGCGAAGCCCGAAGGTCTGGAGGTGGTCAAGGATCTTGTGCGGTGGGCGGACGTGTTGACCGAGTCGTTCGCTCCAGGGGTCATGGAACGGCTCGGCCTCGGCGACGACATGCTGCGAGAGCTCAACCCCGAGCTGATCGCCATCCATTCGAGCATCATGGGCCAGACCGGCCCGCTGGCCTCCTTTGCCGGTATCGGGACCATGGGGGCGGCGATCACGGGCTTCTATCATCTGACCGGCTGGTCGGACCGGCTTCCGGCCGGGCCCTTTTCGGCCTACACCGACTATGTCGCACCCCGGTTCGGTATTGCGGCGGTGCTCGCGGCGCTGGATCACCGCCGCCGGGGTGGAGGCGGGCAGATCCTCGACTTCTCCCAGGCCGAGGCGGCCAGCCATTTCCTGTCCCCGGCCCTGCTCGAATGGTTCGTCAACGGCGAGGCGGTGGGCCGTACCGGTAACGACGATCCGGTGGCGGCACCCCATGGGGTGTATCCGGCCGCCGCCCCCGACAGCTGGGTGGCGATCACGGCCACCGACGATGTCATGTGGTCCGCGCTGGCCGGGCTCATCGGTCTGGAGGATCTGGCCGGTCTCGACACACAGGAGCGTAGAGCTCGTCACGAGGAGATCGACGCCGCGATCGCCGAGTGGTCATCGGGCCGAGACGCCGACGAGGCGGCCGAGACGTTGGCCGCCGCAGGAGTGGCCGCCTATCGCGTGCAGAACGCACCGGAGGCCCTCACCGATCCTCAGCTCTCGCATCTGGGCCATTTCGTGGACGTTGCGCACCCCACCCACGGCACGACCACGGTCGAAGGGCCTCGGGCCCGACTGTCGCGTACGCCGGGGCGGGTCACCGACTCCGGTCCGCCGATCGGTTTCCACGCGTTCGAGGTGCTGGAGGGCATCCTCGGCTACGACACGGATCGAATCAGCGAGATCGCCATCGCCGAGGCCCTGGAGTAGAGGCCGCTGGAGTGGTGGCCCTGCGGTGGTCGCCGGTGGTACCCGCTCAGATGAGCTGGTACCAACGGTTGAGCACGTCGCGCATGCGAACGATCAGTTCATCGGCGGCGTCGCCGTCGGTGTGGCCGAAGGCGTGGGGCTCGCCGGGCACGGTCCAGATGTCGATGTCGCCGCCCGCGCCGCGGTAGGCGAGGTCGGTCGCGTCGGTGATCGCCCGCGGCACGTTCAGGTCCTCGCTGGGATGGACGAGCCACACGGGTGGAAGGTTGGTCTGCTCACCGGCGGCGACAACCCGGGGGACCGAAGCCTGTTCCATCGCGCCGGGGGACCCGAAGTACTTCTCGGTGCTCGACGCCAGCCCGCGGCCGTGATCGTCGCCCTTGGCGAGGGCGTAGCGGTAGCGGGTCAACGGGTCGAGCGGGGGCCACAAGGCGACGACGCCGACCACCGGTGGATCGAGCGTGAGCGCACTCAGCAGGGCCAGATGGCCACCCGACGAGCTGCCCACCAGCGCTACCTTTTCGGCGTCGATGCCCAGTTGCAGGGCGTGGGCTCGGGTCCATGCGACGGCGGCGGCGACATCCTGGCTCGCGGTCGGGTGCTGATGGTCGGGGCCCATACGAAAGTCGATGGCCACCACCACGATTCCGGCGGCGGCCAGACCCTTGTTGTACCGGGTGCCGGCCCGACGGTCGTTGATGCACCAGGCGCCGCCGTGGACCTCGACCACCACCGGGCGGTTCGCGCTCGGCGCGCCGGGGCCGGTGGGTTCAAAGATCCGAGCCTCGAGCGCGCCATCGTCGCTCTCGCGCCAGACCTCGTCGCGCCAGGTCACGTCCCAGCTCGTTGGCTCAGTCGTCGATGCTGACATCTCGATCGATCCTCTCCGGTGGCGGTCCCCTTGCGAACTGAACCACTCAGGCCCGGGGGTTGCTCGACCGTATCCGTTGCAGAATGAGCTGCACGAGATCAGCTGCCTTGTCGGTCATGTCTTTGCTGCGGGGCTCGGCCAACCAGTGGGGTGCCGGAAAATGGGCGCGGCTCCATCGCCCTTCTGCCGACATGCCACCGGTGAAACACTCGAGCATCACGCCGGCAATGGCTTCGAACTGGTCGCGGGTGGCGTGTTCGTGTTCGACGATCCGCCCTCGGTCGTCGATCGCCTCGAATGCCTGGTAGCCCTCGACGAGCGACAGGAACTGCGAACCAACCGAGGCCTGGTCCAGTGCCCCGTCCTGGTATTGGTCGAACAGCTCTTGCACGCCGGTCTGGTAGAGGCCGGCGAAGGCCGTCCGCTCGCGTGCTGTGCCAGTCTCGCGCCCGTCGCGCAGGCGCAATCTCAGCGGTGCCTCATCGTTCACGGTCGTGAAGGCGATGGCCAGGGACTCGACGCAACGAGCTCGCTCATCCCGCTCCGGGTGGTAGATGAGCTGCTGGCGCTGCGGGGGTGTCCGGCCGGTCTCCTCGCTCCGCTGGGTCTCGAAGTCAATCAACTGGCGCAGCAGGCCGGCCTCCAGTTCCACCACACTGCGGAGATGCCCGCGCTTGCCGTGGTACGGACGCAAGGTCACGTAGGAGCCTGTGGCCTCGTTCAGGAGCCGCCGGTAGCGCCAGATGGTCTGACTGCGCATCTCGGTGAGCAGATGGTCGAGCGTGTCGGGGTTCTCGGGCGGCCAGGCATGCTCGGGGTCGGCTGGCTGATACTCGAAGGGTTGCTCCGCGATAGCCACCTCCTCGGTGGTCAACCCCGACCACAGGATCTCGCCCACCCGGGCCAACAAGCTTGGATAGGTTTCCCAGCGGTCGATCAGGGTGGCCGACGCCACGGTTCGGCGTCCGTCGACCTCGATCTCGGCGAACCGGTGGTCGTCCACCGAGGTGGGCTCGAACACGACCAGGCCTTCGGCGTCCCGAAGGCCGCGGGCCACCGCCTCGATGAACGGTCGGCCGCTGTCGTTGCGGAGCTCGACTGCGGAGTGGGACAGGTAGCAGCGGGGCGCATCGCGCAGCAGACCGACGACATCGACCAGCGACTGTTTGGCCGGGACGAGCAGGTGGGCCACCCGTAGGGTGCGGGCCAGCTGTTCAGCGGCTCTGACCTCCGACAACCGCCAGTGGAGGATGGTCCGCTCCAGATGGGAGCGCCGGGGCCGCTCGGAGCTGTCGAACCGGACCGGGTCGAACAGCCGACCCGGTCCGGCCACAGAGAGTCGGGCAAAACAGTCGTGGACGTCATCGACGATCGTCATGACCAGCGCGTTCTCGAACCCGTCTTCCAGCACCGGGTCTCGCTGGGTCAGCTCGGGGACGATGCCGCGCATCAGGTCGATGAATTCCGGGAGGGCGATCGGGGAGAAGACCGACCGCGACTCCTCGTGATAAATGCTGGCGCTGAAGCTCAACAGGACATCGCCGTGATGCAATGCCTGACGGATGCGGTCCGCCAGCATGGCGAGGGTTTCCCCCCAGGCATGGCGGATCGTCCTCTGATCGAGCTGAAACATGGCGGCCGGACGGTCGTCGCGGTCCACGTGCCCATGATGGGTCAACCATCCCAAGAGCTCGGCTTCGAGGTCGATGTGGGTCGGGGGCGCCGATTTCGTCTGCTGGAGATGGGCCAGGATCTTGGCCATCGAGGCCTTGAGCCCGGTGCCGTGGTGGGCGGTCACGATGATGACGCGACTTCCGGGCACGCTACCGCGAGTTCGGAGCAGGCGGTCGACGAGGCGCGGCGCCAGCCAGGCGAGGATGGCGGCCTCGCGCCGGCGCACGGTGGCGTTGCTGAGGTTGAGGGCCTCTTCGACGTCCGCCCGACGGGCGCTGAGCAATTGCTCTGTTTCCGCTCGACAGACCATCTCGAAGATGGTGCGCTCGTCGGTTGGCAGATCCTCGATCAGCCCGTCGATGGTGCTCAACACAAACCAGGCGCGCTCGGTTTCGCTGTCGTCGTCGAGGCGCAGCGGATCGACCAGCTTGGTGAGGATCGGTGCCGCCCTCGTCAACTTCTGTGCGGTGTAGGAGCGAGAGGTGCGGGCCGCGGCCAACTCGGCCTGTACGGCTTTCACCAGCTCATCGCGCTGATCGCCGCTCGCATCAAACGGTGCCGGGCTCAAGGTGAGCATCCGGAGCAACTTGGGGCCGTCACGATCGACTGTCGTTTCGACTCTCGTCCATCCCTGTCGTGTTTAGCCGCTTGAGCAGTGGTCAGCCCAGCTCGGGGCGTCGGGACCTGAGCTGCCACTGAGCAATTGGCAGCCTGCCGGTGAGCAACGAGGTGGCTATTTGTGCGGCGCGCGACTCCACCCCCTTGGGCAGCGCACAGCGTGGTGGTTGGGCAGCGCTCAGTCGCTATCTCCTTCATGATTGTGATGGGACCATTGTCTGGAAAGGGGGACAATCGTGGGCATCCAGCGCCAACGCCGAATCTGGTCGCTGCCGGTGGACCGCTACTTGGTGTACGTCCTGGTCAGTGTTCTGGTCATCGTGACGATGATTGTGGGGGTGGTGATCCTCGATCGCTGGGCGGGCCTGGTGGTCGTGCTCGGGCTCGGGTTGTGGCGGCTGACCTGGCTCGCGGTCTTGTGGGGGCTGGGAATCAGGCCGCCCGCCCGGCCATCGTCCGATGACCGGGAGCAGCACGTTGGGGGCACGGTGAGCGATACTGCCCCTAACGCGTGCGGCCGGCCGTGCGGCACAGCCAGAGATGACGCGAGGGGAGCGACGACGATGAAGCTGGGTTTCTTCAGCATGAACACCGACTTCGGGGTGGGGCCCGCGGAGATAGCGGTGGCCCTCGAAGAGCGGGGGTTCCACTCGCTGTGGGTCGGTGAACACAGTCATATCCCGACGAGTCGGGCCACCCCGTACCCGGCCGGCGGGGACCTGCCCGAGGGTTACTGGCACATGCTCGACCCGTTCGTCTCACTCGGCATGGCCGCCGCGGTCACAAGCAATCTTCGGCTCGGGACCGGGGTCTGTCTGGTGTTGGAGCGCGACCTGATCGCGCTGGCCAAGGAGGTCGCCACCCTCGATCTGGTGTCGGGAGGCCGCGTCGATTTCGG
>Ga0316190_10001205_pt1 | contig 18588 bp, 19 predicted proteins | sample Eddworburrow2_MG_FD_204929 | JGI IMG/M metagenome (GOLD analysis project Ga0316190, IMG submission 204929) | Coastal sediment microbial communities from Maine, United States - Eddy worm burrow 2 | ecosystem: Environmental > Aquatic > Marine > Coastal > Sediment | place: USA: Maine | collected... | reverse complement strand
CCGGGCATCACTCCATTCTATCTCTCGAGCAGGTCTCGGCGAGTCGACCACGGTGTGTCGGCTGCATTCGGCCAGATCGCCGAATCGAGTCGGGATTATCGGGCACAGCACTTGGGCCGGACTGCGGCGCGGTCGAAGATCCGATGGCCGGATTATCGAGTGCGCATTATGCGCTGACCCCGCTGCGAAGAAATGCCGGTTGAGAGCGCTTTGTGGAGCGTAGTGGGGCCGACGTTTCCGAGTGGGTGGCCGCCTTTGGAAGACGAGTTGTGGCCTCGGCCACCGACGAGCCTGACGCTGCGGTGCGGTCGGACCCGTCGTGGTCGGATGCACGGAAAGATATTTGACAATCTACTTGTCATCATGACATTATGGTTGTCATGCAGCAGGAGTTCGATGCGCTCGTCGACGAGATCCGCATCAGCTATCACTTCCTCGCCAACCTGGCTGACCGCGTGCACGCCGACATCGACCCGCCCGGCAGGGCGGTGCTCGAACACCTCACACGGCACGGCGCCGCGACCGTGCCCCAGATCGCGCGCGCTCGACAGGTTTCTCGTCAACACATCCAGTCGATCGTCAACAACCTCCTGCCACGTGGTCTGGTCGAGACCACCCCCAACCCAGCGCACCGACGCTCCCACCTGATCGAGCTCACCAACACAGGCCGCGAGCTCATCCAGGAGGTGATCGAACGTGAGCGGACGATCATCGAGCCGCTGGCGGCGACCGTCAACGTCGACGGACTTCGCAACGCAACAACCACCCTGGCCGCACTTCGAGCCGGCCTCAACGACCTCGTGGAGCGCTCATGATCAAGCAACGAGTCATCCAACAGTTCCAACACCCGCGCGGGCTGTTGGGACGTCTTGCCGGTCGCGTCATGGCCACGCGCAGCACGAACGTCGAACGCAACCGGTGGATCGCGGCCAAGCTCGATCCGGCACCCGACGCACGAATCCTCGAAATCGGGCACGGCCCCGGACTGGCGATCGCCGAGCTCTGGCCCAGGCTCACCAATGGCCACATCGACGCCGTTGAAGTGTCCGACTTGATGAGTCGAACCGCCGCCCGCCGAAACCGCGCCGGCGTCGACGCAGGACGGATCAGATTTCATGTCGCCGACGCCCAACAACTCCCCGCCCCACTCGACGGATACGACATCATCTTTGGCGTCAACGTGTCAATGTTCTGGAACGACCCATCAGCCACCACCGCTCATCTCGCTGACCGGCTCGCCCCCGGCGGCGAACTCGTCCTCGTCTACATGCCGCCACCCACCAGCGACACATCAGCCGACGCGATGGCCGCCAAGCTCGAAACGCTCTTCGACGGCATCGCACTCACACAGGTGCACCACGACACGATGCCCTTCGAACCCCCCGCAGTCGCCGTCCACGGCCGCCGCCCCATCGTCGCCCAAGCCTGACCCGGCAAGAACACCCTGCAAAGCGAACGGCTGACCCAGCAGCAAGGCGCTCGTAGATCTCGACCGTCGGTCGCCGGCAGCCGGAGAGCGATATCGGATACCTGACATGGCGTCGGCCAGCACAGTCCCCGTGACCAGCCCGAGCATCGTGCCGGTTGCGAGCGGGTTTCGCACGGATCAGTGCCTGTTGTCTGATCGCCTCTGAGCCGAGGCGGACACCGCCGGGAGCCGAGGTTTGCTCGAGCGATCGTGTCGGATCTGGCCCATCGTCGGACCGTCCCTGCCTCTCCGAGACCTCGATGGCACTGCCTACGGGGAGCCGAGGGCGACCCGCGCCGCGATCACCCGCATGGGTGATGACGAGTCACCCATGTTCCGACGATGATTCGCGCTGGAGTCGCTCAAAGGAGATGTAGATGAAAGTCAAGGTCCCTCTCGCCGCGTTGCTGCTGCTCGCCCTCGCGCTGGGGTATGTACTCGGTACCGAGGATGGTCGGGCGCGGCGCGATGCGATGCTCGCCAGACTGCGGCACGAGGAGGCGGACGTGTCCGAGGCCGCCGCGGAGGAGGCCCCCGCGGATGACGATTCCGCCTCACCCGACTCCTCCCAAGAGTCCGAAGACGCCGGTCGCGAGTAGCTTGCAGCCGACTACGCCGACCAGCGCGAGGAAGACGTGACCTGGTTCGGCTCGGCCGGTCGGCAGGGCGGGGCCGCTCGGCATCGCGGGCGGACAGCTTCTGACCCGCGACCCCTCCCCGGCCCTGTGGCTGCCCGCTAGGGTCGGTTGATGCGGTGTCGGGAAGATGACTTGTGATGGTCAAACGAGGTGGACCGGTCCTGGTCACCGTCGGTGCCGTGCTGACGATCGTCGGATCGTTTGCTCCGTGGGTGAGTTCGCTCGGCGTGAGCGCCAACAGTTGGGATCTCCGCGATCTCGTGCTCGGGCTGGGGTTTGGTGACAACGGCGCATTCGACATCGCAGTGACGCTCTGGGCCGTGGTTCCTCTGGTGCTGGGTGTGGCGGTGGTCGCCGCGTGGCTGGGCCGCGCAATCATCAGCGCAGTCTGTGCCGCGATCGGCGCGCTGTATGCCGGCATCGTCGCAGTCGCCGTGTTGCAGGCGCCTGACATCGAGCTCTACACGGTGGAGTGGGGTGTCCCGCTGACGTTGGTCGCGTGCCTCGCGGTTCTCGCGTCGGCGGTCTGGCTGATCGTGGTGAGGTGATCCGTCGAGACAAGGTGACTGGCCGGACCGTCACGTGGGGATGGCTCGATGCGAAGCTGGATGTGTTGGCGGTTGAGATGTGGTCGCGCGTGAAACGGTGGTGGGCCGGCGTTGCATCCAGCGCGGTCGCCGTGTTCGGTGCGGCGCGTCGGTCGTTTCTTGGGCACCGGGCTCGGCGGTTCGGCGCCGGCTTGGCCTACTACGCGCTCTTCGCACTGATCCCGACGCTGTTCCTCGCGGTGACGATCGTCGCCGCGCTGTTCGGTACGGAGGCGACCGAAGGCCGGCTGGTCGACCGGCTGGACGGCATCGTCGGGGAGGAGGCGGCCGAGCAGATCGAAGAGGCGGTGGCGGCGCTGTGGGAGAACTCCAACACATCGGGCTTCGCGATCGTGACCCTCGTGGTGGTGGTGTACTCGGCGTCGATCCTGTTCGTCGCGTGGCGGGACACGCTCGAGGACATCTGGGAGCTGCCGTACCGCTCCGGACTGAAGACGACCGTTCGGAGCAGGGTGTACGGGGCGCTCGTGCCGCTCGGCGCCGGAATCCTTCTCTCGGCGATCGTGATCGTCGAGCTGCTGGCCGCCCTTGCCGGGGAGTTCATCACCGCGCCGCTGCTCGACGCGATCATCCGGGCGGTCGAGATGATCTCGCCGACGGTCGCCTCGGTCCTCGCGCTGGGGCTGGTCTACCGCGTGTCGACACGCCTCAGACCGCCGTGGCGAGACATCTGGCCCGGCACGATCGTGGCCGCTCTCGCCCTCGCCGTTCTGGCGTGGGGCTACGGACTCTACGTGCGAATCTACGGCAGTTCGAGCGCGGCCGGCGCCGCTAGCACCATCGTGCTGGGGCTCGTCTTCGTGTACTACTCCGCGCAGATCCTGCTGTACGGCGCCGAGGTCATCAACGCGTCCGCCGACCACCGGGGCCGACCTCTCCGCGCGGTCGCCAGCGATCCGGGCGAAGCCGGCGACTCGGCCGAGCCCGATGGCCCCAACGATCCCGGTCGAACCGGAGAACGATGAGCGCGTCGGGGTCGTGCCGGCAGGATCGGAACGGAGAGGTGAGATCGGGATACCGTCGTGGGCGTGTCAACGACGGATGAGAATGCGCAACCGGTGACCGAGTCGCGGCGGCGACGTTCGATCTTTCGGCGTGGCGAGGATGCGCTCGCTCACACCGTCTACGGCCTGATCCTGACGCTCGCGACGATCGGCGAGCTGATCCACCACGAGGCATCAGCGGAGGCCTCCATCGCCTGGCTGATCGGCGCCGGTGCCGTGCTGCTCGCCGCCCATCTGTTCAGCGACGTGCTCGCGCATCAGGCGTCGACGCGAGACGACCCTGACTGGTCCGAAACGCTGCGGATCGGCCGCGAGGACGTGTCGGTCACGATCGGCTTCATCGGCGCGGCGTTGATCATGGCGGTCGCCGCGCTCGCCGATCTCGACGCCCAAGGCGCGCTCTACACCTGTGTCGCAGCCGGACTCGTCGCGGTCGCGGCCCTGTCCTTCTACGCCACCGCGAACCATCGCCCAGCGACGCGAGTGCTGATGAGCGCCACCGCCGCCGTGCTCGGCGCGGTGATCATCCTCGGCGAGACCACGTTCTGACCCGTCATCCGGTGTCGGAGTCCGCCGACCGGCCCGCCGTCGAGTCCACCAGCTCGCCGCCCGGTCGGGCTCGGGAATCTAGGCGCCTCTACACTCCGGTCATGCCTCACGTCGACAGCAACATTCACCACCGACAGCAATGATCTGGGCGACACTGGCGTTCCTCGGTGTTCCGATCTGGCTCGTTCTCGGCGCGCTGATCGGCGCCATGTTCAGCCGTCACCACTTCAAGAACCAGCCCGATGTCGTCCCGCTGCTGTTCCGCGCCGCCGACGACGACAAATGGCCGCGCCGGCTCGCCTACGGGCGCTACGTCCACAACGTGCTCATCGTGAACCACGGCCTCGCCCAGATCCGCACGTCGGTGCACGTCGTTGAACATGTCGACCGCCTCGATCTCGGCGACACCACCTTCAAGCACATCGACGACCCGATCGCCTTCGCCATCCTGCTCGACGACGGATCCGAGTACGAGCTGGCGATCGAACGAGTGGACAACCCGGTTCCGGTACCGGCCGAGCCGTAAGCACCCCGCTGCGACCGCAATCGCCTGGTGCCACCGAACGCTCGAGAACGCGCCCGAGCCGGGCCGAGCTACTCTCTCGCATCGTGCCACCATCCGCTGATCGTCCTACCTGGCGGTATGGCAATGCCGAGGCCGAGCTCCTCGACTACCACCTGAGCATGCTCCTCGACGAGGCCCGCATGGAGGCATACCAGCGGGCGATCTCCAGCTCGGTCCGGCCGGGCGACGTCGTGGTCGACATCGGGGCCGGAACCGGGATCCTGTCGTTCCTTGCCTGCTCGGCGGGTGCGTCGAAGGTGTACGCGATCGAGGGTGGGCCGGTCATCGAGGTCGCGCAGGAGCTGTGCGACCGCAACGGATTCGGCGACCGTGTCGTGCTGATCAACGAGTGGTCCACGGACGTCGATCTCCCCGAGCCCGCCGACGTGGTCATCACCGAGACGATCGGGAACGCGGCGATCGACGAGGGGATCATCGCCTGGACGATCGACGCCAGGCGCCGGCTGCTGCGACCGGGAGGGCTCGTTCTCCCGCAGCGGGTCAGGATGTGGATCGCGGCGGTCGAGTCGTGGGACGACCACGCGCAGGTGTCGGACTGGTCAGCGCCGACACTGCCGATCGACTACGGCGTCGTGCGTGACCGAGCGGCGCGGACGTTGTGGTTCGCCGATCTCCGCAAGGATCAGCTCCTCACCGAGCCGGCCCTGGTCGCCGATGTCGACCTCCGCGTCGTCGCCGACGAGGCCGTGAGCGCATCGGGCGAGCTCAGCGTGCGCCGCGACGGCACGTTGCACGGACTGGCGTGCTGGTTCGATGCCGACCTCGCCGACGGCATCGCGGTCAGCAACTCCCCGCCGACCGCGGCGCCGAGCTGGGCGCAGGGCTACCTGCCGACCCCACAGCCGCTGGCCGTCACGGCGGGTGATCTGCTGAGGTGGGAGCTCGCAGTCTCCACCGACGGTGAGGACTGGAGTTGGCGTGTCTCGCGAGGGTGATTCTCCATCACCCGACGGGTGAATTGCGCGGAGATGGGGCGACACGTCGCGTCGTGCTCACTACTGTGGCTTGCATGCGCGGTCGAGGAATGGGAATGCGTCGGGGTCGAGGAATGGCGCGCCGTGGGCGACGCCGGATGCGACGACGCCGTCGCCGCCGCATACTGCTCGTCGGCGGGTTGGTCGCGTTCGGCGCCTACAAGCTGAGCACTCGTGATGCCAAACGCGTCGAGGAGCACAGCGGCATCCCGCCCGAGGAAATGACCGACGAGGAACTCGCAAAGTCGATGGACGAGCTCGGCATCGAGAAGCAAACGCGAGATGCCAGCGACGTTGAGCAGGGCGCGGCGGCCGCGCCGGCGGCATCGCCGGCCGACGAGCTGACCAAGCTGGCCGCACTGCGCGACCAGGGCGTCCTCACCGACGCCGAATTCGACGCTCAGAAACAGCAGATCCTGGGGAGCTGAGATCTGCCGGCTCCGGTCGCCGTTCGGCGTCCGGGCGGCGGCCCGCGAACCACACGTGAAGAGGAGAACTCCATGACGCTCGGACCGGTCCAGGTCATCGCCGTCGAATTCGACAACACCGACCGACTCCAGGGTCAGGTCCTGGAGGCACTCGACGAGCTCACCCCGATGGGCGCGGCCCGCATCATCGACGCGCTGTTCGTCGCCAAGGAAGACAACGGCGACCTGATCGCCGTCGAGGCCGGCGACATCGGCGACGAGGACGAGGTACTCGGCGAGCTCGTGGGCCGGCTCCTCGGATTTTCCTTCGAGGGCGCCGACGAGGCTGACAGCGCCGTCGTCGAGGGCGGCGACTCCTCACTGATGGGTGTCACTCCGGCCGACATCGAACGCATCGGCGACGACCTGGCACCGGGCACGGGTGCGCTCGTCATGCTGATCGAGCACCGCTGGGCCGCCGGCCTGCGCGACGCGGTCGCCAGCGCCGGCGGGCGGATGGTCGCCCAGGGCTTCCTCACACCCGACGGGTTGATACTGCTCGGCGCCGAGCTCGTCGCCGCCGCCGAAGCGATCGACGCCATCGAGACCGCAGTCGAGCTCGAGGCAATCGCAACCGTCCGATCACTCGAAGCCCTTGCCACGATCGAGGTCGCCGCCGAAATCGAAGCCGCAGTCGCAGCCCACGTCATCCTCACCCTCGTCGAGGCCGGATACATCGAACAGGCCGCCGCCGACCAGGCGGCCGCCGCCGTGATCGACGCCGCGCTCATCCAACAGGCGATCGCCCCCGGCGCCGACGCCAACTGAATCAGATCACCGACCACGGCCTGTGCAGCCGTCGGTCCCTCAGTCGAACGTCCAGGTCCCGAAGTGGTGCGTCCGGCTCGCTCCGAGGGCTACCAGATGCCCTCGCACGACGCGGGCGTCGCCTTCGTCGTCGCAATGCACCGACACCACCAGCATCCCATCGCCGAGCGCGCCGGCGATCTCCTCTTCGTTGTCGTCGAAGAACTTCGCCAGTCGCGATGCTCACGCTTCGTAGGCCTGCAGGCCTTCAGGACCGTGAAGGAAGGAGAGTCGTCCTGGGTGGACGCCGTGTTGGCCGAGGGCGTCGGTGAGAACCCCGACGGTTGCCGATTCGAACTCGCCGAGAACGGCATTCTTGGGCTCGAGATGTTCAGGCGTCTCGTTGACGTTGGGCTCGTTCATCCCGTTCCCTTCTTCGGGTGCGTTGTCGTCCCATACCGGGAGGACCAGCTCCGATCCTCGGGCGGGTCAGGACTCGTCGCCGGCGGCCGCGCCATCACCCGATGCCAGGAAGTGCTGTACGGCGTCGTCGACCTCGAGGAAGATCTGGTCGGCGCCGATGCGTTCGATGAGCCCGGACCGTTCGAACATCTCCATCACCGGGAGCCGCACTCGGGCCATCGACACCGAGACATGCGCCTCGGCGAGCTCACCGAGGAACTCCTCGAGTTGCTGGATGGCCGTGGTGTCGATCTCCGACATTCCCTCGGCGTCGATCACGAGGGCGTCGGCGGGCGGGTCGGACGCGATCAGTCGCTCCTTCGCGTCGCTCAGGACGAACGCCGAGTTGGCGAAGAACAACTCGTCGTCGACGCGGTAGATCAACACACCCGGAACACGATGAGCGTCCTCGTTGCGGTCGATGTCGCGGAACGTGTCGGTGCCTTCGACCTGGCCGAGCTCGGCAGTGTGCGGGCGCACGAGTCGGGCGAGGGCGACGAGCATCGACAACCCGATCGCGAACGCGATGCCTCCGAGCATGCCGAGCACGAGGACCGCTCCGGCCGTGATTGCGCCCAGCCAGAACTCCGAGCGGCGAATGTTCCACAGGGCCCTGAAGTCGCGCACGTCGAACAACCCGATCCCGGCCACGATCACGATCCCGGCCAGCACGGCGTCGGGCAGCATCTCGAACAACGGCGTGAGGAAGAACAGCGTGATCAGCACGAGACCGGAACAGACCAACCCGACGAGGTTGGACTTGCCGCCGGCGTCGCGCTGCACGAAGCTGCGCGACTGGCTGCCGTTGACCGCGAAACCCTGAAGGAATCCCGACGCCACGTTCGACGCCCCGACGGCCAGGAACTCCTGATCGGCGTCCACTTTGTAGCCGCCGGTCCCCGCCAATGAACGAGCGGTCAGGAAGCTGTCGGGATAGGCCAGCAACGCGATCCCGAGCGCGGGGAGCAGGAGTTGGGTGAACTGGTCGAACGTCACGTCGGGCAATGCCGGTACGGGCACCCCCGATTCGATCGTCCCGACGACCGCAATCCCTTCCTCGTCGAGATCGAACGCCTGCACGAGGATGATCCCCACGACCACCGCAACCAGCGGCGCGGGGATCTTCGGGACGAAGGTGCGCAGCCCGAGCACCAGGCCGACGGTGCCCAACCCGATCAGCGTCGTCAACCCGTCCGCGTCGCCCAGGTTGCGGACGACGGCGCCGATGTCGGTCGTGTACAAACTCGTGTCGATCTCCAACCCGAACAACGCCTCGAGCTGGCTGACAACGATGATGATCCCCGAGCCGAACACGTACCCGGCCAGGATCGGGCGCGACAGGAACTCGCTGATGAACCCCAGCCGGAAAACGAACCCGAGGATGCACCAACCACCGACCAGGATCGCCACCAGTGACGACAGCGCCACGATGTTGTCGGGGTCGGTCGCCAACGGCGCGACGGCCGCGGCGGCCATCAACGCGACAGTCGACTCTGCCCCCATGTTGAGATCACGGCAGGTTCCGAACACCGCGTACGCGGCCAACGCCCCGACCGCGGCGTAGAGCCCGTGCACCGACGGCACCCCGGCGAGGGTCGCATAGGCCAGCGACTGCGGCACGACCACCGCCCACACGGTCAACGCCGCCCGGGAGTCGGCGAGCGCTGAGTGTCGTGCGCCGTCGGCGACGCTGGCCAGCCCCGGGACGTAGCGCCTGAACCCGGTGACCTGTTCGGGCGCGCGCAGCGTCATCGAAGTCTCACCTTGCGGCACGGGCCGATCGGCGATCGAACGTTCACCAGCTCGCCTCGCCGTCGCCCGCGGCGACGTCCCTGTCGAGCCGGCTCGTCGCTGTCGTGTTCAGTCATGCCGTCGTCCCCGGTCGTGAGCGTCCCTTACTCGAGTTCAGGCGAGGAGCTTGGCCTTCTGCGCGTTGTACTCGTCGTCGCTGAGGACGCCGTCGTCGCGCAGCTTGGCGAGCTTGGCGATCTCGTCGGCGGTGTCGCTGCCGCCTTCGCCGGTGTCGGCCGCGTCGCGTATGTACTGCTGTGTGGCTTGCTCACGCGCCGCCTGCTCGTCGGCTGCCCGCTCGTGCATCCGCCCGCCGCGCGCGATCAGGTAGATCAACACACCGAGCAGCGGGATGATGAGCACGACGAGCGCCCACAGCGCCTTGCCCCAGCCGCTCAGGTCGTCGCTGCGGAAGATGTCGACGAAGACGGAGATCACCAGCCAGATCCAGGCGATGAAGAGGAAGATCCAGAGCGTCGCCCAGAAAAGATCGAGGAGTGGCATTCGGTGTGTCCTTTCGGTCGTGGTGTGGGGTGCCCGTGTGACGCACGGCGGCGCCCAGGGGCCGATCTTCGTCGGAGCCGGGGTGACCCGTCATCACCCATGCGGGTGATTCGGAGGGGGAGGCGTCAGGCGGCCTGGCCGCGCATCCAGACGTCGATCTGGCGGTTGGGCATCTCGATGCCCGCCGCGTCGAGGGCGTCTTTCAGTTGGCGGCGCAGGTGGCGTTCGAACTTGCGGCGCTGGTCGGCGTCGACCCAGACGATGACCCGGATGTTCACCGCATCGTCGGCCAAGTCCTGCACGCCGGACACCTCTGGCGGGCGCGTGACGTATTCCTCCCAGTCCGGGTCGGCGGCGGCGGCCTCCGCGGCTTGCAGGAGGACCTCGGTCGCACGGTCGAGGTCGGCGGTGTAGGACACCCCGATCTCGATCGTTGCCCGGGAGGTCTCCTGGGCTTCGTTGGCCACCCAGTCGATCTCGCTGTTGGGGACGTGCCACAGCGTGCCTTGGCTGTCGCGGATCACGGTCGTTCGCAGCGTGACCCGCTCGACGTAGCCGTTGACCGGCCCGACGTCGATGCGGTCGCCGACAGCGAATTGGTCCTCGGCGAGCATGAACACCCCGCGCAGCAGGTCCTCGACGAGCGACTGGGCGCCGAAGCCGATCGCCAGACCGAGCACCCCGGCCGAGGCGATGACCGGGATCACGCTGATGCCGATCACGTCGAGCATCATGATGAGCGCCGCGCCGTAGATCAGCGCCGAGGAGAGGCTGCGCAGTAGCGATCCGATCGTGCTCGACCGTTCTTCGGCTCGTTCGACCGAGCGCGCGGTCACGACGGCGTCGCCGTGGTCGGCGGTCGCCGTCCCGACTCGATCGGCGAGCCGCCTGATCGCCTTCTGGGCGATGCGGTTCACGACCAACGCCAAGATGACGATGATCACGAACTTGATCGGGGTACCGAGGAGGAAGCTCGTTCCCTCGGCGACCGCCTCATTGTCGGTCCACTCGTAGAGGGCTTCGCACAACGCTCCCTGGTTGCCGCACACCACGTCGATGTCGGTCTCGGTCGTGCTCGTCTCCTCCGCTTGTGCCAACACGGCACCGCCGATTGCTGGGTTCATCACGTCTCCTCCAAGTCATGGGCCCCATGGGCCGTGGGTAGTGCGACGAGCGTGCCAGATGATGGCGCGGCAGCCCACAACGGACGGCTCGTGGCGACCACCATCGCCGGTTGCCAGGCTCGAGGACCCGTACGATTCCGTCGATGCGCACCAGCCGCTCGATCTCGCGTCGCCCGAGCGGGGGACGGGCCGCCCGATGAGCGATGGGGGTACGGACGGAAGCGAACGAGGCGACGCGACCTCGCAGCCGTCCACGCCGTCCTCGCGCTGGCGGCACTTCCCCCGGTTCCGGTGGATTCTGCTCGCTGGGTTGATCGGGCTGGCGATTCTGTGGCTCGCGCCGACGATCGCGGCGTTCGTTGCCGACATCGACCTCGAAGCGCTCGAACGCCCCGGTCTCGTGATCTTCGGGTTTGTCGTGTTCGACGCCGTCGTTCCGATCTTCCCGAGCGAGTCGCTGCTCACGACCGCCTCCAACCTCGCCGCCCAGTCGGGCTCATCCATCGAGTTGTGGCGGGTCATCCTGGCCGGCGCCCTCGGCGCCGTCGTCGGCGACTCGCTGCTCTACTGGCTGTCGCGCACCGTGCTGCGCCGTTCGATGGCCAACCGGGTCGCCAAGGCCAGCGAGAACCCGAAAGCGGCGCGGGCCCTCGAGGTGTTGGGTGGCACCGCCCCGGTGCTCATCGTGTTCGGCCGGTTCGTACCCGGTCTGCGGTTCATCGTCGGCGCCAGCATGGGTCTCAGCCGCTACCCGTACAAGCGCTTCCTGCTGTGGGACGCCATCGGCGGAACATCGTGGGCCGTGTACACGTGTGTCTTCTCCTACCTCGTCGCGTCGGTGATCGACGACAAGCCCGTCATCTCGATCGGCGTCTCGGTCGTGGTGACCACCGCGCTCCTTGGCCTCCTCTACAAGCCCCTCAAGAAGAACTGGGACGCCGCCGAGCCTGAGCCCGCCGCGGCGGACAGAACCTGACGCCGCCGGCCGTCGCGTCAGATGAGGCCGAGTTCGCGTGCTCTCTCGGTCGCTGCGGTCCGCCCGGAGACTCCGAGCTTGGCGTAGATGTGGCTGGCGTGTGTCTTCACCGTGTTGCGCGACACGTACAAGGCCGAGCCGATCTCGAGGTAGCTGCGACCGGCGACGAGGAGATCGAGCACCTGTCGTTCCCGTTTGCTCAACGGCTCGACCATCGAGTCGATGTACTGGTTCGTCGGTTCGGCGGGGCCGGGTAACACGTCGAGCGCCGACGCGAGCTGCTCGAGGAAGAGCGGACTCAGCGTGGGCGCTCCAGTTGGCGCAGGCGGTTTCGAGACAAGCGTTCGAAGCGCGGCGTGCACCGGATCGTCGGCGTCCACAAAGCGTTGGATGAACCGGTTCGGCGCGGCGAGCAGTGCGGCTCGGCCGACGAGTCCGACGCACCGTCCCTGATCGCCTGCTCGCCCGACCAACGCTGCGGCAGCGAGCAGCGTGTCGATCTGGCCGGGTACGGGCTGGTCGACCGCCAACGCCTGATCGACGAGGGCTCGGACGTCGGCGGTTCCTTGCGCCGCCCGAAGCCGGAGCTGAAGCGAAGCGGGGAGCGGCCGGTCGCATTGTTCCGCGCGTGCGAGCTCCCACCGATGAGCCTCCTCGAGATCGTCCATCCGCAGGGCGAGATCGACGAACTGCGTGTTCACTAGTGTGTGGAGTTGTGGTGCACTGTCGCGTTGAAGATATGTATGTGCGCACTCGATCAGCTGAGTCCGGGCTTGGGCGAGGTCGCCTCGACTCGCGAGCACCCGGCTCGCGGATGCTTGGATCAGCACTGCCTCCCAGAGCAATGGTCGGATCGAGCGCAGCGCCTTGGCGAGCATCACGTCGGCTTCGTCGAGCTGACCCCGTTCCCAGGCGACGTCGCCCAACGCGAGGTAGGCAGGTGTCACGACCGCCGTCTCGCCGCCGGCGAGCTCGACGTTGCGGGTGAGCGAGTCGTGTGCGGACCATTCACTCTCGTCGAGTTCGCCCGCCGCGTGAGCCACCCGGGCGAGCCAGCCCGCTGACTCGATGTAGAGCACGTCTGGCCGTTCCCGGCGGGCGGCAGCACGTTCGAGCGCAGCATGCGCCCGAGGGATGTCGTCGTCGAAGAACGCGGCAATGCCGAGGTACGTCGACACCGTTCGCTCCGGTTCGAAGTGCAGTCCGACGTAGTCGGCGTCGGCAAGGTCTCGCTCGAGGGCAGCTGCCAACTCGGCGAGCCGATCGACGCGCCCGGCGATGTGCTGGATCACGCTGCGAGTCTGCGATCTCGCGTATCGCAATCGACGCGACAGACCCGCCTCGTTGACGAGATCGAGTTGCCGGCTTGCGTGAGCCGGCTGCCCGCAAATCGCAACGATCAGGGCAAGCGCGAGTTCGATCTCGACGTTCTTTGGGCTGCTCGACCGACGCAGGATCGACGTCCACGACCTGATCTCGTCGAATCGCCCATTCCTGGCGTACACCGGTGCGTATCGGGACACCAGTTCCCCGGTCCGGCCCTCATCCTTCGCCGCGAGAGCGTGTCGGATCGCCAAGCCGATGTCGCCGAGATCCTCGAAGATCGTGCTGGCCCGGCGGTGGAGCGCGATGAGACGACCGGCATCCTCGAGTTCGAGCCTGACGCGCAACAGCTGCGAGAACAGCTCATGCAGACGAAAGGTGCTGCCATCGCCCTCGGACTTCCTGATGAAGAGGTGCTGTGACCGACACGATTCAATCAGTTCACCGCTGTCGGTTCGCCCGCGCAGCGCGTCACAGAGGTCGGGCGAGAAGTGAGTGAGGATCGAGACATCGAGGAGGAAATCTCGGACGTTGGGCTCTTGCCGTTCGAGTACCTCGCGGAAGAGAAAGCTCGCGACGAGTTCGTCGTCGGCGGCAAAGCGGGCGATGAACGCGCTGCGGTCCGTCGAGTGCCGCATCGAGATCAGCGCCAGCCGGAGTCCGCCGGCCCAACCCGTCGTTCGCGTGACGAGTTGCGCCACGTCGTCCTCGCCGAGCTCGATCTCGGCCGCCTGCACCATTGCTCGGGCCTCGTCGATCGTGAACGACAGGTCGTCGGAGCCGATCTCGCTCAAGCGCCCCGACATTCGCCATCCGGACAGTTCCCAGGGGGGTATGGCCCGACTAACTATTACGACGTGCACCGAATCGGGAAGTCGTTCCAAGAGGCCGAGCAGTTCGTCCAGTGCCCGGTCTGACCGGAGCTCGTGGAGGTCGTCGACGACGATCAGCGGATCGAGTGGCCCGACGGCGGCGAGCCGGTTGGCCAGCGTGGTGAGCCAGCGCTCGTTCGGTGGTTCGTCGTCGGCCAGCGAGAGGTACAGATCCTCGGTGGTGACGCCGAGCGGATCGACGGTTGCGAGGAGGTAGCGCCAGAACGCGATCGGGTCGTCGAGTTCGCTCGGTATGGCCAACCAGGCGGTGGGTCGGCCCTCCGCCTCAACGGATGCGAGCCAGTCGAGCACGAGCGAGGTCTTCCCGGCAGCCGGCTCACCCGAGATGACGGTGATCGGCCCGCTTGCCGCGTTCTCCAGCATGCCGAGGAGGCGAGGCCTCGACACGATCGCGCTCACCGGCCGGGGCGGCTCGAGCTGCGCTGAAACGAGGTCGCCTTCCACGACCGTCGTGTCAACCCCGGATATGCCCACCAAACGAGACTACGCGGTCAATGTCGAACAGGTCGAAGGCTACCCTGAGCGACCGCGTGCGCCGTCGGCATACCCACCCTGACAATCACCCCTGCCGGGCGATGACCTGTCACCCCACAATCCGCCATGATTCCGAGATGGCCACAAACGCCTCGTCGATGGTGGAGGTTGAGGACGTCGACGATGCCCGCTGACTACGCGATCCATGTGAGAGGCAGTCTGGGACCGGAGATGCGGCACGCACTTGCCGACCTCTGCCCGGAGCCGCTGGCTGGTCACACGCGATTGTCCGCCCACGACATCGACCAGGCACAACTCCACGGCATCCTCTGGCGCCTGCGTACCCTGGCGGTGGAGATCGACGCGGTCTGGCGGACCGGTGCTGAACCGATCGACGGGGGACGTGGCCCGGCGCGGTCGAAGCTGCCCACGATGGGTGATTCCCCGGATTCACCCACATGGGCGATTGCCGCGATCGAGCGCAACGACTAGAACCGTAGGCCCTAGGCCTCCGGTCCGTCAGGCTCGAGCCTCCACTCTGCCCCGATCAAACAAAAGGATCACCATGCCACGACGAGTTCTGTTCATCACCGACGACATGCAGCGCTGGGACACCATCGGCGCGTGGAACGGGCCCCATTCGCAGTACGCGCAGACACCCGTGCTCGACGGGTTGGCCCGTGACGGGGTGCAGTATTGGCGGGCGTACAACCAGAACCCGCTGTGTATGCCGTCGCGGTCGACGATGGTGACCGGGCAGTATCCGCGTACGCATGGGTCGTGGAACAACGGCATCGCGTTGCCGCACGAGTCGAACACGGTGGCGCAGTACCTGAAGGAGAACACGAGTTTTCGGACCGCGTTGATCGGCAAGCCGCACTTCGAGCCGTACTCGTCCGCGCACTCACTGGAAATTGCGCTGGGGGCCAGCAACACCTACGGCCCGGCTCGAGGCTTCGACACGATGATCACTGCGGGCCACGACCTGCTTCCGATGCAGGGCCACTATACGCAGTGGCTCAAGCGGCATTACCCGGAGTATGTCGGCGACTACTACGACCTGTTGAACGTGCCGAAGAACCCGGGTGAGCACTCGACGATGAACGTCAACGGCGGAGGTGACACCGGTGCGCCGTTCGTGAAGGACAACCAGATACCCAAGGAGCTGTACCACACCGATTGGGTCGCCGATCACACCATCCGCTGGATCGACTCGATGGACCCCGAAGACGACTGGTACTGCTGGATGAGCTTCCCCGACCCGCACCATCCCTACGATCCGCCGGCCTCGGAGAAGCACCGCGTCGACTGGCGCGACATCGAAGTCGACGAGCTCTACGGCGAGTCGAACGGGCAACGCGAGGCCTGGCTCGATGCCAAGCCCAAGCACTGGAAGTGGTGGTGGACCGGCGAGAAGTTCGTGTCGTTCGAGGCGCTCGAGGGCTACAGCTACATCGATCTGCTCGACAACCCCGACAAGATTCGCGAGATCAACGCCAACATCCACATCGAGAACGCGATCATGGACGACGCGATCGGCCGGGTCCTCGACCACCTCGAGGCCAAGGGCTGGCTGGAGGACACCGACATCATCTTCACCCCCGACCACGGCGGCCTCGACGGCGACGGCGGACTGCTGCTCATCGGACCCGCCCTCGTCGACAGCGTCACCCGCTGCACGACGCTCTGGAAGCCCGCCGCGAGTCGCAGCATCGCGCCGGCCGACGTGCAGGCACCGGTCGGTCTTCTCGACATCCCCGCCACCATTTGCCAGATCGCCGGGGTCGACGTGCCGGAGTGGATGGAGGGACGCCCCCTGCCGGTGTCGGAGGACGACGCTGCCGCACAGGGTCGCGACCACGTGTTCACCCAGTACGAGAGCTACACGCCCGACGCCCAGATCAAGATGAACGCGGTCTACGCCGACGGCTGGATCTGCAACGTCTACGAGCGCACCGAGACCTACGACGGCACCGAAGGCGAGCTCTACAACGTCGAAGACGACCCGCGGCAACGCAACAACCTCTGGAACGACCCGGCCCAGCAGGCACGCAAGGCCGAGATGAGCGACCTGATCTACAGCGACCTCCTCAACCGCCCACTGCTGCACCCACTACCCGAACCCGGCGCCCTCATCTAGCGGAGCCTCCTGGCAGGTGTGCAGGTCCACGGTGGGTCGGGCGGGATCGACACCGAATTCATCTTGACGATATGAGTTACTGGCTGTTCGTCGTCGCCGGCGCCTTCGCCATCTATGCGTTTGTCTCGCGGCGGCTGAGCACGACGGCGATCACCGGCCCCATGGTGTTCGTCACCGTCGGTTTCATCATCGGGACGAACGGATTCGAGATCGTCGACATCGAAGCGAACTCGGAGGCCGTCACGACGTTGCTCGAGATCACACTCCTGGTCGTCCTGTTCAGCGACGCCTACGCGATCAACAACACCGCCTGGCGCACCGAGACGTTCGTGCCCGGCCGGCTGCTGTTGGTCGGGATGCCGCTGACGATTGCGTTGGGCATCGGGACCGCCGTGGTCCTGTTCACCGACCTCGGGTTCTGGGAGGCGGCGCTGATCGCAGCGATCCTCGCGCCGACCGACGCGTCGCTGGGCCAGGCGGTCATCTCCAACCCCCGCGTCCCCCAACGGATCCGCCAGGGCCTCAACGTCGAGAGCGGCCTCAACGACGGCGTCGCCCTGCCGCTGGTCCTCGTCTTCCTGGGCGCCGCCGAAGAATCGGCCACGAGCGGCTCAATCGGTGGTGTGCTGTCGTTCATTGGTGAAGAGGTGTTGATTGCGGTTGTCGTCGGCATCGCCATCGGATGGACCGGCGCGAAGGCGATACTCGCCGCATCACGTCACGGATTGATGTCTCCGATGTGGGCACAGATCGGAGCGCTCGCGCTCGCCGCTGCCGCCTACGGGCTGGCCACCCCGCTCCACGGCAGCGGCTTCATCGCGGCCTGGCTCACCGGTCTGGTCATCGGCGCGCTCACCAGAGGACACGTCGACGAGCTCACCGAGCTCTCCGAGACGCTCGGAGCGGCGCTGACGATGTTGAGTTTCCTCGTCTTCGGAGCCATCCTGCTCGGTCCAGCGATCGACGAGCTCACCTGGCAGGTCGCCCTCTACGCGGTGCTCAGCCTGACGCTGGTCCGCATGGTTCCGGTCGCCATCGGGATGATCGGATCGGGACTCCGTCGGCCCTCGGTGCTCTATCTCGGATGGTTCGGACCCCGCGGGCTTGCCTCGATCATCTTCGCCGGCATCGTGATCGAAGATGCCGATCTCCCCGGCGTCGCCACCATCCTCAGCGTGGTCATGATCACCGTCGGCCTCAGCGTGTTCGCCCACGGCGCAACGTCGTGGTTCGGATCGGAGTCCTACGCCGACTGGTACCACACCACCGAGCAGGCCAACCCGAAGGCCCCCGAAGCCGACGAAGGCCCCGAACACCCGATCTCGCGCCGTCACGACGCCCCATCCTCGTAAAGGGTGACTCTGCGAGGTGAGCGAGACCGAAGCCCCGGCGATCGTGTGGTTGCCGCCGTCGATCGACACGAAGTCGTTCTCGGTAGGGGGAGACGGGTGCGCAGGAGTCGTCGATCTCAGCGAGGGTGGTGAGTGCGTCCCTGGTGCCGAAGATCGAGGCCACCTGCGACGCACAGTTCGGTGACTACGGGCCCCAGGACGGCGACAACCCGGCCACCATCGGGTGCGACGAGCAGCAGGCCCAGGCGTCCGGGCAACGGTACGCGTCCTCCCGCAGTGGGATGACGACGGAGCATTGCGGCTCGTGTTCGCGACCAGTGCCGTCCACTGTCCACAATTGTGAGCCGCCCGATAATCGCATTCCTCGACTCACGAGCAGCCCACGCGAGAACGGCACTTCCGATCGGTGACCGCGCCCTGGGACCCCACTCGATAATCGCGGACCCGAACGCTCCGGTCCGCGCCGCAGTGCCGGCGAAGTGTGCGGCCTCCCGCGTAGATCAGCCCA
>Ga0316190_10001201_pt1 | contig 18612 bp, 16 predicted proteins | sample Eddworburrow2_MG_FD_204929 | JGI IMG/M metagenome (GOLD analysis project Ga0316190, IMG submission 204929) | Coastal sediment microbial communities from Maine, United States - Eddy worm burrow 2 | ecosystem: Environmental > Aquatic > Marine > Coastal > Sediment | place: USA: Maine | collected... | reverse complement strand
TCCCCGCAGCCGATACGTCCCGGCGATTGAGCGAAAAACTTTACGGTCGGATCGATCCTTTTCACCTCGGCTCTATGCTGAACCGTATCCGGAACGCAGAATTCATAGGACAGTGCCCGTTTTCCGTCCGGTGGCCCATAGAGACCAGACTCATCCAACCTGGATATATCGAATGTGATTTTCTGGCTGAAACTGGTTGGCGAATCAAATTTGATTAATTTTTCATTTTTCAGGATCAGAACCGTTGACTTGTTGACAGAGGGCGTGGTGCTCATCGGTTCTTTCGAACGACGATCGGCAAATTTGACCACAGCCGCGTCAGTGCGAATGGTGATTTCCACTGAACCAATCCGGTCACCCAGCAGGACTGCGTTTGTGCCCTGATAGCGTCCATACAGCCTGCCCCTCGATCAGGTAAGTCGCATTCAGGGGATCGGTTGCGAATTGATCCCAAAGATCTGCTGGATCGTCCCCACCCTTGGCCATTGAGACCATAGCGCAGATTATACAGAAGATCGCAAAGAATTCGATAAATATTTTCATTTCATAAACCTATCTTTTACACAAGCAAATATGAAAATCAGCAAAAAATCGGTGCTAACGATTAGTAATTTCATTATCTTCCTTTCGATTTATATTGTTGTCTTATTGTTTCAAACAGGGCTTAGTGCATTTCTAATGTATTCGACAGGCATTGGTGGGTGTGGCTTGCAGTTCTGAACTAACGGTCCTAAATACGCTATGATTTATTCCTCATTTGTTGATTACTACAATTGCGATTCAATTGGCAGTAAACTCAGAAAGCCGCTGGCGAGTCGTTGCCAGAAACTGGTATGGGGCTCAACATTAAAGACCTTCTGTTCTCCATCGTCAAGCCCGTGCCACAAGATCTTGTCATTCCCGTCCCTGTCTTTTCTCAGTTCCAGCCGGAAAGCCTCTTTTTCGATGTTCTGGTCAAACCTCTCCGCCAGTTCATTGGCGATTTCCTTTGAAGCGACAACGACGCCGATCTCAGTATTATGGTGAATTGCCCGCGGATCGAGGTTCAGCGAACCGATAAAAACATGCTTGCGGTCAAAGACAAAGGATTTGGCGTGCAGGCTGACCTTGGATGAGCCCCTCATGCGTCTTTTTGCTTTGCGCTGCTCCCTGGTGAGCTTTTTGTTCATTTCATACAGCTCGACCCCGGCGCGCAACAGATCTTTACGGTATTTGGCATAACCCGAATGTACGACGGCGACATCATTGGATGCCAGTGAATTGGTGAGAATACGCACCCGCACGCCCCGCTCACAAAGTTGCCTCAGAACAGCAGTGCCGGACTTGCCGGGGACAAAATACGGCGAAAAGATGATCAATTCTTGCGTGACGCCTTCAAAATAGGGCTTTAGTTTAGGCGCCAGATGATATTGTGTTTTATCGAAATCATGCTGAAGTTTTTCCGGCTGATCATAGATGACGTCTGCTTCACCCCAATGATAGCGGACCTGACCCTGCCGTATCGTGTTGGCCAAATCCGAATTTTTCAAAGACTGGAGGTAGGCTGAATCGGTCTGCTGTGCAATGAACTCGTTTTGCTGTTGATGTTTCTGTTCAATTTCCTGTGGCGTCGGAGCTTTACCTCTCAGTGCGATGGCCGAGTAGGCCAATTCGTCGTTCCAGTATTTATCAAATGATGCCGAGACCTCCTTGACGACCGGCCCGATGGCCAGCACATCCAGATCACTGAAGGCCAGATCCGGGTCGGCTTCGAAGTATTCGTCCCCGATGTTACGACCGCCAAGAATGGTCATCTGATTATCGACGGTAAACGACTTGTTGTGCATGCGGCGCGTCACCGAACCGGCACGCGTCACGAACTGGCTGATTCGGTTTGTTTCACGGCTAAAGGGATTAAATATCCGCACCTCGATGTTGGGATGGCTGTCGGCCACAGCCGCCCCCAGACCTCTACCTCCAAGATCCATATCATCCACCAACAGACGTACCCGAACCCCCCTGTTAGCCGCCTTGAGCAGATGATCGGTAAATAATCTGCCGATGAGATCATCGTGATAAAGGTAGTACTGGGCATCGATGCTGCGTTCGGCGTTCTCGGCTAACAGGGCTCGGGCTAGAAATGCGTCCAGGCCGTTGCCGAGCAGTAAGAATCCGGACTGCCCGGGATGAGCGTTTATTTCATCGCGGCGGGCTTGGCCAAGGCGGGTGTCGTCCGTATCAGTGTAAGCATAGGATTCGGGCTTTTCAAAACCCTCCGGCAGGGTGGCACATCCGCCAACTATGATCAGAGCCAGAATGACCCAAAGAAAAATGATCGAGTTTTTTTGATTCATGGTTAGCCATATCTAGTTGAATATATCATAATTTGTAAAATCTACAGAAATCACGGTGCTCTTTGCGGACATTGTCCTGGTATGCCGCTTGGAATGATGGCCTACGGGTCAGAGAGTAGGGCTTACAGACCGGCTTCCGGCTCGCAGAGCCTACAGCTCGGAGAGAGGGTAGCGCCTACAACTGCGTATGGAAAAAGGATGTCCGTCGGACATCCATTTTCTGCTTTCGCCCTATAAAGTGCGCCACTATTAAGAAAAAATCAATACAATTCTTCGTCAGGATTCAACGCTGGGTTCAAAAGAAACTGTATGTCCGTTTCACCCTGAACATCGCGAAGGTTATTAATCAACACAACATCAGCCATCTTTATCCACTCCAGATAAAGACAGCGATGAAACCATCGAAGCTAAAGTTAAATGGTTTCGGAAACTTAAACTATCCGAGAGAATGGATATGCTCTGTGCATATACGGATCTTGCCCTTGAATTAAACCCTCAGCTTCCAGATAAAAAGTATGCTCAACAGATTAAAGGGCGTATTCAAATCCTTCAGAGACGTTGACCTTGAGGATGTCCGTTTGCTGGAGCTACCGGAAGATTAAGCTACTACTCTTCACGATACTCCGTAACCTGAAAATAAATTCTGTCTTATGCAATTGAAGAATTATGACTGTACGATAGGATCGTCAATTCAGCTCATGGCAATATATTCCTGCCTTCGCTTCGATTTCTGCTGCCAGCTCAAGGATCCTTCTGATGTGTTGGTTACCGGAATGCTGATCAAGTGAATCAAGGTAATGCAGAGTCTATCTCGATGGCAGGGTCCGAGAGCGTGGCTCTCGAACCCATAGATGGGATAATGACCACAAAGAATAGGAAAACCTCTGGTAATCAAGGGTGCGCCTTCATGCCGGTTTCCTTATTTAACGCCGCCAATTGCTATTTCCACCCGCCGGTTTTTTTTTCGCCCTTCAGCAGTGTCGTTGGTTGCGATCGGGTTGGTGTTGCCATACCAGAATGAAATGACGCGATCAGGATCGATCCGGCTTTGCTCCAGGATAAAGTTCTTTACACTTTGCGACCGCATCCGCGAAAGCTTCAGATTGTACTCTTCAGCGCCGGCACTATCGGAGAATCCGGCAAGGACAGCAAACGCATCGGGGTTATTCTGAAGGAAATCAGCAACCAGTTTCAATCTGTCATGACTATCGGGCGAAACCTCTACCCCATCAAATTCGAACTGGACATCTTTGGTTTTGACACCCACGATTCTCGACTCGGTAATGGTTTCAACTTCAACTTTAGAGTCGATAACATAAAGCGGTCCGAGGCCGTATATCGGATTTTGGTAAAGGCTATCGAAAGGGATGACCCGAGAGCCTTCATTCAGCGCGGCGATATCTGCCAGCAGTTTTTCGGCTTTGGGTGTTGTCGCCGAACTGATTAAATAGAAATTGACATTGTATTTTTCGACAAGGTTTTTGGCCATGTCCAGCGGACGCAGTTTTTGTCCACCGAGTTGATACGTGCCATCGCTGAATATGAATATGGCAGTTTTACCTGAAAGATTTGCTAAAATTGGATCAAGTTTTTTGATCCCCTCGGCCAACGGGGTGGCCTGGCCGACAAAGCCACCCGTTTTTGAGCTGGGAAGACGGTCAATCGCCTGTCTGAAATCTACCTTGATGTAAGTCTTCATTTCATAATATGTTTTAAAGGGTGTAAACGTGTAAAGTCCTGCATTGTATCCCAGCTCGGGAAGGATTTCATTCTGCTGTTCGAGGATTTGAAATTCGGCATCGATTTTTTTGATTCCTTCCTTGTATTCATCACCCATTGATCCGGAAGCATCATATAGAACTATAAAATTATCTGCCGTCCTTATGAGAATATCCTTGGTGACGATATTTTGTTTGAAATCCTCGGCGGTGAGAATCTCAAAGGCTGAGCCCTGGGTGGCCGTAAACATTGACACTGCTGCGATAATCACAAATAACCGAAAAATAGTGCTTTTTTTCATAATAGACCTCCTTATCAATTTTTTGTTTTGGGTTTAAAACAGTGCTCGTGCGTAAAATTGTTTCATAATCTTACCTCCTTTCAAATAACTACTTTTTTTGTTTGATTCATAACGGAATCAAACATCACTTACCTGATTTTGAGAATAGAGATAAACGCTGGGAGGAGACAAACCCCACCCAGCGCTGCGAAACCTTGGCTACATTAATCCGCCCACCGCAATCTCAACCCGTCTGTTTAAGGCACGTCCGGTGCCATTAGAATTGCTGGCGATCGGATTGGCTTTCCCGTACCACATGGTGATTACCCGGGCGTGATCAACACCGAGCTCCCCTGTTAAATAGCTGTATACAGATTCAACCCTTTTTTGTGATAATGACAGGTTATATGTTTGAGAGCCAACATCGTCTGTGTATCCATGAAGCACAACATAGCTTTCAGGATGTTTCGTCATAAATTGCCCGATTTCGTCTAACTCTTGATAAAAGACCGACTGGATGTCATGTTTATTATGTTTAAACAGAATATTGTCCGTTTTGAGTCCAACAACTTTCTGGTCGTTTATTGTAACTATATTTAATGTTGATCGGACAACGTATAATGCCCCTGAATTATATTCCGGTCTGGTGATATACTCATCAAACGGAATAACACGTGAGCAGGGATTGTAAGAAGAAACCTTTTTTAGCATGTTTTCGTTAACTTCGCTATTCGCCGAGCTGATGATGTAGAAGCAGATGTCATATTTTTCTGCCAGCTCTTGGGCATAGTAGCCGGGTTCTCTGACCTCGGTCTCCGTATAGGACCCGTCGGTGAAGAGGAACACCACCGTACGTCCCGAAAGAGTTTCCAAAATAGGTTTCAGATTTTTCAAACCCTCCACCAAATATGTCACACCATCCGGCTTATCAGGCAAGGTTTGCAGCGCATCTGCCACTTTTTGCTTGTCATAGGACTGCATCGGATAGATGGGCGTCCAGGGCGTGTACAGATAAATACCTATGTTGTAGCCCAGATCCGGCATTCGGTTATTCCCGTCTTCCAGGAACGTCTTGGCGAGCTCATAGCGCGACTTACCCGAATCTTTATAGGTTTCATTCATCGAGACGGAAGCATCGAATAGGATTATCACATTGTCGGCCATCTTTGTCAGGTGTTCTTTGGTCACTATTTTCTGCTCAAAATCCTCGACTGTAATAATTTCCGCAGCCAAAGCACTCATGGTCAGACATCCGAAAACGAACAACCCTACAATCATTACTTTGAATATTGGTCTATAATTCATGGTTTTTTCTCCTTTCACGGTTTTGAGTTTATGATAATACAGATAATCCTGCTGTTTCTCCAACTATTTGATTACAATCGCTTCCTTTTTTTCCCTCCTTTCATGGTTTTGTGCCTGTTGACAGCAGGACAAGCACCAATTTTTCTGATCTTTATCCCGAATTCAGGCGCATATTAAGTGGCGCTGACAACCGGTGGTTTTCAGTTGAGATCAATATCCTTATAATACTTTGTTCCCTTGCATTGAGGTCACTTCACTAATTCAATCTCACCAGGCCGCCAAGTTTTGTCGAACCAAGGCTCCGTCGGACTGTAAAGACGCAACAGGCAGAACCATCCCTTGCCGGGAACCGTTTGGAGCCAGTTCGCCTCCTTGCCGGCAGGTGCCTCTGGGCCGAAGTAGAGATCGATCGACCCGTCGTCGTTCTCTGCCGCTTTGCCCTTGTGTTTCTCGCTGTTGTAGCTGGGGAACGGCTGGCTGGTCTGGAGCTGGGAGCGGGTCTGGAAATCGTAGAGTACGATCGATATGAACTTCTTGGCGGGTGGGTCCTTGGGAAGGTTCAACTTATAGGTCTTGCTTCCGTCCAGATAGTCGCCATTGGCGTCCAGATAGCCCCAGGCGTATTGCGATCCCTTGCCGATCAACTTCCAAACTATCGCCGGCGTATTGACGGTTGCGAAGTAGAAGTACTGGGTTCTCGCATCCAGGTTCCGTCCGCCCATGCCTCCATCCTTGAGGAACTCGTAGGATCCGCCTACGAAACCCCGCTTCCAGTGGCTGCCCTCGTAAAGGAATGCCGATTTGTCACGTTCACAGCCTCATTAAAGAAATCAATTTGGGACAGATATCATCCAACTGGAGTCAGTTTTACCAGATATTACACTGCTACAGATTTGTTGAGAAACTAACGACTATCAGTTCAGCTGAAATTATTACAGATAGAATTTCGATCATAACAGGTATCGGTAGTTTCGTTGGTCCTCTAATCATTCATCGTCAGGTTAACTGGCGCCCTTTGCCATCCATCCAAGCATAAGTAAACCTACAGCCACGATCCAGCTCCCGGTGACTCGAACCACCACTCGTGCCCAGGCAGCCCTAAGAGAAATGACAAGAGCAGCAGCTATGGCTACCAGGGCAAATATTATAGAAGAGATACCGAAAAGTCCCGAGATTCCAGGTCCACCTTCCATGGCTATACCGTTATAAAAACCGTGTATGGTTCCTACAGCTATAACTATTACAGTAATAATATTGTCGGGAAGGCGCAGATCAGACGCGATAAGACCACCCAGAAGCAGAAACGAGAGTATTTGCACAGGGAAGACCGGTATACTGGTTGCCATAAGTCCGGCAAAACCTCCAATCAACCATGCCAGAGGAAATAAGAACAGCGTCTGTCTGCCTGGATCCTTTCCACGTAAGCCGGCATACAAGGCAACTGCCATAGCTGGTATCAGATCTTCAGGGGTCAGGAGCAGGTGTCCGATACCATCATAAACCGGGCCCATACCAGTTGTTAAAAGATGGGCTCCTGCATCTAATGGGTTGAGTAACTCTGCACATGCAGCTACACCTGTAAATAGCAGGGCTGTTGTTGATTGATGACTTTTCATGCTACCGCCTGCCATAAAAAGAAAAAGCCCATTGCCGCTATTAATCCTCCTGAGCCACGCAGCGCCACCTTGCCCATTGGCCAACGATGGATGAGGCCGACGGTGATACCAAGGCCGTGCAAACATCCGGTAGCAATGACAAACCCCATGCTATAGAGAAAGCCGCTGTGCCCGGCTGGTAGTTCAGTGCCATGGGCATGACCATGAAAAACAGCAAAACAGCTTACAAGGATTACAGCAACGATCAGTTTTGGACGTACCTCTCCCAGGACCATTAATCCCAGGACGATTGCCGATACTGCAATGCCAGCCTCGATAGCGGGCAGGGGCATGCCTAGTAATCCCATCATGGCACCGAGTGACATTGCAAGGGGGAAGGTTATCGGGAGAGTCCAGATGGCAGGGTTGCCAAATTGTGCGCCCCAAAGACCAACTGCGATCATGGCCAGTACATGATCCAGTCCAGACCAGGGATGGCCGAGGCCAGTTACAAAACTAATAGCCTGGCTCTGTTCAACATGGGCATGGGCAAAGGGTATGGCAATAAAAAATCCTGATTGAACCAAAAAACAGGTGATATAATTCAGATATTTCCCCTTCCTTGTCATTATAAAAGGCCTCCAAAAAGGATAACTGTGCGTTGAAGGGTCCAGTATGCTCCCAGGCTGCCTACGGTATATCCAGGCACCGCCAGTGCCCATCGCGGCCAACGAATCTCCAATGTCCTGAAAGACCATGCCAGAGTCAGGGCCAGAAAAACAAAGATAAGTTGCCCAAGCTCGACCCCCACATTGAAAAAGAGCAATGCCCACGGTAATTCAGCACTCGGCATACCAGTGGTGATAAGTCCGCTGGCAAATCCGAAGCCGTGGAGCAGTCCGAACACAAAAGCAACAATCCAGGGGTATGTGATCGTGATGCTTTTTTCTCCCCGCCACGAGCGAATAACCTCCGGCCCCAGAAAGTAGATGCTCAATGCCACAGCAGCATTGAGGGGAGCAAGCGGGACACTGGCGAAGCCGAGAGTAGCAATGGCCAGGGTGATACTGTGGGCAACTGTAAAAGAGGTGATCGTTTTCAAAAGCATCATCCTGCCCTGCACAATCAGGAGCAGCCCAAGGACAAAGAGAAGGTGGTCAACGCCGAGCATTATGTGATGAAAGCCAAGGCCGATATATTCACCTGCTGTAGCATGCCAAGATCGTTCACCCCGCAGTTCAACAAAAGGCCTGGTAGGACGAACAACGGCAGTCATCATAGTGGAATCAAGTCGGGTCAATCGCACATACACATCTGTTATGGTGGATTCGAGTCCTGGAAAGCGGACAATGTCCCCCTCGATGCTCTTTGGACCAACTTCAACGATCCAGTGAAAAATGATCGAATCTGACATGCGCCGCTCGGTTGGCTGGACTATATCCTTCCAGTTTTCGGGCATCTGTAATCGCGCCGGGTGAGGTTCGCCATAATAGATCGGTGCTTTCCAGATCACATCGTAACGATTCTCAGCCAGTTGTTTTATTTCCAGCGACCCTGGTTGGGATTCGTGGGCGAAAGCCGGGACAGTGTTGGCAATAAAAAGCATAGAAACAAGAAACCAAGCCAAACGCATCATTGCTGATTCTCCTGAGCAGCCTGTGCTTCTGATATTGCCCGGACGGTTTTTTCTCCGCCTGTCTGCTGTTCAAAAACAATAGTGTATCTTCCACGGAGCTCGTTGTAGATGTTTTCTTTGAGTTCCGTCCTGTGAGCAGCCGTCCATTCCCACTCAATGGTCTCCCGGATCTCATCCAAGCGAGGAAGTCTGCCTGCAACATGCTCGGTTACCAGAATCAGGTGCAAGCCGTAACCTGACTGGACGGGTCCGGTCCATTTATCAGGTGTGATGTTGTTAAGTTCAATGCTAAATGATTCGCCAAACAGCTTCGCAATTTCACTGACATGGGTAAGTTGGAACGTTCTTGGGAGCATCAAACTGTCACCCAGGGTTTCCGGATTTGATTCGCTCCTTTCATCAGACAGTACGGCGAGCAGTCGGGCGGCTTCATCAAAGGCCGAGTTGCCACGTTGAGCGATATCAAGAAAAACATGGCGGAATGCTATCTGCGGTTCAATTCTGAATTTGTCAGAATTGGTTTCCAAAAACTTTTGTATCTGGTCATCTGTAGGAATCGTAATCCCAGCAAGATCATCGCTCATAAGATCCAATTTCTGCCTCAAGCGGCGGCGGATAACCGGGTCATTTTTATCCAACCCAAGGGCCAACGCCTCACGGTAAAGAATCTCTTCACGCACATAGCCGTCTATAAGCCCCTGTAGTTCCTGTTCGGTTGGAGAGTGTTGCCGAGTCCGGGTAAAACTTGCCTTCAGGTACTCAATCTGACCATTTGTAATGACAATCCGGCTGGATTGCGGGCCAGCCGGATCATCGCATACCGCGAAAATAAGAAACAGCGTTGCGCCAATGAGCAGAAAGTGAATCAGGGGCTCTCGCAAAAAGGATTTCAATGGCACTACAAGCCTCCTAAGGTGTGTACCAGATCGGAGATGAGTAGGCTCGTTCCTGATGGATCAGCTTAGCCTCCTTAGGAATCTCCGCGCCAAGTCTTACCTTGTCGTACAGTACCCAACGTGGTGTTGGAATTTCCAGGATCCGAGTGTAGTAGAATGCTTTTACATTTGGGTCGAAATCCGGATCGGTCCAGACAGCAGTAAGCTCAGAGGCTCCGATGGTATTGGTCCAGGTTGCGGCCTCCAGATCAACAGTATTACCAACCGGCGTTTTGCAGCGCCCGTCCTTGCCGATGGAGCGATCGTCCGAGACCGCTACGTCATAAATGCGCTCATGGGTTTTGCCATCCTTATCAAGCCAACCTTTGATAATCTGGATACGGTCGAGATTCGCACCAATAGGATCGCGCAAGGCTACGACCATAAAGTTTGGCCCCTTACCAGAAGTCGCTTTGGTTAGATCGCCGCCCATGGGCACGCCCTTTTGATAGCCGATGAAGGCCGGTGCGCGATTGCGCATGTCATTTTTATTAAAATCCCAGCCGCCGAAGAAGCGTACCAGCATGCGAGGGCCAGTAGTAGCGTAAGTCTCCTTGCGCTCCATGGCGTCGAAGATCGCCTCTCGTGTATTCTCCGTGGCCCATACAGCCTGATAGCCGGAGGCGGACAGTTCATAGCCTTCAATGGCGCCGAGTTTCGATTTGATAAAAGGATGCGCAACCCGTGTCGCGGAAGGTTCCACGCTGGTGGATTTTCCGAAAAAGTTATCCTCCTCAGCCGTAGTAAGACCGGTGTGGCTGTCCGTCGCGCCAACCATGCCGAACTTGTAGGGGTTCGTGCCGAATTTCTGCTCGAGGACGAGACCGTTCTTGAGTGCCTCACGCGCGTATTCCCGTTGCAGCATTTTGGGCTTCTTGAGTTCTGTGAGGTCAAGATTGCCCTTGTCCAGGGTCTCGAAATCGGCGAATTCGTCGCTGGGCGACAGGACCGGGTGGGCCTCGCCATCCCCTTTTATCTGGGTCACCTCGTAGAGTGGTTCCCACTTGGCTCGCAGCTCCACATAGTTCTTGTCAACCTTGCCGCCCGCATAGGTCTCCACCATGGGAAACATCCAGCCGTTGGAAAGGTTGCCGTTATGAGCGATTGCAAAAGCCTGACCACCAGTTTTGGCCTTGTAGTCCGCCAGCCATTGATAGAGATCCAGGGGGTCCTGGGTACCCAGAGGCGGCTGAGTGGTCAGCGGAATCACCATGCGCGCCCGGATACCATCATCACGCAAGATTACGTTGCGGTGCAGATTGAAGCCTTTGGGGACCGACGTCCATTCGTAGCCGATCAGGGTTGTGAAGCGGCCCGGATCGTTAAAACGATCCGCAATCTTGGTAGTTTTATCCCAAAGGCTGTTATAAATCGAAGAACCGGGAGAATATTGTTTAACGAGCTCCTCGGGAATAGTCATCTGGGAAAAATTGGTGATCAGGTCAAAAGCAGCCTTTCCAGCAGCCTCGCCGCCTTTTTGAAAACCTTCGGCCCATTCCTTGCCCTTCGGGTTCGCCATAATATTGGGCGCCCCACGCTGGATGTCAGTCGCGATGCCCATCATGTCGGAATGGTCCGTGATCACGATCCAGTCGAGCGGCCGGCTCAGCTTGACCGGCAGCCCGGTAGACGATTTAATTTCTTCGCCGCGCGCAAGGCGGTATGCATCCTCGTGTCCAAGTGTGCAGCCAAACAACCCGGCATCGAGCGACAGGCCGGTGTGCAGGTGTGTCTCCCCCCAGTAGACCCGGCTGGGGAAGGACCGCTGGGCGTAAGGTGAATAAGCCTTCCCGGGATAGAGTCCCTTAATGACTTCGGAGTCGGGGATCCCTCCTATGTCAAACGCCATTGTTGCGCCTGGCAATAACAGCAACGTTATGGACAGAAAAAACACTTTCAGCAGATAATTTTTGATGCGCATTTTGTCCCCTCCTTTTTGTTAGTAAGTATCTCCGTTGGTTTAAATTCCGTAATAGATTTTTGGTTTTCTTGTCGATAACGATGCCATTTCCACTACCGCCACCGCCGACAAATATTTTCATTTTGGTTTCCTCCTTTGACAATAAACTAATCCAGGTCCCGAAATCTTCATTCCATGGCGCTCATGACTCACTTTTATTCAGAATCTGTGTCAACTCTTCCTCCAACTCATAGACAAGTTGTTTGTATTCACTCCGGCGGGCAGCGGCATCATCCGAGCTGGATTGCTCCCAAAACTGTAATGCGTCGAGGTATGTCTCGTAATCCTTGTAAATGCTTCTGAATGTATCATCACCTTTGTAGAATTTTTCGATGATATGCCGAACTTTGGAAAATTTTTTTGGAATATTCGGAATCATGAATAATATCTCCGATATTGAATTCCGGTATCGAAGGCGTCTGTTCCAGTTATGTGGTTCAGTTTAAAACGCTAAGCGCATTGACTGGGGTCGAATGCAATCGTCGCAATATTTTAATATTGATTTTTTTTAAATCTAAATGTTAAGTTCACTTTGTGAACCTACGTTAGGATAGTTTATATATAAACTAGGTTCCCTAACTATTTTAAAATACTTATCTAATGTGTTTTTTTGGCATATCCCTTTGAGATCCAGTCATGTCTTCATACCCAAAGGATGACAGCCGCTCCATTGCGGACGGCAACACCGTTTTAGAGCTACGGGCCATCGACGAGCAGCTCCGTCGAATTATGTCCAGCCCGGAATTCAAAGCCACAGCCCGGCAAAAAAAATTCCTCCAGTTTGTCGTTGAAAAGACCCTTGAAGGGCAAGCCGATGAAATTAAAGGCTATACGATCGCTACCAGTGTTTTTGGTAGAAAAGAAACCTTTGATCAGGCAACGGATCCAATCGTTAGTGTCGAAGCCCGTCGGCTACGCCGTGCTTTAGAGCACTATTACCTGGCCGTCGGCATGCGGGATCCAATATTGATCGATATCCCCATAGGAGGCTACGTCCCGACTTTTCGTTCTCGGGCCGCATTGGAATCGGATTCACCACTTACTGAAACAAAGCTCGATGAAGGTGGCATTTTAGGCGGATGGCCGTCGGTTCTTATCCGGCCGTTTCAGGTTTTATCCGAAGATATAAACCCAAATTTTGTTGCGGAAGGATTTACCACGGAGTTGGCCATCGAACTGTCCCGTTATCAGGATATTCAGGTCCTGATGAAACCCTCAGACCCCGTAGGGAAATCCACCAGGGAACCGGAGGCACGTTTCTTAATCGACGGCAGCATGCGGCATGGGCTGCATAAGCTCAAGTTGGCGGTTCAGCTGTTTGATCAACAAACTGACAGCCAAATATGGGGAGACGTTTACAATTGCAATCTGAAGACTGCCGACCTTTTCGCTTTTCAGGAAGAGGTTGCGCAGATCATTGCAGCTACGGTTGCCGAACAAGAGGGATTCATTGTGAGAACCCTCTCCTTAGAATCGCGAAACAAACCGCCGTCTGAAATGGAAACCTATGAAGCCATTCATAAATTTTATAAATTTGAAACAACATACACTCCAGAGGCATTCAATGATGCCCTGGAAGCGTTGGAATATGCTGCAACCAAAGAGCCCGAATGCGCTCAGGTCTGGACGTATTTAGGAGGTCTTTATTGCGAAAACTACGGCCTGGAAATCGTCGACATGGAAACACCCATCGAAAAAGGCGTAGAATTTACTGAAAAAGGGGTTCAACTAGACCCCGCAAAACAGCGGGCCCGAGTGTGGTTGGCTGAAGCCCGTCTGTTGAATAATCAGCTGCCCGAGGGATTGGTAGAGGCCAAAAAGGCGTTGGCCTTGAATCCCAGTTCGCTAATTTACTTAGATGTGATTGGTTACGCACTGGCGCTTCTGGGAGACTGGGAGCAAGGGTGTGCTTTAATCCACAGAGCGTTAAAACTAAACCCGTATATCCGCGCCTATAACTATTATATTTTGTATTGGGACTGGCTGCGTCAAAAAGAATATGAAAAGGCGTACATAGAGACCCTGAATTTCAGACTTCCTTCCCTTTTTTGGGATCCACTTCTTCGAGCCGTTATTTTAGGTCATTTAGGAAGATTGAAAGAGGGAAACCGGAATGTCGAAGAGATTTTAAAGCTCAAGCCTGATTTTCCAGTCCGTGGCCGATCATTGATTCAGCGTTTCATAAAGTCTGACGAGTTGGTCGAAGGTCATATTGAAGGCCTGAAAAAATCTGGCCTTGATCTAAAATAGTGTTTACAAGAAAAGCATTGATATTTCCTCGGTTTTTGTATTCTTTTCTAACAAGACCCCAGTAATATTGCCAGCCTCGCTGATATTCCACCCACCCCGAAATTTTGCACCGTGCTTATGCCATTACGCAGCTTTTAAGAAATAGGGGAACCGATCAGCATTACCAAGCCGATATTCTTAAGGCCATTAAAAGCAGACCAACACATTATTTTGTGGGGGGACAAGATCTTCTCTAATCAAAATTTCCAATTTAGGAAGAAATTGATGAAGCTCATCGACGTGTTCTCATAAGTGCCCGAAACCCTTCCCGCCAAAGGCCCCCGGTTGACGTCCATGTCCAGATCCCCGCTCCAGAGAAACGTGTATCCCATACCCAGAGCCAGTTTTTTGGACCAGTCGTAGCGGGCGCCCAGTCCGAAGCGCCAGGCCTCACCCAAGGGCAGATCAGGGGTTCGATCATCATCGTCAACCATAGAGCTGTCGTAAGCGATGCCGGCCGTCAAAAGCCAGGGGTCCGCCACGCGGTATTGGGTACCGACAGCAACATGCCAGGTATCCTTGTAGTTTCGATCGACGGTAAGACTCGAGGCATCCTCAGAGGCCACGGTGACACCCACCTTGCCGAACTCCGACCAATCCTGCCAACCCAGGTTGCTCATAATTGCCCAACGGCCATTGAGTTCGTGGTAGGCGCTGAGCATGAGGGCCTGAGGCATGGTAAAATCAATCTTAATTTCTGAATCGAGCAGCCCCTTGGCACGCAGAGCGGCTTGGGGAGCCATTTCTTGCCGTTATGGTTATCCCCAATATACCTTTTTTTCAAAATATTTGAATAAATAGCCATTTTTGCACGCAGGACGTCGTCGGAAAATTTTCTGATCTGCGAAAAATCGGAGGCAAGTACCTCCACGGGCGGAAGCGAAGGATATTCTATAATCTCTTTAAACGGTCTGGCAAATCGCTTAAGACCTTTATAGATATGCTTTCTTTGCACCATGTTTATGCCGGACCATCCGGCCCGCAGCCATTTAAACATGGCGCAGCGGACTTTGGGAGATCCGGGATCTATCTCATAATAAATGTTGATGGCGCCGGAACCATATATATAAGAGCTGACCCAGCCCAGGGCCGGGAGAGTCAGCCCTTTTTTGTTGGAATAAAAATAGTCCCAATCATCATCCTTGCCCAGCACATACCCCTTTTTACCGACGCTGGAAACATCCGCTTGTCTTGATAGACTGATTAGAACTTTGCGCTGCCGGTATTTGAAAACAATCAAAGTCTGATGCAGATTGTAGCCATAGTAGGCACCCGAATTTGTGTCCGGTGTAATTTCCACATATTGCATCGTTTTTTCTACCACTGGCGTACCTGTCTCACCGTAAATCAGAACGGTTGAATCCGTGGGAGCAACTTCGGCTACAAGTTGAAGTGTTTTTCGAAACGGCTTGCTTTCTCCGATGATTTCAACCAGGTGATAAAGTGATTGAATCTCATCTTTTAAATATTCAGTTTCATCACGCAGGGAATCGATCATCTTCTGGGCTTCGTATCGGTCGTTAACATCCCTTAGAATAAGAACGTAACAAGGGTTATAACCGATCTCAATTTGCGATATGGTGGCCTCTGTCGGGATTTTTTTCTGATCCGTATTCAAGATCATTAGTCCCTCCGGCACCCAAACACTTCGTTCAACTCTGGGTCGATTTTTCAATTTGCGGATGATTTGATGTAACCGATCGATATCTTTAGATGTTATAAACTGCCCAGAGGAAAGCTCATGTAACTGACGGCTCCAAATTCAGCAAGGTCCGGATCTTCGGGGAAAAGCTCAACGACATTTTCAGGGATATGCAGGAAGCTTTTATTTTTAAGGGAGGCTTCACAGGGTGTACCGGCAATATCGTACTTGTAATGTTCGACAAAATCACTGCCCAGCCAAAAGGCGGGTGCCCTGAGGCGACGCGCTTCGACAAGGTATTCAGTTATCCAGGCACCGCAGGTTCCCAGCGCCTGACTCAGGTTTTTCACCACTGCACGGAAAAAGCGTGAACCGGTCTCTGCTGCTGTTCCATCACTAATTCTTTGCAACAAGTCATTTTCATACAATATTTCATTGTTTGTTTGCATAGCATTTCTCATTCGGCAATCCTAAAATCGACCAAAGTCGATGACTGCGTAATTTGGCAACCAGTCAATTTGTAGACTTAGTAATCATCATAAAAAAAGTAAGATTTGAGAGGTCGGGTTGATCACTGCATAGGCAAACTTCCTCTGAGCGCAACCATTTCACTATTTCTGCTGTATGGATTGCGGCTCGGCATACTTCCAGCAGAGGCGTCAAACCCGTCTATTTCGTCTCAGATCTTATTTGCTGAATATTATTCAAATCCTCTTCGACGTACCTGACGATAGCCTCTAACAATACCTCCCTCGGGAATGCGTTTTTATCTAAAAAGCTCGAGCTGATGAAAGGGTGACTCCTGTTGAACGGGACGGCAATGGCCCAGTGGTCCGCGTTCATGTAACCCAATATCACACTCCCGGGAATGACCTGATCATAAAATATCACCTGACTATCGTTGCGGGAATCTACTTGACTCAATTTCTTGTACGTGTACTTTAATATCGAAGAGACCTGCTCCTCATTGGGATAGGTAATGACCGAGTAATAGCGAATTGATTCAGGCAGTGAGTGGGTGGCCAGCCACCGCTTACGTACCTCCGGCTTGAGACTTTCTAACGCACCCTCATCACCCGGGTCACATTCGGCATCCGGAAAATATTGTAACAAATTCAGCATCGACTGAGTCGCATCGTTGGCCATAGGAGATCCACCGACCGCACCGGCGACACTCACCACCGCTGCAACTCTTCGCTGCAAATCCGGAAAGGTGGCGACTGCCTCAAGGATATCGGGGGTACCCTTTGAGAAACCCAAGAGCAACAGGCGTTCACCTTCCTTGGGTGCGGGCATCGCCATGACAGCCTCTCGGATAAGACTGGCATTTCGAGCGCTACTGGAAAGAGTCTCGACCTCAAGAGAGGTGACCTCGTCATCAAATTGGGAAAGGTGGGCGGCCACGGTCATTTGAGGATCAACGAAGTTTTTGACACATTCCCACCCAACCCCGAAAACCATCATTATCCTGAGTGCAATGTTGTTGCTGTCCAAATCCACTGGAATGCCTGTGGGCGGTCCTTCCTGCTCTAACCTGACCAGCGCATCTTCACAAGGTCGATAATCTGGCAATTCTTTGCCCCGTTTGTTCGTGATCGCACAATAGATCTCCCGGAAGCGTGCGCGGCCATCCATAGCACCGGCCATGGATGCGGGTACCAGGATCATCGGTGGCGTGGCGGCAGAATTCTGGATCAGCGGTTTCGGTGCGCAGCCTGACAACGTGATCAAGCCACCACTTAAAATGATCCAGAGTATAAGGATTCGTCGGAATGGCGACATCGAAAGGCGGACAGCAAGCGAACCTTTTCTTGATCTGAGACGGGTGTCCATCAATACCTTCAACTGTATGAAGAAAAAATGCATAGGGTTGAATCGGTTAGCTCATTTCTCTTTAAATGATATGATATGATTTGGGTGTACGAAACGAGAAAGCTAACGGGGTGTGAACGACGCCGTTCGCATGCTGAGTTAATAGCTTGAAGTCATTCACTCTCTTTCAGCGCATTATTAGGCGCCGACATCACGCAACTTCTCTCTTACCCAATTCAGAGCATCGTCTAATGTCCCAAAGGATCTGAACGGTACTTTGACAGATAAAAAATCTTTTGCTATTTCAGTCGAATCCCTTAACTTTTTTCCGTAATTCACCTGCGCCAAACATACAAAATTATCTATATTTTTAATAACTTCAGGCATTAACAACAAAGTTGGATCTATTGAATAGCTATTAATTCTATCCGATATCCATGCAAATTTTCCACTGAAATTATTGAGAAGCATTTCCTTTATTTCCATCCAATCCTCTATAGTTACATCACTTCCTTCATCAAATCGCACAATCACTAAATTATCATGGATTTCCAACTCCGCTTTTGTAATCCTCTCGCATTTCATATCTAAACCTCCACTACGTTTGCGCTGTTAACATTATGTTCTTTTGTTATTGAAATAAGGCAAAATTTAAGATCACAATATCTGGCCATCATCTCTCGAGATATTTGATAAGCGCCTTCCGCCACAGGGGGCCTTCCAGTACAGCCAACAAAGCTTGATTAAACTTTTCCACGTGTGGACTATGATCTGGCAGAGCGAATGCGTAGCTCTGTTTCTCGAACTCGAAGGGAAGCACCGAGAGCGACTCATACCTTCCTTCCGCTTGGGCCTTTTTGATCATGTATTTCAAGACTGCCCCGTCGGCGACCACCGCACCCAGACTTCCAGCATCGAGGGCCGTAAGCAGTTTTTGTCTATCGTTGAAAGTACGGCTGTTGATGCCTTGCTCCTGTAGGTACTCTAACGATGTCGATGTTTCCAGGGCACCTACCTTGACTTTAGCCAGGGCCTGCGGTCCTGTAATCTCTGAACGTATTTGATCAAGCGTGAAGGCGCTGGCGAGAAGGGCGGTAACGCTGGCA
>Ga0316190_10001200_pt1 | contig 18624 bp, 29 predicted proteins | sample Eddworburrow2_MG_FD_204929 | JGI IMG/M metagenome (GOLD analysis project Ga0316190, IMG submission 204929) | Coastal sediment microbial communities from Maine, United States - Eddy worm burrow 2 | ecosystem: Environmental > Aquatic > Marine > Coastal > Sediment | place: USA: Maine | collected... | reverse complement strand
AGGGAAGACATCCCATCGGCTTTAGAGTCTCCGATAGGTTTAAGGAACGTCGAAGAGTAGGTAACCTGCATAAGACAGGTAAACCTCGGCTAAGCAGAACAGAGCGAAACCGAAAAAGAGTGACTGCTTCTCCGAAGGATGTTAATTCGGCAGCGCTGTTCAGGGTTGAGACAGATGAGTTCATTATCGAGGAAGTAAACTTGGAGATTACCCTATGAGTATCGCAGGTTTGATGGGAGTATTATTTCTCATTGCTGTAGGAATAGTTGTCCTTACCATGCTGGGGCTCTCAATGGCTAAGGAGATAGAATTCTTGGAAAAGACAATCGAAGAGCAAGCAAGAGAGACAGCTCGCCTAGCTGAGTTTGATGGAAAGATGCCTGTAGGTGCCAAGTTCTATTTTGATAAGTCCGCCAAGCGACGGTGTAAAAGGTGCAACGTTGGAGATATATGGTGGCGTTTTCGATACAAGGTTGTTCTTTCTACAGAAGAAGAACCGAAATTGAAAGAGTTAACTCGTATTTATTGGTGTTCCGGTTGTAGTTTCCGGGGTGCCTCTTTGACCTCGTCACTTTAACTTCAACTAAGGACCTAACATAAATGCCCACGAAAAAGACGCGTCGAGCTGCTGCTATCAGGGGATGGGAGACCCGGCGTAAGAACCTAGGACTTTCCATCAAGGAGGCCGCGGCCAAGAAGAAGGCGCCCGCGAAGAAGGCCAAGACGGGGGGAATCTTTTTGAAGACCCCTATCATCAAGAAGTGGCACCCCGCAGGAGAGTCTTCCCTAAACCAGATTTACTACTCTGGTTTAGAGTTTGCCTTTGCAAACACTGCAGGCGAGCAGTGCCACCCGTTCGCGTTCTGTAAGGACTACCTTCAGGATGCAATCTGGGCTACCATCAACAAGAAGCCAACGGGAATCTACGGGTTTCGTTATGACCCCAAGACTAACCCGCCTTTGGACATGGTTTCTACCCGCATGGCGCTGCGCTTAAAGGGCAAGAGCGGCTTCAAGGAGATGTGTATACAGTCTCAGAAGTTCATGCACAAGGTAGAGAAAGACCTGGGTTATACTCCATCGTCTCTTTACTACGGAGGGGAGTCGAGCGATAGTCCCGTCTATGTCTTCACCAGCGATGTCCGTTGGATGTTCTCCCCTGTGTTGATTTCCTTTTACAGTTTGCTTCTTCGTGTCGGAATGACATACGAGGGGGGCGACTGGCAGAAGCATTTCTCCGAGGGCAAGAAGCTGGGCACCAACGATGTTCGTTACACCGCCAAGGCCTCCAAGGCTTTGAGTAAGATTGTCATCAAGAATCCTGAGAAACTGTTCGCTCCAACACTGGAAGGTAACTATCCCCCAACTACCACAGTGTACGGACTGCACGATAACTCAGGAATTGTAAGCTTTGCAACTGACAACATCAACTCTGATGTTAAAAAGAACTGGAAAAAGGCCTAACAATCGCTATGAAGACCACACGTTTTAAGCTAGGTTCCGACCCGGAGTTGTTCCTGCGGGAAGCAGGGGGAGGTGCGCTTCGCTCTGCTATTCCCATTATCGAGGAGGGTAAGATTGCCCCTCGAAAGCTTCTAGGTAGCGAATACAACGGGGTCTTACATGACAACGTACTGATTGAGTTCAACACAGAACCGGCAGAAGATGTTGTAACGTTTGTAACAAACATCAAAGCAGTTCTGTGCCGAATAGAGGAAATTGTCGCGGAAGAAGGCGTGGAGTTACATCTCCAAGCGTCGGCTGACTTTCCCCTCTCGGAGCTGGACAGTGAAGAGTCTCGTGTGTTTGGGTGCGATCCAGACTTTGATGCTTATATCCTAGAGAAGAACGTAATCGATCCGGATGCTGCGGAAAGTAACTTCCGTTCCGCCGGAGGCCACCTTCACATCGGGGGGCACGAGGAAGATGAAGCTATCTGTGAGCTTCTCGATGAGCCTCTTGGTAAACTTCGTGTGGTTAAAGCGATGGACATTTTCGTAGGGATTGTCAGTGTGTTTCTTGACCGAGACCCCACTGCTCCCGCCCGCCGTGGTCTTTATGGTAAAGCAGGTGCTCATCGCCCCAAGACTTACGGGGTAGAGTACAGAGCCTGCAGTGCTTGGTGGTTGGCCAGTCCGCGACACACCGAGCTTGTGCATGCTCTTTGTGAGACGGCGCTGTCCCAGTGCAAGGATGGTAAGGTGTTCGAGGCTCTGATGGAAAGTGTAGGCGGGGAAGACCGGCTGCAAGAGCTTATTAACGACTCCCTGCGGAATGAGTGTCGGGAAGTGTATGAAGCACACCTGAAACCTCTTCTCTCTGAAGAAACCCAAGCCATGGTCGAGGAGATTGACATTGATGGGATTGATTTCCGGCTATCCTGGGGCCTCTAAAAGCCGCAGCGGCGGGCGTCTTTCTAAGTTATTTGAGATGGGAGAGGTAGAGGCAGGAGATGCCATCTATGTTCGTATACGTTTCAAAGGACTTGTATCTGGAATGTGGGGTGTAATTCATGCGTCCACTAACCGATACATTCTTCGCATCAGGCATTCACCAGAACAAGTAGAGCCTACCTCAGTTAAGATGATTAACGTTGTGAACTTTTCTTTGTTCTCACAAAAATCCTTCTCTTCCGTAGACATGGTTAAGGGTCTAAAGAGGTAATGGACATGTATTTCATGGAAGCGGCCTGGTACTTGCGAGAAGCAGGGGTTATAGTTGAGTGGTCCGATGAAGTTCGGCAGAGCCAACGATTTTATAAACTGTACGACAAAGAAGACAAAGACCAAGCAGTGTGGTTACTGCCCAAGGCGATTTGTTCCTTTGCCGAGCGAGTAAAAGGTATAAACTCATGCTAGCAATGTTTCTCAAAGCTATTACTGCACTGGTGTTCGTAGTCAGTACTGGTCCAACCACGGCAGACTTTCAATACGAAGCAGCAAAACGAGGAATTAATCCCACGGTGCTTGCAGGTATCTGTCACTACGAAAGTGACTTTGGTCGTGTCAAAGTCAACAAGAACAAGAACGGTACCTGGGACGTAGGGTACTGCCAGAACAACACGAAGAGGCTCCGGTATGTCCCCAAGGTTCCCTCCGACCAAGTGTCAGTTCAGAAGGCGGCAAAGGAGTTGCGGTACTGGAAACGGCAGCACAATAGATTTTGTGTTCACCTTCGAAAGCGCACAGGCAAGTGCGGTAAGATGATGTACGGTGATTGGGTAGGGATTAAGAACTGTAAACGGCCTCACCCTTGGTGGGCTCATTATAACTGGGGCTTTCGTGTTGTCCGTAATAACTACGGGCGGAGGATTCAGTGCTTTATCAACAGTGGTTTTAAAAGGTGCAGTAGGAAAAAATGGCGGCGAGTGTCCTTTCGGTAGAACAAGAGAAATTATTCCCCAACCCAGAAGTAAGAGACCTTGTTGCCCAGATCAGCAAGTCTCAACGTTACCCGGAGATGAGATTGTGCACGAGTTACAAGCTACTAGATGACAATTTATCTGTGGTCAAGCAGATGGATGAACAGAATTGCTTTGCTTACTTGGCCCAAGAAATTCGAGGCTGTTTAACACCCCCCAAGTGGGTAAGTTACAAGGCAGACTTTACTACTACCCGTACCCAGTTTGTCCAGTGGGTTGAGCTGTGCCTAGCAATGGGTGCGTTGGTGGTACCCCCGGATGCTACAGCAGAAGATATCGTCACTGACGGTGTGATGATAGACCTTACAGACCCCAGAGCGACTGTTCCTCGTGTTTACATGACGCTCTGTTTAATTCGATGGGCACGAGAAGCTCCCTATCTTATCAAGTACTCCATGGAGCTGATTAACAAGGTGGGCGTAGACCCCTGGGCAGCAATCGCTTACTGCCATAACCGCCACTGTCATTTTCCGGACCAATCTCTCTTCCCCTTCAAAGAGAACTTGGCCCAGACTGGGCACTCGATTGGGGTGGAAAGCAACCTGGCGCTGGTATTGCAGGCGTATCTTCTCCTTTACGACCCCGACTCCATTGATGACCGTAACTACCTGGAGGCGGCGCGCGCGCCGGGAACCTTCATGTGGAAGTGGCATACAAACGCTATGCTTCCAGGAGTTCGTTGGATTCTAGAGGATAGGATGGCTATGCTATCCAATGAAGTTCTCCCTGTGATTACGGCACCATCGTTGGAAGAGGGGAAGAAAAGGGTCAAGCAATTGCAAAGGGAGAGCAAGCATGTCCGCTTTAAAGAAATCACCTAGGTATATTCTAGTCATCAACGACATGGGAGGAGACCACGGCCGTCCTTTCGAAGGGTTAGGGCTGGAAGTTACAAAGGACCTCTCCATTCTTAACCGCGACCCTGACCTGATTGCGGCTGTTCTATTCACCGGCGGGGCTGATGTAAGCCCTGAGCTTTACGCAGCGAGCCCTCACCCAACAACACATCCTCGAAGGGGACGTGACATTGAAGAGCTGGCTATCTGTAACCGTGCTATCAATGAAGGAATTCCTTTGCTTGGTATCTGCCGAGGAGCACAGCTCCTTTGTGTGATGGCAGGAGGGAAACTCATTCAGGATGTTACAGGGCACGGCTCCTGTACTCATCCGGTTAAAGCTTTACTTCCTTCCGGAGAAGAGGTAGAGTTTGATGTGACAGGAGACCACCACCAAATGCAGTTCCCTTGGGGACTTATGGAGGAGGAGGAGTTCAAGGTCTTAGCTTGGGGAACATCTCCTAGGTCGAAGCACTACGCGTTCGACGCAGACAACACACTGCTGGTGGATAAAGCTTCGGAGGATATCCTAAAAGAACCAGACATCATTTGGTATCCGAAGATTAAAGCTTTGGCGATGCAGTTTCATCCGGAATGGATGAGCTGGGATGCTCCGGCTGTCAATTATGTTCGAGAGCTATTCACCACCTACATTACAGTTTCGAAAGAAGTAGATGGCAACGCTTACCAAGCATGAGAAAGTTCTCCTCCGCCAACAGGCAGAAGCCTATGCTTTCATACATGACATAAGCAAGTTAGCAGAGTTCATTGGTCCCCGCTGGTTACTGGAACGTACCCAGGGGATAGAGGAAAAAATTCAAGCACGTCGGGAAGCCTACCCTCGTACTTTTCAGCGTTACTTTAGTGCAGCATTGAAGCGAGCTAAGGAAGCATCAGCGGGCAGGGCAGGTAATAACAATGGCGAAGACAAAGTTCCGCAAGACAGGGAAAAAGAACCGGTCAAAAAAAAGCAGCCAAAGGCAAAACACCGACGAAAAAAAGTCGAGTAAGCGGCACAAGAAAGACAAGTGGACGGAGGCTCAAAAGACAGCGAGGTTGCTTGCTTATATAGAAGCCCTCGATTCTATTAATGACTTCGATGATTTCCTTGCATACAACCGTTCACGAACCACCGGGCTTAGCCGTGACGATCTCCGCCTTTCTTCTACTATCTCTGTAGGAAATGACTTTGTCTTAGCTGAGATAAACCTAGACCCTAATGAAGGGGCCATTGCCATGAGAGAAGAGGCCAGGCAGAACAAACGTCTGGGTCAGGCGCTGGCGAGGTTACCGTAATGTTACTAATAAACCCTGCTTTCTTCAGCCACCTCAGTGTTGGGGGCAAGTACGTTATCAATCATCAGTACCTGAAGAGGAATCACATTAAAAGTTTCTCTTCCCTTGCCGCCAGGGAAGAATGTGTCTTCACAATAACCAAAAAGGAAACATCTTTACTTTCCCGAGAAGATTATGTTATACTTCTCTGCCACAAACCGAACTGCTCTCACTGCGTGCACTCTCTCTGGCCGCTTAAGATAACTAGGGGGATGCTAAACACCGTCGGGAAAAGTATGGTGTCTTCGGTTGGAAACTTAATCGCTCCCGTGTTTGAGGAGGTGTGTCATAGCTGCGGTGTCTTCTCTAACGAAGCCTGGTTGAGTTGGTCAAACCATTATATCTGTCCTTCATGCATGGAACAGTCAGCCAGTCCCCCGTACCCTTACGGTAGAGGGAATACCAACTGTTGCAATAACTATCCCTGTGGTTCTTCTTTGGGGCAATCAGACGATAGCATCTATACCCTGGCTATTTCTTTACAAACAGCACATGAAAAGACAAGGAAGTCCTCCTAATGTCTAGAGGAATAAGCTCTTTCTATGAGCTATCGCCCGGTCAGTATATCAAGTGGTCTAATGAGATGCGGTGGCAGTGGTCCTCTTCTAGTTTCTATAGTGAAGGTTCGGAAGAACCTTGGAGCTGTACTCTTCTTGTAACGGGAGAGGTTGAGCGTCGGGGAGACACAGAGGTACAGTTTGAGTGTGTCGCTGACTGTAGAAGACACAACATTACTGAGATTAGTTACTCAACTTTCGAAGAGTTAAGGGACCTCTTATCGGAGTCTCCTTTCCGTTACTCTACACTACATGAAGCAGTTAATCAGCACATGGTAGTTCCTCAGTCGGCCGCACCCGAGTACGACATTGTGGAAGACATCTGGAGAATTCACCGATTGATTGTGGCAGGTGAGCTACCTTCAAAGAAGAAGAGGTATGGATAATGGCTAAGTTAACCCAGGAAGTGCTTGATAAGATTGTAGAGCGTGTGGTTCCTGAAGAGTACCGGCCTCCTCCTAAAGGGAAGGCGGGCCTGTTAGTGGGTGCAAACACTCCTCCTCCCGTGACTAACATCGACGTAGACGATACCGGCTCGTTTCTAGTTAGGTTAGTTGACCTTAACCCCGGCATTGACCTTCTCCGCGGACCAGTAAGGGCGTACCACGTTAACTGGGGTAAGCTCAGACAAAGAGCAAAGGACCCTAACTACGCCAAGCATCTAAAGTCCAGCGGCATCTGGGTAGATGAAGCCTGTGGTGACCTCCCCATGCTCAAGATGGAGTTCATTGTGCTTCATGAGATTGGGCACGTTGACTGGCTGCGCAGGCCAGAAGAAACAAGCGCTCTCTGGAAAGACAGCGAAGAGGAGCGCTACGCAGATCTGTATGCCTGTGAGCAATTAACAGGTTTGTATGGGGAAACGTTAGCCAAGAAGATGTTGAAGGAGTTTGGTACTTCAACCCAAGCAGACAATCGAGACACATTCTATGACGCGTAACGTTGTTATTCTGTATTGTGGCAGCTCTTTTACGAAGAGCCTGTTCGACACCCTACTTACCTTCAAGCTGCGGCCTGTTCTTTTACCAAGCGACACCCCGTACGCAGTAATCGAAGCGCTCGACCCACTGGCTATTATGATTTCGGGCTCACCAGACTATGTGAATGGTCCATTTGCCCCCACCGTGGACTTAAACATCTACGACTCCGACACGCCAGTGCTTGGTATCTGTTATGGAATGCAGAGGATGGCTAAAGACCTTGGAGGGACAGTTAAAAGGCTTCCGGGCCCCGAGAAGGAACTAACCCCTCTCAAGTTTACAGATGAGCCCTCTGTTTTGTTTCGTGACTTTACCGAAGACGGTGCTCCTGTGTGGATGGCACATGTCTGTATTGTAACTGAAGTTCCAGAAGAGTTCTCTATAGTTGCAAGCACAGCAGTCACAGCCATAGCTGCCATGGAGGATGAGGAAAGGCAGCTGTATGCTGTTCAGTTTCATCCCGAGCACAAGGGAAAGGACCCTTCTTCTCAAGCAGGCACTGCTATTATTTGGAACTTTCTTAATGGCGTCTGTGGTTATGAAATTGCCTAGCAATAAAAGAAAGCTTTCCCGGACCGGTGCTTTGATATGTACCGCTGTCTTCCGAGGAAACTTCGCCCCAGTAACATGTCCTGTCTCAGGAATTTCTATTGGGGCAAGGGTGGCTGGAAAGAAAGAGCGAAGCTTAACTTCGGACGCGGGTAGTCTTTTCTATAAAGCCTTCGGCTATATTTACTTGGAGTGTACCAGCTCTACGTACTCCAGGTACGTCTCTGTCTACAGAGATGATAACAAAAATGGTTGGAAAAAGATTGGAGAAGTGAGAGACCAATCGTCTATGATAACTCTTGCTCCTCGGTCCAAATTAAAGAACAGTCTGTAATGATATCCAAGGGAAGAATATTAAGTGTCTCGCTGGAGGGGGGTATGGCGGAGCCCTGCTATGTGCAGGAGCTTAATGAGGCTACGGGACGTGCTACTCTAATAGCACTCTCGCAGATTAATAGGCGCAAGTGGGGCACCATTATTATTATTCCTTCCAGCTTAATGAAAGTCATAGAAGACTTAGGTGAAGCGCCAGCCAACCTTAAGAACTGGAACGTAAACTACCTTTACAGTTATTTGCTGTCAGAGTACTACGAAATTCAGGTCAGGTTCAATCAGGCTGTTCGTTTTCTTGGAGACAGGAAGAAGATGTATGGTTGTTTATCTTCTTACAGTGGGGTGCTGAAAACTATGCACCTGTACGCAAACAACGAGGGTCCTACTAGATCACGAGCCGTGGACGCTGTTCTTAAACGCCGGCAGACACTCTTAAGAGGTAGGATACTTCCCCACCTGAATCCTCCTAGTAAGACTGTTAGGAAAAGATTACTTAAGAAGCAGACCCTTCGAAGAACAACAAAGGACGGTCGCATCGGCCATGGAGGCGCTACCTACATCTTTAAGGGCCCCAACGCTAAGTGGATTCATAAGAAAAAGAAAGTATTAAAGTTCAAGCCTAGACGCCGTGCAACCGGACGCGATGCCAACAAGGCTATTCAATCTAAGCGTTTGGCTCGAATGAATAAAACTGTATGGGGCCCGCCGCGTGCTCGCGACTTTCGAGGAGCAGGGGCCCTGCCTTCAAATATCCCCGAAGAGGATATAGGTGACAACCTTATGGAAACCATGGCGGCTTACACTGGTATGTCAGATGAGGCAAAAACCGTTGAGTGGGGTAAGCAGATAAAGATAGAAGCACCCGACATTCTCTCAATCAAATCAGATTTTTCCGAGGATTCTTACGGATACCACGATTGGGGTTTGACAGGGAAAACAATGTCGGTAACACTACCTAGCACCCCGGAAACATCGGCACCAATTTATCAATCCCCCAACTCCTCTCCCTATATAAAAGGGTTTCAAGATGAGTGGCTAAAGACAATAGAGGAGATGGAAGAAGACGAAGAAGATTAAGGGCCTGAAATGGTATCGACGGGTTATACTCGGCGGTAAAGCTCGGCTGGCATATTGGAACCTAAATGCCTAACTTTGGTTACCAAAACATACCTGGCAATTCATTTGCAAAGGTCGCAGCGGCAGTGGCTAACGCCAACCGCGCTCCCGTGTCTATGGCACGGGTTGCAGCTTAGGCTGTGCGATGGGGTTGGCTCTCCTCACCCTATAAACTAACGAGGACTGTTGTACGTCTTCACGCTGTTAGGACGTTAAATATCTATAGCACACGAGTAGTCGGTTCAGTGGCTAGAAGATAAACCGAGAGGCGTGCAATCCTCTGCAAGTTATTGAAAGATGGCCGTAGTAAAGCGCAGAACGTTAAGGTAATTCGGACCCGAGTTCGACTCTCGGCAGGTCCACTAGGAAGCAATGAAACTAACTGAAAAAAAGAAGGTCAAGGAGGCTACTGTCCCCTGCAAGTACTGTAAGGACAGTGATGAATACTGCCTGTCTTGTCGTGACCTAATGAAGTAATTGATTAACACCTTCTGGTGGGATTAAATGAATACCAAAGTTAAGTACATGGCAAAGGCAATCTACCCTTATAGTCACATACGTGGTAAAGCGTTGGGCGGTAAATGGGTTACATTCATTGCAGGAGATGGTTATGAGAACTACCCCTACCAGCCGCCGGAAATAACAAAATTCAAATCAAAAGCTAAGCTCTTAGCTGAATTGAAAAGAAGTGGTATTAAAAAAGTACCAGTTGTACAAATCTACAACTACATTTACTAAGATAACAGAGGTAACACATGACCGTAAAGAAACTAAAAGAACTAGTAGCATCCCTTCCCGATAAGCTAAATGATGTACCAGTATACTCCTGCGTGGATGAGGACGCCGGTAGCACCTATAGTATCAATGTATACCACAAACAAGATGAGTTGGACGAAGAGGAAACTCCCTACCTCAAGGGTGATGCTCCGTGGGAAGAGGATGAGATCTTCGTAATAATTGAGGCTTAATAATTGAGTAAGCTATGAGAATGATTCCTTGTTTCGATGCCGGAGAGTTTCCTCCTGATGTAAGGGACGGGTGCTGTAACAAACGAAAATGGGAGGGACCGACAAGAAAAAAACCGTTAAGACCATGGTTAAGGTTCGAGAGGCAGGGATAGATGCCCTGGCTGTCAAATTGGCAGATCAAATTGCAAATATGAGTTTTTCAAAAGCTAACGGATCGCAGCAATACAAGATGTATTGTGATGAGTATGCGTTTATTAGATGGTACTTACGCAGTGACCGTTTGTTACTTATGTGGGATGAATTAGACTCCCTTTCAACAGGATTTTAGATTAATGCGTACACTAGTTTTTCTTATCGCTGCTACTTTGATGGCAGCTTGTGGTAGTAGCACACCAACGCCTGCCAACACTGCACCAGTAGCCGAGACGAAACCTGCTGGTCCTCCTTGGGACAGCCTGTCCCCTCAAGACAAGGTCCGTTATACGGATACCCTTGCTTGCCCCCGAACCACCGCGATGGTAAAGCAGATGGCCCAGTGGCCTCTTGCTAACCTAAAGAACAAGCCTAACCCCATGAATTCAAAGGAAGTACCAGGTAGCTTGGTGTACGTTCACCGTGCTCCAAGTGGTTTGATGGCTCTTCTTCACCGCCAGGGAGCTGCCCCGTCAGGTGTTATCGATATGGTGGTTATCCTGGTTCCAAACACTAACGGTATTCTAATCCTGGATTACCATGTAATGCGTTCACTTGATATTAAGACCGCTGATGCAACGTCTCTTGGGACTATTTTGTCAGTGGCAACAGGTGAATATTTTTGTGCTTATCAGTAAGTAGAGTAGGAGAATTATTATGAAAATGACAAATGAAGCAAAGCGTCGTAGTAAGATTGCCAAGGCAGCTTGGGCAACTCGTCGAGCCAACGAAGCCGCGGAGCGTAAGCGCCGCAGCAAGATTGCCAAGAAGGCTTGGGCCACACGCCGAGCTAACGGCACAGCATAGTCAAAGAAGCTAGGAAAGTCCGGAGTTTACCCTCCTTTACTCGGACACCTAGCACACACTGCCTCGAAAGGGTAGCGGAGGTTTCTGGGTTCCTTCCGCTATCCTTTCAGAGGCCCTTTTTATTATGAAGACTTCTCGAAAAGTTACCATCTGGGATGGACCGAACAAAAGGCGTACCCGGGCAAGAAAGATTCGACGAGTAGTCGAGGCTCGTAAGAGCAGGTTTATCTCGAAGAACCCCACTGCCCTGACTTTTGCCGGCCAGAGGGCACACTTTGAACTAGGGCTGAAAGGGCGAGGCGCCCTGCGCCCCCAAGACATCGTCACTGTTCAGAGTTGTCAGAAGGTAGGCGCGCACGACGGCGGCCCCATTCTTAAGAAGCTTATCTCTTTAAGAGACAAGCACCTGCCAGGTATGCTTATCTGGCCGCACACATTTCAGAGTTTCAGCAAGAATGCTTACCGGGATAAGTTCTTTATCCCCCCGATCACCTCCACTACGCCGGGGTGGTTCCGCTCTCCTGTTTTCAAACAGGAGATGTATGCGTTTATGCGCTGCGCCCCCCGACCGTTCGAAGTGATTGACGCAGACCTATGCGGTATCTTCTCAGAGAGAAACGCAGGGGATATAGTTAACCTCTTCTATTCGGGCATGGCTGCAGACAAAGGCGTTCTCTTTATCAATCATGTCAAGGGGCGGGATGCTCGTAAGGGCAAGCTGTTGTCCTTCATGCGTACGTACTTTAAAGGGTGCCCTCATTTTGATGCGAGCGCTCTTTATGACCAGGATGGTAACAGCTTAGACCTTTCCCGAGAGGACGAGGACAGCTTATACTGGACAAGATACGTACTTGCGCCCATCTATTACGTGTGCGAGGCGTTTAACGCCGGGTACCGTTTAACTGTTGAGCGTTTAGTTGAGTACCGTGACCGGGACCCTAGTACCAGAGCTGGGGTTAACATGCTTCAATGGTACTTCAAGTTTGAGGAACTACCCAGTGTTGCCTCTCTTGCTGAGGACAATATGGTTAAGTTCTCTGCAGACATCGCAGAAGATAAGAAAAACCTAAGAGAACAGCTTGAGCTATTATCTCAAGAAAAGTATGCTTACACCGCGCTCATTGACTGAGCTGGTGGTTGGTGGTTTAACGTTTGTCGTGTGTCGTGTGAAAGACCCCAACAAGAGTTTAAAGGAGAACGACTGATGAATAATTTCAAAGCAGCGGTAACGCTCAAGCTGGAAACAATTCTAATCAACTTGAACAAGTACCGAAAGGACGATCCGCTGCAGGTACACTGTGACCTCGAAGAGAAGCCCAGCTCCTTGTGGTTACACCTGACCATGCGCGGGACCAAGCAGAGCCTCTCATTTCCGCGCCCTTACCTGGACGCCTACAAAAACTACGTCATTGGAGACCGTGTAAAAAGGGCAGTCGGTACCTGGATGCACGGCAAGGACGAGTACTCTTATTGGAACCTGATGTCCTGGGTTCTCATTGGACGGATTGAGACCGCTTTTGCTGGTGTAGGCAAGCGTTCCCAGCTGGAACGAATCATTCTCAGTTTGGAGTCTGGTCAAGCGCCCCATGCCTTCAAGAGCCTTCAGGGAATTCTCAACGGTATCATCAACGACTTGCCCCTGACGGGTACCCCTCTGGAAACGCACGCCCTATGCAACCGCGTGTGCTTTCTGGACCCATCGTTTGCTGCCCTCTCTCCTCAGGATGCCCTGGATTATCAGAAGCAAAAGAACCTGAAGTTCTTTCCTTGGACTTCTGTTGGTCTGTCCGACTCGGGGATGTGTAACAACAATCTCCTCAAGCTGGACCTGCGAAAGCTTACTCCCTTTGGAGAGAAGCATCACAACCCGATGAGAAACCTCTACCAGACTCTGGGGATGCGGGGGGACGAGCCGCCTACTATCCAAACCAAGAGCATGGCTGAGCTGACGAAGTCTCAGGGAGTTGCCCGCCGTGGCTGGAACTGGTTGACTTGCTTTCTCGACACCCCCTTGAACTTCGAGGACCAGTTGATTGTGAGCACCCGTCACATGGACAAGTTCACCACCGAGCAGAAACGCCTCCTCTGCTTTGGAGGCGTACAGGTATCTGCAGGTCAGGAGCTTTCGGAAGGGGATGTCATCTCCTTGGAGCCCAACAATAAGCCCTTGGGTTTCTGGGTACGAGCTGACCGTGCTATCGTCACTGCGGTTGAGCCTGACACCATTGCATTCAACGGCCAGGAGCGGAAGATAACCTGGGTGTACGTCGAGACTAAGCACACATTCAAGGAAGGCATTAAGCTCACCAACCGCCACGGTAACAAGGGTGTAGTCACCTTCGCCGACACCGGAACGATGCTTAACGCTGCTACAGGACTAGACGAAGACATTGATATCATTGTCTCGGCTAAAACTGTCAGTAAGCGAAAGAACTTCGGCCAGGTGATGGAAGCTCTTACCGGCCTTGCTTGGCCTGGGAAGAATATGGTGCTTGCCGACGGACAGGATGCCATTCCTCAGGTATTTGAGAAGCTGCTGGTTGCAAAGGGCCATGCTGCTGATGGAACATCTGAGGTAACCACGTCTTGGTTCAACGGAAGAACCCTGTGCGGCCCGTGTTTCTGGGGACTTATAAAGAACCCGGAGACCCAGCTGTGGACTAAGGCTGAAGTTGCCGCCACCGATAACCGGGGTCGTCGAATGGCTGGTGTTAAGCTCAGTCACATTGAGTTTCGTGGATTGACCACCATCTTTGGTCCGGGTAACCCCATCGTAGCTGAGATACTTAGCCACCAGCAGGGAGTCAGTGATGTGACAGAGCTGATTGATGTGCTGGAAGCTCTCCGAGGAAAGACGTACGTCAAGCCTGTACTGGACTGGTCTACCATCAAGCCAGTTGACCAGAGCGGTACTTACTTCCACACGGAAGGTGAGCTGGCTGGAACTATCGTGGACGAAACCCTCTCTCCCGAAGGTTTTATGCTCACGCTGCCCAGGATGTATCACATCTTCACTCCTGACAAGGAGAGAGCAGATGTGGAGTATCGTCTTGTTCCCACAGACACCAAGGATTTGAGGGAAGTAGCAAAGCCGGACGGAGTTAACACCTTTCTTGACAAGATCTATGTTCCCTACGCTCTTCTTCGGAGCAACTGGCAACACCCCACAGGTAAATGGGGACTGTCAGACCTTGGAGGCTATCTTAACAACATCGTCACGGCGTGCCACAAGATGGAGGACGGTGAGGCAGCAGGCGCTCGCCTGAAGAGTTCCCTTGATCGGTACTTCGGACATGTTGCCCGCCGGCTAAGTACAAAGCGGGGAGAGATTTCTACCTTCGCTCTTGCTGTGCGGTATCAGCACTCCACTAAAGCCACCGCTACTCTGGCAAAGGCAGGGCTTCCCTACAACCATGTGGAAATTCATCGTAACATGGCTGAGGGACTTGGTGTAAAGGACGGAGACTACGTTATCGCTGAGCGCTTCCCCTGTCTTGGCTTTAAGTCCCTTCCGATTCAGCGAGTTCGGGTGACTGATGACCCCCAGTGCAAGCTGGTCATTCGTGTCAGCGGGAACAGTCTTGTTTCTCAGGGGTTGGACTTTGATGGTGATGTTCTTTTCCTGATGTCCTTTAAGACGGAGGCAGCCAACGCGCTCCTAGAGAAGGAGTTTAATTCACCCGACCCACGACGCAAGGCCTACCTCGAAGAGGCTAACAGCAAGAAACAGCCCTTCACAGGGACACTCAGCCTTTCGAACCTCAATCTTCTAACGTTTGACACCCTCACTGCCGAAAGACAGGCAGAGATTGTGGAAAGCTTGACCGGAATCAAGCGAGGTACTGGGTCAACGGTGGCATTGACCTACAATGTCATGCGTATTGCAGAGGGAAGCGTGAAGTTCTCCGATAAGGAGACTAACCTGGCCCTGGAGGTAATCGCAGATACCGTAGCCAACTCTGTGTTTGCACAGAAGCACCACGGTGAGGAGTCTTTGGAAGCTCGTTGCAAGAAAGCCATCTGTACAGCGGACCTCAAGGACATGATTGCTATGGGCTTTCCCAAGAAGGGGTCTGAGCGGCTTTGCTCTATCATCAGGGAGGAGGCTTCGCAGATAGGGGTGAGTAACCTCGAACGCCACTACGAAAACCACCTCACCAAGGGCAAGTCCAGTGTGGTAAACCTGATCGTCAGGAAGAAGAGGCGCTTTTACTTCGCTACACGGTCCAACCTCAATGGAGTACGACTTCTACAGCACCTGGAGGATGCTCCCGTGGATTTGACCTCCCACCTTTGGAAGAAGGCGCTAGAAAGGAACAACAATGAAGTGTCCCAAATGCAGGGGTGACAAGATCAAGGTCTCTATGACCATGGACGACAGCGGTGACGTCGAAGAAACCGTCTGTGCAGATGACGAGTGTGGTTGGATTATTCAGCGAGATCAAATCGTTGAGCAGCTAGACGGGGAGAAGATTAAACGTCGTCGGCGGGTCAAGCCATCAGAGCAACCAGAGACAGCTCTTCCCCCTTTAGAAGTAGAAGCACCCATCCTTACAGCTGCTGAGATGATGCAGCTGGCTATCCACACCAGAGATAAGACTTTGGGTAAGCAGTCCCGGGATATTGTCAGAAATATTCTTAACTTCTGCGCAACTCCTGCTGTACTTCTTAGAGGTAAGTACGTTTACACCTTCGATGAGGAGAACAAGGAGGAGGTTCCCGCAGAAGTAATTGCTTTAGTTATTAAAGAGCTGCGGGTGCGTGGGTATAAGCCCAAAAAGATTCCTGTTCCTGGTAAGGGAACACAGGTGGAGGTATCATGGCCGACCAAGAAGAAGACAGTACGGAAAAAGAAGAGGAGGGAAACAGCCTCAGCGCAGAAGGAACCGACTGCTCCGAAGAAGAAGCCGACGACCTCGGCCCGGAGCGAGGAGGACATTGCGAAACAGGCAGCTCGGAAAAGGAAGAGGGAGAAAGCGCTCCAGGGCCGCTCGAAGTTACCGATCTAGCCATCTCTAAGATAAAGGAGATATCCGCCGGAGAAAACATTGACAGTTATCGACTGCGTGTTAAGGTTATAGGCGGGGGGTGTGCTGGGTTTATGTACGACCTTACCTTTGATGAATCGGAAGAAGCAGTTGCTTTACCAGAAGACCCCGTCGCCTCCACCGACTTAAAGTTTGACATCAAGGGAGTAACCTTTGTTATCGACCAGATGAGTCTGATGTATCTTCGTGGTACAAAGATAGATTTTGTGGAGACATTACTAGCCACGGGGTTCAAGTTTGATAACCCTAACACCACAACTACTTGTGGGTGTGGCTCTTCCTTTAAACCTTAGGAGTATTATGGAGTGCCAATTCTGCGGCAACCCCCTCGGAGAAGATGATGTGCAGAGTATCAATTCAACCCCTCTCGACAGTTTAGATGAGGGAGAAAATGTGCAAAGTGCATTGCGTGTAAGTAGGACTAGTTTTTGCGGCACGTGCGGAACTACTACCAAAGAAGACCAAGAGATTAAAACAGAATTTGTAGCTTATGATGACAATAAACACTACGAACGAATCGACTGACGAGGAAGAGCTGAGTGAAGTAACCAATCCATTTCCAGAAGATGAACCAAACCCTTTACTCGAAGACCAAACACATCTGGCAGGCATCATTGGTCCTGCCATTAGGGTAGAGCTGAGAAAGACCAGCAACCCGGTCACTATTGACCCTCCGGTACCAGTAAAGAAGCGTATCCTAGGGCCCAATGTAATCATTGGTTTGGTAGCGCCGGAAGACCTTCCTCAAGAGGGCAGACCTTTCTCTCTTGCTTATCATAGCTGGAACTCCCTTTCTGATTTTGGTAAGGTCAGCTCATCAAGCCCCATCAGAGAGCTGATCGAGGATGAGGATTGTTTCTACTTTACCGCCGATGATGGGCAGTGGCGTGTTCGGGTATTAGATGTGGGCAACTAGTGCTCTACTTACCAGAGCCGCGCTTCCTAAAGAGGTATAAAGTTCTTGCTTGGCCCCTCCCGCCGCGCCTGCTTCCATGGATGATGCAGGAGAGAGGCTTAGGAATTTACGTCCTCCCCCAAAATCAAGAGGACGCCTGGAAATTAATTCAGCGTCAGTTTGGGGACAAGCGTAACAAACTGAGAGGAGATTCTAGAAAGACTACAGAGGTGGCGCACTATCGTCCGAAGGAAAAGGTTATTATTATGCCTTACAAAGCATTTGTACGGTCTAATAATAACCCTTTTCTTCATGAGATAGGGCACGCGGTTGACTTTCTGTACGTTAAAAGTGGTAAAAAGTTCAGCTCTTTTGACGGAGTTAGGGCATCTTTACACCCGGACAAACCATTTGATAGCTACTGTAGTAAGAAGGACAAAAAGTCGGGCGCACTCTTAGAGCAATTTGCAACGGGATTTGCAGCGTATTTCAAGGAGCCTGAAGTGGGCCTTGGAGAACTATCAGTAGACGATTTATCCAGTGATTTTATAAGGATCATGGGAAGTAAGATACTGAAACCTTTTAAAGGAAAAAGTCGTGAGCGCAAACAAAGTTAAGATTTGGTCTGTCCTTGCCGAGGAAGAGACCCCCCTTGGTCTTGTGATAGCAAAGACAGAGGACAGCGCTAAGAAAAAGTTCAGCAAACGTACCGGCAAAGACCTCTGCGAATTCCATGTACAACCCATTGAGTTTGACAAAGGCTTGTTTGTATTTATGGTGAGCGGGTAGTGTTCGGCCCCGATTTCTTCGCTAACTTGGTTGAGCTGCCTCATATCACTGAGTGCCCGGACGGAGCTTTCATAGTTAAGTACCGCCACCAGTACAGCATAGCTAAGGACGCAGAAGAGCTGAAGGAATTGGTGGCTCACCTGACTGGTTTTAATCTCACTGGTAGTGTACTAGGCCCTGCCCCCTCAAAGAAAGCCTACGCCTATCATAACGCCGAAGAGGCTAAAGTAACGTGGCCCGTTCCAGACGAAATAAAAGAAAAGTAAGGGCTCATATAGAGGGCAGAACTCTACGGGGCAAGCACCCTGTAACTCCCCTGCCTAGGGGAGAGTTTGCTTACGGTAAATTTGTCTATGAAATTCAAGACTTTCCTCTCAACTGCACGGTTAACCTGGATAAGCTCAATGTAGATCCAGTACGAGCTTATGAGCGCCCAAAGAAGAAGAAGAAAAAGAAACAACCTAAGGTACACTATAGTGAGGACAACCGAGCCTGGTTATTCGACAATAGAAATGACTGCCCCGATGTCCAGTACTTATTTGCATAGCCCAGGAAAAACCACGATATAATGCCGATTAAAAAGAAAAAAAACAGGTCCTTGAAGGTAAAGAAGCTTGCTGTAAAGAAGGCTATTTCTGTACCTAAGGATTCTACAGAGCTTATGGACTTGGTCAAGTGGTATGACGCTACCTTTACAAAGGGGTGGCCTGCGGCTATGGTATCCGAGGAGTTCACACCGCTCATAAAGGGAATTCGCAGTGGTGACATTGCTGCGATCGATGGAAAAGCCCTCGCTAC
>Ga0316190_10001199_pt1 | contig 18630 bp, 18 predicted proteins | sample Eddworburrow2_MG_FD_204929 | JGI IMG/M metagenome (GOLD analysis project Ga0316190, IMG submission 204929) | Coastal sediment microbial communities from Maine, United States - Eddy worm burrow 2 | ecosystem: Environmental > Aquatic > Marine > Coastal > Sediment | place: USA: Maine | collected... | reverse complement strand
GGCCCCGTCGGCGAATTCCATAGAGGCCAGGAGAATAATCTCCATCAACAGGCCGGATGTAAGACTGCAATCGACTGATTTTTGCAAGTAGGTTCTACTTGGCAAATGGGCGGTGTCCATGTAAGAGATTCCCTTAGGTAATCACCCATGCAACCAAGGACGGTAGCAAAACCATCACATGCAATTTATGCATGTGATAGTTCCCTTTTAACAAACTCTATCTTCTTCCATCTAAATCTTTTTTATTTTCAGTTTCAATTCAGTTCACCTGCATAGACTTATAAGTAAGAGCTAATTGAACAATCAATACTCGACTAACTGGCACTAAATGAGGTTGACATGAATATAAAACTAACCGGCATTGCCGCATTGCTACTGGCACTACCATTTTACGCTCAAGCAAGTGCTGTCTCAGAGCTGGAAGCCAAATACCAATCTCAAGGTGCTGGGCCATTCAGTGCAGCAGCAGGCGAGGCACTCTGGACTAAAGAGTTTGTTGACGCCAAAAGTGGCGATAAGCGCAGCTGTCCTACCTGCCATACAGCTGACCTAGCAAAGGAAGGCAAACATGCCCGCACAGGTAAAGTCATCAAACCGATGGCACCTTCCATTAATCCACAACGCCTCACTGAGGTGAAAAAGATCAAGAAATGGTTTGTTCGTAACTGTAAATGGACCTTGGGACGCGAGTGTACAGCCCAGGAAAAAGGCGATCTGCTTGCCTTCCTTAAGAGTCTTTAACAATCTATTTCAATTTATGAGGTGTACCATGAAACACAAACTACTTCTTACATCAGCAGCAATACTTGCAATGGCCATGCTTGGCACTAGTGGCATAGCTTTCAGTGATGATGACGATGATGATCGTCGTAGATCCAGTTCTAGGTATGGTGACAGGTCTGGCTATTCTCATCCTGGTCTTACTGGCAAACAATATGATTCAGCATACAGCCGTGACAGACAATATGACCCAGCATACCCTCGTAGTAGCCAAAAAGCGCCGGGGGTTGCTCCAGTAAACAATCCACAATATTTAGAAGAGTGCGGTAGCTGTCACTTCCCTTATCAACCGGGTTTGTTGCCTGCCCGCTCTTGGGCCAAGGTGATGGAACATCTGGATAACCATTTTGGTGAGAATGCTGAGCTTCCTGCTGAAGATGGCAATATGCTGTTGGACTATCTCCTGAAAAACTCTGCTGATAATTCAAGTTATAAGCGCTCAGTTAAAATCATGAACTCACTGCATCCAAGTGATGCCCCATTGCGTGTTAGTGAAACCCCATACTTTCTCAAAAAGCATGATGAGCTAACCCCCAACATGGTGAAGAATAATCCAAAAGTAGGTTCTCTCAGTAACTGTAGTGCCTGCCATACCGAGGCTGCCAGAGGCTCTTTCAGTGAATCAGGGATTCTGATACCTAACTTTGGAGCTTGGGAGGAAAATGAGAAAGAAGAAAGAGGAGAGAAGTATCGTAGACGTTAAGCTGCAGTAGTGAGGCTTATCCATCATGTCACTTTATTACATTTTGGATATGTGCCAGGGACGGCACCACAAGAGCAGCTGTGGCCTCTGTTCAATCTATATCTATAGACACAAGCAAAAGTACAGAACATGAAAACATTAAGCCATTATATTCGACCACACTCACTGTTAATCCTATTTTTCACCGTGCTTATTGGTTTATCTGGTTGCACAGCAACCGTGCCACAACAATCCAACGACATTGATAAAAAAGAACTGGCCATGCGACTGCAAAGCTGCAGCTCATTTATCAATGCGGCTAATAAGCAAGCCAACAACAGTGCTGATAAAAAAGCTCAAGAGATACTCAATAAAGCACAATATCTTGCCCAAAATGCAAAAGATGATTTCAATCATGAAAAATATAAAGATGCTCTCAATAAAGTTAATGAGGCATACCGGTTAGGGCTAACTGCATGGGGCAATTTAACTGATGATCTCCCTAAACCCCCTGGGTGATAGCGGCAACAATCTCAGCCCATACATCATTGCCATATAGTGATAACTCACAATTCCTATAGTTATAGGATCAATGTTTGAAACCTTTGCCCATCTGGTTAATGCAAACTATTGAACGCACTGCAGAATTCCAAACTGGGATCATCAGGCTCATGCAGCAGCCACCAACCAAAGTGCGGCGAGCAAAATAGTACTGACCAATAACTATCACATATGCTCTCAAGGTTGGCCGACACTCTATGAATGAGTATGCTGGTTAGAAAAGACCTATACGAGAATAGAGACCACAATGTTCGGCACAATCCTCATTGGCATTGCCACCCTGATGCACCTGTATCTCTGTTGGCGCGCCTGGTCTGTACCTGCGATAAAGCGGCGTTTTTCCAGAGCATCCTTCATCACCATATCTGCTCTTCTGTGGGTGGTTTTTGTTATTGGCCGGATGTATGGCCACGACAGTCACGGCCCGCTGGCCACCCTGTTGGAGCTGTTCTCCATGACCTGGCTCGGCACGCTGATGCTGATGACAGTTGCACTGCTTGTGGTAGACATTGTTACGGGGTGTGGCCTGTTCATGTCCCGCAAGATTACAGGGTTGCGCAGCCTGGCATTATTGATTGGGATAGCACTAACCATCACCGCCCTTATCCAGGGCATACGTCCACCGGTGATACAGGATTACAAGGTGCAGATTGCCGGGCTTCCCGCTGAACTGGAGGGCACGAGCATCGTAGTGTTGTCAGATCTACATCTGGGCTCGCTGCTGGGCCGAGAGTGGCTTGAGGCACGGGTAAAACAGACACTGGCATTGCAGCCTGATCTGGTGCTGCTTCTGGGGGACATCTTCGAGGGACATGGCCCACCAAACCGGCAGCTGCTATCAACCTTGCAACAACTCTCCGCCCCCATGGGGGTTTGGGCCATTCTGGGCAACCACGAATTCCACAGCAACCCGGATACCATCACCGACTTTATGGAAGAGGCGGGCTTTGAGGTATTGCGCAACCGTTGGGCTGAACCATACCCTGGACTAATCCTCGCGGCGGTGGAGAACCCGACTTCCAGCCGCATTGAAGACAAGGGCGGGGAAACCGTCACCAAGGTGCTCGCCAATCAACCATCAGGCTCAACCATCCTGCTATCCCATGCGCCTCGCCATTACGAAGCCGCCGCACAGGCCGGTGTAGATCTGATGTTGTCAGGGCATACCCATGGCGGGCAGATCTGGCCCTTCGGCTATCTGGTACAGAAGCCCTTCCCCCTGTACCAGGGCAGACATGAGGTAGAAGATATGACCCTCATTATCTCCCGTGGCGTTGGCACCTGGGGGCCGCGCATGCGGCTGTGGCGCCCGGCCGAGATAGTGCATATTACCCTGCACATGTAAGTATTGGCTCCTGCACCACAAAGTACTGTTTATCCATTCAGTTATAAGTTATATCTCACATGCAGACTCAATAATACGAGCAAGATGGAAGGCTAACTGCCAACCACATAAAGCTGTGATAGGCTGTTATCGACATAGCCGTCATTCATAATTTTGTCGTGATAGGGCAGTCGGCACGAAGCAAACATCCACCAAGATATTCTATCAGTTAAAAATGAAGGCTCGCTAAGTGCAGGCTTTCATCATTAGATGTTTTCCACTCAAACAATTTGAGTGGGTTCTATGTGACCCTTGATGAAATTTCCAGCTGCTTTCCTAATTTATGGCTCAATTGGCTGACAATATTCTTGATTTCCTGTACATATAGTGCTTATTCTGCCTATCCTATCAAGATAGAAAAAAACATAAGCAGGAATGAGTAATAAAGGGTTGCCATGACCCGATGCCTACAAAGAGCGTCCCATGACGGCCCACTAAAAAAGGGGGAGACAATCATGAGAAAGATTTTACACAATCAGATCATTTCAGCAGTTTTACTTGTGCTTTTTACATCCATCGCGCAGGCTCAAACGCACACCATTTTACAACTAACCGACAAAGCAACCTTTGGCGATGTAAGGTATCCTCAGATTAATGACCAGAACCAAGTATTTTGGGCAGGTAGGGCTGGGAGTACTTATGAACTTTTTCGGTATGATGTTGCCAGCAGCATGACCACGCAGCTGACGAATACACCTTACGATGTCAACGAACCCAAGGTAAACAACCGTGGAGATTCTGTGTTCAAGGGAAAAGACTATGGGATATATTTTTTCGACGGGAATACAGGTGAGATCATACAGCTTTCAAACAGCTCATACAATTACATTAACGCCCACCCTCAAATCAACGATAAGAGACAGATTTTATGGACAGGATCTCAGGGTATTGACTGGGATCTTCGTAAGTGGGGGTTCATTTACAACGGGACCAGTGTAATTAATCTTGGTGAAAACATAGCCCCTTTCTTTGGTGCTGATGGAGAGGTTTACTGGTCGTTTAAAAATAGCATTTATCACTACAATGTCGCGACTGGGGTTGCTACTCAAGTTATCGATCTGGGTCCTCTCACCGGCCACTCGCCCCGAAACATCTCCGTTAACGCAAACGGTGTGATCGTTTGGAGTAGCCAAGGTGTTGGCACTTCGGATCTTGAGATATTTAGGTATGACAAGCTTACCGGTGTGACTCAGCTTTCCAATGATCACCCGTACTATTTCCTCCACAATCACAGCCCCATAATCAATACTTCAGGTAATGTGACTTGGTGGAGAAGTGATGTCGGATACCATAAGATATTTCTCTATGAAAGTGAGCCAGAAATCGTTAAGCAACTAAATTACAATGATGGTATTCATTATGAACCAAGAATCAATGAATCTAGCAACATCATCTGGCGAGGAAGCGTCGGCTCAGCCCACGAAATATTTTTCTACAACCGAGCAACTGAAACAGTAACGCAGCTAACAGATACACCAGACTCTATGGAATGGAGCCACAGGATCAACAATAATGACCATATCATTTGGAATGCAAGTAACGAGGTCTTTCTTGCCGCCCCCTGTGATAATCCATGTCAAGCAGTTTCTATCAATGCGGTCTGCTTCAGCCACATTAGTGTCGTTGTCGTCCGGGGCAACAACTTAAGTAATGTAGCTGATACAACAGCAACTATCACTGACAAAAACGGTACAACTGCAAACAGGCTTTTCCTCTGGGATGAAGACCTGATTGTTGCTCGGTTTAACGGCGGTTGCCCTAGCGAAATTACAGTAACCAACATCTTTGGTAGCAACACCTCAGCTGTACAGGTTCGGTGACCCCTCAACTAGGCAACCAATAGTGCACCGCCTATCGGTTACCACTTGCATTAAAAAAGGGAGCCTGTCGGCTCCCTTTTTTACTTTTGCAAAATAGAAGGATGGCTAAATATACATAGACACTACATATCTCCATGCTTTTCGTAGCTATTTTAACATTTGAATAGGCACGCTCATCTGAGGGCCTTAGGGTGCAATAAGAGAAGCGCATTGCACCGAATAAAACCCTAATGGTGGGTTACGCTATCGCTCTTGTGCCCTTTGGGTAAACCCACCCTACACTAGATTAAATCGTATGGCAGCTCATGGACATAAGCTGCCGACCATCCCGAATATGAAAGGTTTCTTCATGTATTAAAGATCCACCCAGGTCAAATTCTAAATCAACAATAAATCAGCGTTTGAAAATGACGGTAGCCCAGCATGCGCAGTCATTTGATCTGATCTCATAAGCTAACACTATTGACCAAGAGTGCACGTGCATGTGGCAATGCATTTCTTCAAGTAGACATCTGAATTCTTCCCCTGCACTACAACCTACTATTGTCTATTCAGTTTCAATTCATACCCCGTATCTAGACTTTTAAGTAAGAGCAAAATGAACGGTTAATTATTAATCATTCTTTTATTGGAAATTAATACAACGCTATGGATGGTCTTACTTCTATATACAAGGTGAATATTATGAACACACAAACCAATTCAACTCATCCTATGGCGTATGCTGCCGTCGCACTAGCTGTTGCACTTTGCTTAGCACGCATGTTTTAAGTGCATGCATTTATGAAACATGACACCCCCTCCCTCAGCAAAGAGGGAGGGTATAATTCCCGCCATTTTGAATATTGATTGTTAAATCAACGTCAATATTTTCTCTCTTTAATTACTGCACCAGCATGACTTTGCATGAAGTTAGCATCGTATAGATTTTCAGAGTGCAACTTTGAACCTGGATTAAATTAGATCATGTCTTTAATTGAACATATCTTTTTTCCAATCATCTTTCAGCATGAATTCAGGTTGATACGTCACACTTAAAGTAAACAAGAGGCACAAAGGTTTGGTGTCTTATATATTCAACAACGCAGTGAGGTATAAGAGATGAAACGCATTCAAAATTTTTTAGCCATAGTAACCGTTGGTTTGATTGGCATCAGTGTTGTTTCTTTTGGGATTGGTGCTGTGGGTGCTGCGATTGGGGCTGAAGTGGTTGTTAGTCTATTCGGATATATTGGCATATATTCTGGACTGGCCATGTTAGTGACAGGAAGCATTCTGAGCACTGTTTTCTTCTTCAAGATGACTCAAGAGTGCCTGCATCATTCTGCCTCAACAGCAACTCATGGAGTGATTTGAGAATGACAAACGCATGCTGTTGATTGATCAATAATTCAATCTAAAAAAATCAGTTGGGCGTGTACACACCCAACTAATCTCAAAACAGCCAGAAGGTATTGTTAAATCTAAACCGGTCTTTGATTCAGCCTAATCATCATCGTCATCATCGTCGTGATCGCGACGCTTGCCTCTATAGGCAGGATAATCTTTTGGCGATAACCCACGTTGCTTTAACTTCCAGATATATTTAGCTTCATCTTCGTCGCCACTGCGATGGCATTCGACACATTTCTCATAGTCACGAATACCCTCTTCTACATGCTCTTCCCGGATCTTTGAACGAGAGTGTTCGTGACAGCCGTAGCATGTGTAACCACTGTAATCACTCTCAATGTGACACTTTTCACAAGGTGCATCATGATCCTTGTCGAAGCGGAAATATTTCTCATGTTCCAAGGTGGCAGGTTTCCAGCCATCGACGGTATGACACTGAGAACAGTTGCCCTTAATTTTCTGATGCAGGGCATCACCTGGCATGTTGTGGCAACCATCGCACTGCTCTCGCATAGTTTGTGCAACCAGTTCATGTGAGAAGTAGCCAATGGGGCGAAAAGCCTGCACGCCTTTGTGGTCACTGTGGCAAGCAACACAATCATCTTCGAGTAGCTTCTGATGGAAGGCGACGTTCTTCTTCTCTTTGGCAATGACCAGACCTTTGGTGGTCTTCAGGCCGATCTCATTCACCTTATGACATTCCATACATTTATCGGGCGTACTGCCAATAAATGGCGTATGGCAGTTGAAACAGTCGTCGGTTAGTTCCAGATGAGCATCGATAAGCTTGCCAGGCTCGATCATCAACTGTGGAGCAAAGGTCACCAGTAGCAAAATCACTGCCAGGTTGGCCAGGACGATTATGTTGACAGTTTTATTTTTCATTTCCATTGCCAGTAAAGGAAGATGGTAAAAATATGGGTGAGGCCCAACACCGAGAACACCAGAGTGATCGGAAAGTGTACCGCCCGCCATTTCTTCATGAGGTCAAAGGTAACGGAGTCCCAGAACATCTCTTTCTCCGCCGCTTCTGCTGTGAGCCCTCGCTCTACATAGCTTGCTTTTTTCTCTGCCACATAACGGCGTGAGCGATCCAACAGATACTGACCAGTCATGCCACTGATGATATTGACCATCATGGCAGTCAGCGCCAACCAGGGCAGAATGTTGTATACGTGTATACCCGCATGAATCAGAACCATCAGCGCACCCGTCCAGGTGAGGATCTCATGCAGTTTGAGCAGCGTTTTAGGCTTCCCAAAACTGATCTTCTTGCGTTTGCGCATGGAGTAGAAGAAGGAGAGCAGGATCAGGAGGACACCCGGTATGCCCAACCAGCGCCCAACCCAGGTCAAGCCCGATAGATGTAGAAAGGCATCCACAATAGCCGTTGCAACAATCAGTGCAACAAAACTCAGCAGAAACGGCATGACTTTTTTACTGATAAGGGAACGTTCCATAACAGTCTCTATGCGGTTAGTGTAAGGTCACTCTTAGGTTTTGAGATGCATAACAGACAGTGTCCATCCTCAATTTCAGCATCAGGATCCTGGTTGTAATCCACCTCACCAGACTCAAGGACAGTCTGGCAGCTGCCACAACTGCCTGCCCGGCAGCCGGAATCCACTTCAATACCATTGCTCTCAGCAAGCTCCAGCAATGACTCAGCATCCGGATCCCAGGCAATACTTTTGCCGGACTTGCTGAAGGTGACGGTAATGGCCTGCTGTGTCCCTGTCGGCTTGCTGACCTGCGGCTTGGCCTTCTTGTGTTTGGGAAGGCTCGCCGGGCCAAAGGACTCGTAATAGATATCATCGGTTGCAACGCCCCAGTCTCCCAGTGCCGGCACCAGGCTCTCCATCATTGCCCGAGGGCCACAGATGTAGAACTGGTGGCGTTTCAGCTGCAGAGTGAGGCGCAACCGGTTGAGATCTACATGCCCTGAGTGCTGGTAATCAACACCCTCCTCATCCTGCTCACCGGGCCGGCTGTAGCAGACATGCAGATGAAAGTTGGCGTGGGCCTTTTGCAGTTTCTCCAGATGCTCCTTCATAGCATGATCATCACTATTACGCACCCCATAGAAGAGCCAAATCTCACGCGAGCTACCGCTGCCGAGAAGGGTGTTGGCAATGCTCAGCATCGGTGTGATTCCGATACCACCTCCCACCAGCACGATGGGCAGGGGCTCTTTTTCCATTAAATAGAAGTGTCCCGATGGCGCCTTAACTGAAAGCCGCATCCCCTCCTGCACATGATCATGAAAGTGGTTGGATGAGAGGCCGGGTGGTAGATCAGGTTGATTAGCCGGTGGTGGAATCCGCTTGATAGTGACCCGGTAGTAGTCAGGGTTTGGACTATCTGACAGGGAATAACAACGTACAATACTTTTGGTTTCACCACTCGTTGGATCTTTGATCTGGAGTTTGAAGGTGAGGAACTGGCCCGGCTTAAATGAGGGCAGTGGTTGGCCATCTACTGGAGTCAGATAAAAGGAGCAGATGGACTCTGCTTTATCCTCCATAACTCGGCGCTGGACAGTAAAATCTTTGAAGCCCAGCCAGGCAGGTGGTGTTTTTTCTAGCGCTTCAGACGAAACAAGTGGGGCAATATTTGAAGTGGCGGGCTGCTGCTCAACACTGCTCTGCTGCTCACCTATACGAGATTCAAGATCCTCGAGTTGCTGCTTACGGCGGCGAAATCCAATCAGTACAAAGACGATCACCTGCGCAGCTATTGCAGCAAATAGAATTAATGCTAATGATCCAGTGCTCATCGCTGTTAGTCCATTGAATCCGGCTATAAAATAGCCCAATCAAAATCTCTACTGCTCATCAAGATCGATTGGTTTCTCGTGAAACACCTTCTTCCCTGTAAACATAGCAGAGACCAGCCCAGATTTCTCACGTAACTCTGATACAACCACGCCGATAAGGTGAAGCAGGATTGCACCCAATAGCGCATAGAAAACGTAGACATGTATGGTAATGAATGGTTTTCTGACACTACGCATCGTCTCATAGCTATCAGGGTTCACATTTACTTTTGAATAGGGTTTGATCTCAGCTACTTTGGTTGGATCCTCTGCAATCCATTCAGTAATTGTCTGGCCAAAAGGAGGGAAGTAAATATCAGTCCCGGCAAGAACCAGGCCGGTAACAGCTTGTAGAGAGAGCAATAAAAACAGCAGCGCTACCATTAATCGAGCAATCGGGTTATGCCCTAAATAATGGGGTGGCTTGCCCTTTTTTGCCTCCTCAACAAACTGACTCAATGATTTTTTATAAGCATCGCCAAAAGGAAGGATAGCGGCCCATCTTGCATAACGGTTGCCTAAAAAACCCCAGATTATTCTCCAGCCAAGATTGACTGCAAACACATACCCGATATAGACATGTATTGTTTTTAAAAGAATTTTTCCATCACTTGTAACGCCCAGTGTCTTGCCATTTAGGATAACCAATCCAACGCCAATCAGGCCAATTACACACAACACGTTTGTCCAGTGAAAGAGACGAACCATGCGATCCCATGCATGGTATTGCACTAATGTTTTTGTTTTGCGTGTGGAATCATTCATCAGGCCAGTCCTTGTCTAAAAAAACAGTAAAAATGGTGGGGATATTTTCCTTATCTTCCCCGTCAGATTTTTGTAGTTTAAGTCAACAACCTTAAATGAAGCTGAACACTTTCTTTTAATCTTTAACCTAGAAAAATCAGTTGAGCTGTAGTGAGAGCGACTAATACCGTTAGTTTATTGAAAAATGGCTAATTTTATTCAGTTTCAATTCAGTTCACCTGCTTAGACTTACAGCTGAGAGTTAATTAAGCAATCGATACTCGGTTAACGAATACTTAATGAGGTTGATATGAATATAAGACTAATCGGAATTACTGCACTGCTATTTGCAGTACCATTTTACACTCAAGCAAGCGCTATCTCAGAGCTGGAAGCCGAATACCAATCCCAGGGCAGTGGCCCATTCAGTGCAGCAGCAGGAGAGGCACTCTGGGCTAAAGAATTCGCTGATGCCAAAAGTGGCGATAAGCGTAGCTGTCTTACCTGCCACACCGCCGACCTGGCAAAGGAAGGCAAACATGCCCGCACAGGCAAGGTTATTGAACCGATGGCGCCTTCTGCTAATCCACAACGCCTTACAGAGGTGAAAAAGATCAAGAAATGGTTTGTCCGTAACTGTAAATGGACTTTGGGACGTGAGTGTACAGCCCAGGAAAAAGGCGATCTCCTTGCCTTCCTTAAGGCTCTTTAACAATCTATTTCACACATACGAGGCATATCATGAAACGCAAACTACTTACCGTATCCCTATTGATGCTATCGACAGCCATGCTTGGCATCAGTGGCGCCACTTTTGCAGATGACGATGATGATAGAAAAGGCGGCTTTTTAAACCGTTGGTTCGGTGGAAGCAAACCCGGGGTAGCCCCGGTTGAAAATCCACAATACCTGGAAGAGTGTGGTAGCTGCCACTTCCCTTATCAGCCGGGCCTGCTGCCTGCGCGCTCCTGGACAAAAGTAATGGCAACCCTGGACAATCATTTTGGGGAGAATGCAGAACTTCCTGCTGAAGATGCCAAAATGATCAAAGACTATCTACTGAAAAACTCCGCTGATGACTCAAACTATAAGCGCTCAGTTAAGATCATGAAATCACTACGCACAAATGATGCACCACTGCGTGTTAGTGAAACGCCCTATTTTCTTAAGAAGCATGATGAGCTAACCCCAAAGATGGTACTGAATAACCCAAAAGTAGGGTCGTTCAGTAACTGTAGTGCCTGTCATACTCAAGCAGCCAAAGGTTCTTTCAGTGAAAAAGAGATCCTGATACCTAACTTTGGTGCCTGGGAAGACGATTAATATCAGCATCTAAACTCAACCACAAAAGAAGAGTCTACCTACTGTGTATTTTGATTATCTTTTGGACAGATGCCAAAAGCGGCCGCTCAAAAGCAACTACAACCAAATGATATTAGACTATCTTCAATTAAAGGGTTTTGAATTTTGTTTTAGACACAATCCATTATGAAAAGCATTAGCAATATTATTATTTTGATCTCCATGCTCTACGCAGGTATCGCCTATTCCAGTGATCATGTAGAGGCACGCACATTGGTTGAATCAGGTGCCATTCTTTCATTAGAAGCAATCCTTAACCAGGCAAAAATAGATCATCCCGGACGTATTCTGGAAGTATCACTTGAGCATGAAAAAGAGGGCTATGTATATGAACTCGAGCTGGTTGATGAACAGGGACGAGTGTGGGAGCTGGAGTATGATGCAGCAACCGGCAAGCTTCTGGAAAAAGAGCAAGAGGAAGAATAAGCCATGCGCTTACTATTGGTAGAGGATGATATAGCCCTGGCTGAATATCTGATCAAAGACCTGAGCCGTCGCGGTTTTGCCGTTGATCATGCGGACAATGGGGTAGATGCCGAATATATGGGTGATCTGGAACCTTACGATGTCGTTATTCTGGATCTTGGCCTACCTCAACGTTCTGGGTTGGAAGTACTCAAAAACTGGCGGCAGGGGAAAAACCGAATGCCGGTGATTATCCTAACCGCACGAGACAGCTGGCATGAGAAAGTCGATGGTTTTAAAGCCGGAGCCGATGACTATCTAACTAAGCCTTTTCATGCTGAAGAGTTAATCGTTCGCATACAGGCCCTAATTCGCCGTAGTCACGACATGGCGGGGGAGGCAATTCAGAGCAGTGGACTAACTCTGGACGAAGACCGGCAACAGGTGATACTGCCAGATGGCAACAAACTGGATTTAACCGGCACTGAATTCCGTCTGCTGCGCTGTTTTATGCTCCATCCTGGGCAGATACTCTCCAAAACGCGTCTAACCGAGCATGTTTATGATCAGGATTTCGATCGCGACAGCAATCTCATCGAAGTTTACGTGCGCCGCTTGCGGGACAAACTAGGGCGTGGGTACATCACCACCAAGCGTGGCCAGGGTTATATATTCACAGATCAAGAGAGATGAACTCGCTTCAGCAACGATTAAAGTGGGGACTAACACTGAGCCTGATGCTATTGATGGCGCTTCTGTGGTGGGCAGGCAGTCTGGCAGTTCGCGAGTTGGGGGAAGATCTGATTGGCTCTCGCCTGGAGCATGATGCAGAAAGCCTACTGACGGCTCTAACCTTCAGCAATGAGGATCAACCTCAAATAAGTTGGAAACGCACCAACCCTATCTATAACCAGCCTTTCTCCGGGCACTATTACGTCATTCATCTGGATAATAAATCATCCCACAACTCCCGCTCACTATGGGATCAAACACTTAAAGTCCCTCACTTAAAAACTGGAGAGGCGCAGCAATGGTATGCCAATGGCCCATCAGAGCAAAAACTACTGGTATGGGCAAAATATTTTGAGAAGCAAAACCATGGTTTTACACTGGCAATAGCTGAAGATTTAACACCACTGGAGAGTCATCTATCACTCTTCCAGTGGACCTTTGCGGCTCTCTCGTTGGCTGTGCTCTTTATTCTGCTGCTGGTTCAAAAACAGGTAATCAACAAATCCTTTCAACGTCTGGATGCAGTCCGTGCTGATATCCAGCATCTGGAACAGGGGGAAATTGGAAGCCTATCTGAAGATGTGCCCGATGAGGTTCTACCTTTGGTGCAGGAATTCAACCGTCTGCTTGAGCTGCTAACCCAACGCCTTGAACGATCACGCAACTCCCTCGGCAATCTGGCTCACGCATTAAAAGGGCCACTCAATCTATTGGTGCAAAGCCTGGATAGCCCAGCATTGAGCAATCACCCAGATCTACGCTTACAGGCACAAACCCAGACCCAACGCATCCACCAACTAATGGAACGGGAACTAAAACGAGCTCGCCTGGCAGGTAGCGGTAGCCCGGGGCAACGTTTCATTGCACAGCAGGAGCTACCTGACCTAATCAGAGTGCTCAAACAGGTGCATGCCAAACAGGCGTTAGATATTGAATTGCAGATTGCCACAGATACCCCACCCTTTGGAGACAGAGAGGATATGCTGGAGTTGATTGGCAATCTCCTGGATAACGCCTGCAAGTGGGCAGAATCCAAGGTGTTATGCCGCATTTCAGGCAATAGCAGAATTCATATTTCCGTCGACGATGACGGGCCAGGTCGGTCTGAACAAGAGTTAGAACAGCTGGCCCAGCGCGGCATTAAGCTGGATGAAACAGTGGAAGGACACGGCTTGGGGCTCTCAATTGCCAAAGATATCATCAAGCTCTACAACGGCCAGATGCAGTTTAAGCATTCCCAAGGCCTGTGTGGCTTACACGTTGGGATCACATTGGAAATTTAATCTAGAATTACCTTATATCTACAAAGATTATTAACGTATTTATGGATCTAAGGTTTTCAATCAAAAAAGCATGGGTTGGCCTCATCCTTTTGATGAGCATACTACCCATGTCGGCTCTACAGTTATGGGGAAGCTATAAATATTATGACCTGCAGTTAGAGCATGCACTAGAACGCGAAGAATTTTACCGAGAGCTGAGCCTCGATCATATTGAACAGGCAATCATGCGTCTGGTCACCCTGCTTGAGAATAAAAGTGACCCGATAGCCTATATCTTGAAACATCAGCAAGACCAGCAGGGGTTAGATAGATTGCTTGCTAATGTGATTGGTCGTGAACCCAGTGTGCATGGTTTACTCATCATCAGAACAGATGGCAGCATTATTACTGGCTTGGAAAACCATGATCCTGGCCCAGGCCTTCCACCCATTCGCCCCGGCTTGCTTGCACACTGGCAACCTTCTAATAAACAAGCAGTTGGCCAACTCACCCAACTATCAAATAAAACATACTACCTTGGTCCTATTGAGGTGCACCCAGAGGGCACATTCTTAACACTGGCGGTTCCTGTTGGCCCAGCAAAACAGCCCATAGCCGTACTACTCTCATACATTGATGCCAGTAGTCTTTGGCTTAATCTTGAAGATCATTTGTCTGAGTATGGATTGACAACCTACATCATAAACAATCAGGGTATTCTGCTTAGCTCTGTTTCGGGCAGCAACTATCGTATTGGTCAGTCCCTAGAAACATTATTGCCAACAAGAGCATTCATGGCAGGTAATGAATTGCCACACGCAAAAACTTATCTTGGAATCATGGGACAACCTGTATTTGGATCAATATCCACACTCCCAGGGATGAACTGGGGCATTGTTACCGAAGTCGAGCAAGAGCAACTGGTATCCCCTATTCAAACCACACTTATAAAACTTACACTCATTGCCTGTGCCGTCATGCTTCTTCTTGTGTGGTTGGGCCACTTCCTAGCCAACCGCCTTGTAAAACCAATCACTGCCATATCAAAAGATTTTAAGCGTATTGCAAAACAAGATTATAGTCCCTGCACTATCTCATCTAGCTTTGAAGAATTACAATCACTGGTGGTTGGTTTTAATAGCATGGTTGCTGAGATTGATGAATCTCAGCGCGATCTTCGTCAAGCTGCCGTTGTTTTTAGCAGCTCATTAGACGGCATTGTCATCACTGACACCACAAGGAATATTGTGGCGGCCAACAAAGCCCTTACCAACATTACGGGATACAGTGAACACGAAGTATTAGGAAAAAACCCATCCATCTTTAAGTCCGATCGCCATGATAAGGACTTCTACAGAGCTATGTGGAAAACAGTTAATGAAACTGGCCAGTGGCGTGGAGAGATATGGAATAGACGAAAGAATGGAGAGGATTTCCCAACATTGCTTACAATCAAGGCCGTCAAAGATCACAACAACCGCATCAGCCACCATGTAGGTATTATCACAGACATTAGTACCATTAAAGAGACTGAATACAAGCTCTCTCATCTCGCCCATCACGACCCACTAACCGAATTGCCAAATCGTTTGCTGCTGAATTCACGCCTGGAGCATGCCTTGCAGCATGCCAAACGCGAAAAGAGTCAGGTAGGCATATTGTTTTTGGATCTTGACCGATTTAAAAACATCAATGACTCCATGGGGCATACACAAGGTGATCAACTTTTAAAATTAGTTGCCTCTCGCCTGGCAGAAGGAATGCGTGCAGAAGACACCATTGCACGACTTGGTGGAGATGAGTTTGTGATATTAGCTGAAGAGCTTGGAGACACGCAGGGCATCATTAAAGTCGCAAAAAACATCCTAAATATTTTTAAACAACCTTTTCACATTCATAAGCAGGAGATATTTATTGAAGTCAGTATTGGCATCAGTATTTACCCAAAGGATGGTAACAACACAGATACATTACTGCGAAATGCTGATGCCGCCATGTATCGAGCCAAAGAGAGAGGCCGTAATAACTATCAGTTCTATACTAAAGAGCTAACTGCCAAAGCATATGAACGCCTTACACTCGAGACCGATCTGCGTCGTGCATTGGAACGAGATGAATTTGAACTCTATTACCAGCCGCAGTTCGAGCTTAACGGTAACACGCTAATTGGCACTGAAGCATTGATCCGTTGGAACCATCCAGAACACGGCCTAGTTTCCCCCACATCATTTATTCCTGTTGCAGAAGAAACCGGGCTTATTGTTCCAATTGGGGAATGGGTATTGCGCTCAGCCTGTATGCAACACCAAACATGGCTTAAGGCTGGATATTCTCCTATCAAAATTGCAGTCAACCTATCTGCCCGTCAATTCCATAAACCAGGACTGGTTGATATGATCAGCAATATTTTGGAAGAGACTGCTATGGATTCAATTTACCTCGAGCTTGAACTGACTGAAAGTATCATTATGAATGATGTAGAATCTACTGCAAAAATACTCAAGGAGCTACATTGGATGGGGCTTGAGATATCTATCGATGATTTTGGCACCGGTTATTCATCACTAAGCTACTTAAAACAGTTTCCAATTGACCGCCTAAAAATTGATCAATCCTTTGTCTACGATATTACAACAAATCCAAGTGATGCTGAATTAGTTACTGCCATTATTACACTTGCTCGCAGCATGAAATTAAGAGTACTTGCAGAAGGTGTAGAGACTGAGGCACAGGCGCACTACTTAAAAGAACAGGGGTGTGATGAGGTGCAGGGCTATTACTATAGCCGCCCAATACCTGCAAAAGAGTTAACGCGTTTCCTTTGCAAAGGATAGGTTTGTGGTCATTTAAAACAACCACCCATCACTTGTTGTTAAAGTGAAATGCGCTAAAAGATACGGGGATACAGCTTCAGAGTTATTGCAGGATTACTATTGGCTTTGTTGGCACAGCGGCCAGTTTTTACTATGAGTGGCTATATCCTTGATATATTGAGTCAACCCATCGTAATCAGACTCAAGTAATTCCATATACTCTAACCCAACATGGTAACAATCACTTGAGACTCGCCGAAGCTGGAATATTCGACAATGCGTACTAACTTCAACAGTTCTACCTTCCAGAGGGAGTCTTAATTTAATATCAACCTCGGCAGGCTGACTTTTATCAGACGTTCGCTGATTCACTGTCAATTGCTCAAACGTATCCCTGCCTGTAGCAAACAACAGTCCTATTTGAGAGATATTTTTGGTCAGGGCATTAAACACCAAACCACACTCAGCCTTAACCTCTACAGGTAGGCTGGCGTCAATTCGAGGAAACCTCCTCCTTGTTTTAGTGTTTGGCTGATTCATCGGCATGCCATACCATTTCTGACTTCTCTACAATTCTGCTTAAATGTTATTCTTTAACTAAAGACCAAAAACCACTGAAAGTACACGAACTTTTATTACAATCGTAGTTAAAAACTAAAAATTTTCCATAATTTTTTTGAGAATAGCTCAATTTTTAAGCTGAAATTGTCGGTTTCATCTCAAATTTGTAGCTTTATCACTATATTTTCACGCCTACGTATAGAAAACCAGAGCATATATTTTATCAGCAGAGTAGCTTAAAACAGCGGCTAATGCTGGCAAAAAGAACAATAAAAGCTAGAGCGCTGAGCTATCACTCTTCGCACAATTAGATGTCCGCAGTTCAGGCAGGGCATATTTTCACGACCATAAACTTGAAGCTTTTGCGCAAAATACCCTGCACTCCCATCTTCATGTTGGAAATCTTTTAGCGTGGTGCCACCTTGAGCTATCGCCTCCTGCAGCACCCGTTTAATCTCTTCGGCAAGATGCATATAGCGTTTTAGCCCAATGCGATGACTTAACCGAACCGGATTGATGCCTGCACGAAATAGCGATTCACTGGCATAAATATTCCCCACGCCAACAACCATTTTGCTATCCATAATAAAGTTTTTTACAACTACTTTACGTTTGCGTGATAAACGATATAGGTAATGACCGTCAAACTCTTTGTCCAACGGCTCAGGCCCAAGATGTTGGATGAGTTTATGTTTGGCCGGATCAGCTGTTGTCCAAAGCCAAGCACCAAATCGGCGCGGATCCCGTAACCGCAAACATTTTTTACCCAACACAAGATCAATATGATCATGTGGCCCGGGCTTGGAATTTGCGGACAAAATACGCAAACTGCCTGACATACCCAAATGAATAATAATGGTGCCTTGAGTTAGCCGTAAAAAAAGGTATTTTGCCCGACGCTCAACAGCTAACACCAGTTGCCCTGGTAAGCATTTTTTTAGTTTTTGAGGCACAGGCCAACGCAAACGTGGCTGTCGGATAATAATGCTTTGAATAGTTTTGCCCAGCAGGTGAGGCTCTATACCACAGCGGGTCGTTTCAACTTCAGGTAGTTCAGGCATTATTGAGCTGGCATTTGATCTTTACGAAGAAAGTCATCTGCTTGTGCCATCAGATGATGATGGTAACTATTGTTTATTAAATGCAATTGATCATCAATGCGTACGTAACGTCTAAACTGAATAGATTCATTACCCCCTATATCCAGCTTTACATCATTAAGCTGTAGGTGAATAGGTGCAGGGTCAAGGCCAAACTCTGCCAATCGCTCTTTAGGTATTGAAAACTGACTGAAACTTCGGGTTGTAGTTATATCCA
>Ga0316190_10001197_pt1 | contig 18658 bp, 11 predicted proteins | sample Eddworburrow2_MG_FD_204929 | JGI IMG/M metagenome (GOLD analysis project Ga0316190, IMG submission 204929) | Coastal sediment microbial communities from Maine, United States - Eddy worm burrow 2 | ecosystem: Environmental > Aquatic > Marine > Coastal > Sediment | place: USA: Maine | collected... | reverse complement strand
GGACGGCTGCGCCAACCACTGGATGCCGCAGGAGATCAACATGACTGCCGACCTCGCCCTGTGGCGTGACCCTAACGGCCTGACTGATGATGAGCGCACCGTGATCAAACGCAACCTCGGTTTTTTTGCCAGCGCAGATTCACTGGTCGCCAACAACCTGGTACTCGCCGTTTACCGTCACATCACTAATCCTGAATGCCGCCAGTACCTGTTGCGCCAGTCTTTCGAGGAAGCCGTACACACACATGCATACCAGTACTGCGTGGAATCACTGGGACTGGATGAAGGTGAGATCTTCAACATGTACCGTGAACTGCCTGCCGTTGCTCGCAAAGCCGAATGGGCTCTGCCTTTCACGCAACACCTGGCTGACCCGAACTTCCATACCGGCACACCAGAAAATGACCAGAAGCTACTACGTGAACTGATCGCTTTCTACGTCGTGTTCGAAGGCATCTTCTTCTACGTCGGTTTCGCACAAATACTGTCAATGGGCCGCCGCAACAAGATGACCGGCGTCGCCGAGCAGTTCCAGTACATCCTGCGTGATGAATCCATGCACATGAACTTTGGTATCGACGTGATCAACCAGATCAAGATCGAGAATCCACACCTGTGGACTGCTGAATTCCAGCAGGAGATGGTCGAACTGATCCGTGATGCGGTTGAGATCGAGACACAATATGCACGTGACACTATGCCTCGCGGCATCCTGGGTCTTAATGCACCTATGTTCGAAGAATACCTGCAGTTCATCGCAAACCGCCGCTGTTCACAGATCGGCCTGCCTGAACAGTACAAAGGTGCCAGCAACCCGTTCCCATGGATGTCTGAAGTACTTGACCTGAAAAAAGAGAAAAACTTTTTTGAAACCCGCGTTACCGAGTACCAGACAGGGGGCGCCCTGAGCTGGGATTAACCCGGTACTCTTAATATCACAGTCAATCACTGCACACTAACGTGCTACCAGGATCTGGATATAAAAATAAAGCCTTGGAGGCCGGAGTGAATTTGAAGGCGATGATTTATCATCGCCTTTTTTATTACGTGAATTTCACTGGATTTCTGTACTTGATTCATATCTACTTATCAACATATAAAAACTGGTGTTGACAATTATTTTTTTTTCATTATGGTTTAATGGTTGGTTTGTATATTTAAGATCAACCTTCCTTCACAATAATGCGTAAACCAACAAAAAAGGAAAGAGAAAATGAGGCATAAATATCTACTAAAAGTAGGATTACGATGCGTATCATTATCCAAAACTAGACAGCGACACTTCGAAGTCACGCATCGCATCCTAAAGACCAACCATAAACTGCATGATATACACAGCCAACTTCCAGGCTCCCTCCAGTCATACTCGTAAACTATTAGTATTCGTACAAGGAAATTCTCAATGGCAAGTATTGATGCTTCAAAAACAATAAACCTGAAAACATCATCTTTAAATATCGCAATCGAAAAAAATGCGAGACAGAATTACCACTACCTTCAATTAGCAATCCTACTGGGGATCTCATTCTGGTTACTCAATTCTGTTGTTCATTATTTCTGGTACGGCGAATTAGTGTTTAAAGTTATACCTACAGATAGTGAAGATTTATGGATGAGAAGCACTGTATTCATCATGCTCGCTTCTTTTGGTTTATTTGCTGACATTACATCAAGAAAATTTATTGAAAAAAGCAACAGGAAGAACCAGGCAGAAATAATTGCCCGAGCAAAGAAACAATGGGAGTTGGCAGTCGACTCATTGCCTCAACTCGTCATAGCTATGGATGACAATGCGAGAATTACTCGAGTTAACCGAACAATCGAAAAATGGGGTGTCGGAAAGGTTAATAAAGTAGTTGGATTAAATGTCTCAGATTTTCTCAAAAGCTTGAATAAAAATTTTACTGATAACGACTGGGATTCTGACTGGATAGATATCTGGCAACAAATTAAAAATAAAGATCACATATCAAAGAAAATAGAAAATAGAAATATTAGTAAGACATATCTATACACACTAAGAAAAATTCCTGAATATGACGCCAAAAAAGATCGGGTCTATGCAACATTAGTTATTGATGATATTACAACACGCCAGGATTTAGAAAAATCTTTAAAGACACATGCGCTGAATCTTGAGGAAAAAGTCAAAGAGCGAACATCTGAGCTTGACCGGGTAAATAATCAACTCAAACATGAGTTAGATATGCAGAAAATTGCAAAAGATAAATTACATAAATCACAGGAATGCCACCTGGATCTTTTACGTGACTTATTTACTGCACAGGAAACAGAAAGAAAACGAATCGCACATGAACTACACGATTCGATAGGCCAAAGTCTTGGTGCAGCTAAATTTAAATTAGAAGAATTACTCATCGATAAACAGAATTTTCCTGATGGCGACAAATATGACGAGTTCAATACTTTAGTAAACACCATTAAAAATGCAATAAACGAGGTTCGTCACATAGCAATGGATCTACGGCCTGCGATGCTTGATGACCTTGGCGTGCTTGCGACATTGAACTGGTTTTCTAGAGAATTTCAAAACACGTATAAAAAAATGAAAGTCAACCTTTCATTGGGTGTCGATGAGTCTGATATCTCTGATGATAAAAGGGTTGTTATCTTCCGTATCGTTCAGGAGGCCATGAACAACGTCGTAAAACACAGCAATGCTACAAAAATAGACATTGAACTAACCAAATCCAGAGCAGACATGAAACTATGTATCCGTGACAATGGTTGTGGTTTTAATTATAAGAATCCATTGAATAATATAAATATCAGCCAATTACCTGAAGCTAACCAGCCAAGATGCAGCTTTGGCTTAAGCAGCATGCGCGAACGCGCTGAATCGACAAATGGTGAATTTGAAATCGAGTCCAGTCCTGACAAAGGCACTGCTATCAAAGTTACATGGAAGAATCATGATACGACTGCGTAGCGACTCCTCATGCTCAAGCTTGATTACTGATCATTAAATATAATTATGCCTAATCACTCATTTCAAGACTCTCCCCTCCCCTGAAAACTCAAATTTTCATGTAAAAATATCGGACAGTCTCTAGCTTAGATATAAATATATATTAAATTTTCAAATTACTCTTGAACTTTACTGGTTAAAAAAGTAAATTCAGTCTATGTTGTAAATAGTTCTATCATTTTTAATACTATTGTTGTATAAAATTTGTGATGTATGATCTATACATACTGTATGGAAGTAACTAGCTAGAATGGATGATCACTTACCTTTCTAGCTTATAAATGCGAAAAAACATGGAACATTAATATGAAATCACCTGCTCGAATTCTCATTGCTGATGACCATACAATTCTCAGAGCTGGAATACAGGCACTGCTCGACAAACAACCAGACTTTCAAGTTGTAGGGGAAGTCGATAATGGTAAAGACGCTATCTACTCAGCGGGACAACTAAAACCCGACCTGGTAATCAGCGACCTGTCCATGCCTGGGACGAATGGAACAGAAGCCATACAACGCATAAATAATCGCTATCCCGAAATAAAAATACTCGTCCTCACGGTTCACAAAACTGAAGAATATGTTCACGCTGCACTTAAAGCCGGTGCTAACGGGTATCTTTTAAAAGACGACACCAGTGATGAATTAATTAATGCCTGCCATAATATATTAGCTGGCAAAACCCATTTAAGCCCAAGTATTTGTGGTGACGTTATTTTAGGATACCTTTCATCCCCGAAGAGTAGTGAAAAGCGCACCTCATCTACGGAACTTTTAACCACACGAGAACGTGAAGTCATGAAACTCATCGCTGAAGGCAGCAGGAATAAGGATGTTGCCGAATATCTGTCAATCAGCCTGAAAACAGTCGAAAAACATCGATCCAATATGATGAAAAAACTGCATGTACATAACGTAAGTGGAATTACCAGTTATGCCATAAAAAACGGACTTGTTACATAATAAACACAAGGCAGTGAGCAACCACCAAAGTCAGAACCTGCTGACTTTGCGCTGTTTCCACAGATAGTAAACCGCAGGTAAAACAAACATTGATAACAACGGGGCTGTCACCATGCCTCCAATCATCGGAGCAGCAATACGCTGCATAACTTCAGAACCGGTACCTTCGCTCAACATAATAGGCAGAAGACCGGCAATAATCACAGCAACGGTCATTGCCTTGGGACGCACTCGAAGTACCGCTCCCTCCATGATTGCATTCTTCAAATCCTGCCTGTTATTCAACTCACCTGCCAGACTCCTCTGCTCGACTGCTTTATCAAGATAGATGAGCATGATCACACCAAATTCAGCAGCGACTCCCGCAAGGGCGATAAAACCAACAGTAACCGCAACCGAAAGATTATAGTCCAGTAAAATCAGCAACCAGAAGCCGCCGACAAGGGCAAATGGCAGTGAAAATAAGACCATGGCCGCTTCGATGGTACGACGAAAGATCAGATACAGCAGTAAAAATATTATCAGCAGGGTCATAGGTACAACCTTGAGCAGCTTATCATGTGCCCTTAGCATATATTCATACTGGCCTGACCATGAGATTGAATAACCGGTTGGTAACTTTACCTGTTCCTGCACGGCCTCTTTTGCCTCGTGCACATAACTGCCCAGATCGATATTACGAATATCGACAAAGGTCCAGCCATTCAGACGTCCATTTTCGCTCTTCAGCATGGGTGGACCATCGACCACTTTTATCTCCGCAACCTGTGCTAAGGGTATCTGTGCTCCAGTACTGGTAACCAGCGGCAGTTCCATCAACTTATGAACATCATCTCGCTGCTCCCTGGGGAAGCGCAGGTTAACTGGATATCTTTCCAGCCCCTCAACAGTCTGGGTGATATTGATACCACCGACAGCAACACTGACGACCTCGTTGATATCTTCGATATTAAGACCCAATCGAGCCGCCTCCAGCCTTTTAGGAATAATCTCGATATAGCGCCCACCAGCAACCCGCTCAGAATAGACAGATGCGGTACCACGTAGTTGCATAAGCACCTGCTCGATCTCAAGGCCAATTTTTTCGATAGTCTTAATATCACTGCCTGCTACTTTTACCCCGACAGGAGTCTTGATACCGGTGGAGAGCATGTCGATACGGGTCTTGATCGGCATGATCCAGGCATTGGTCAGTCCCGGGAATCTGACACGTTGATCAAGCTCATGTTTCAGTGACTCCAGGGTCAACCCGGGGCGCCACTGATCACGAGGTTTAAGTTTGATCATGGTTTCGATCATGGTCAACGGTGCTGGATCAGTGGCCGTTTCTGCGCGACCGATCTTGCCAAATACCCGTTCCACCTCAGGTGTCATCCGGATCAGGCGATCTGTCTGCTGCAGTAATTCACGTGCCTTGCCGATAGACAGACTGGGCAATGTGGTAGGCATATACATCAGGTCGCCTTCGAACAGGTCGGGCATAAACTCAGAACCCAGGCCACTACCAAGACGAGCCAGCCAGGGGATACCAGAAAAAAACTGACGCCAACCACTACCCAACTTGTCCTCAAACTCTTCGATGCTCACTAGCAAGTCTTCACCGATCGCAGGATCTACCTGCTGAGCCATTTTGACCGTCCATTCAACAGGCTCTACAAAACCTTTTACACCGAATAACGGCAACGAAATGCTAAATACAAAAACAAGAGATATCAGTAAAACTGCACGTGGTTTCTCAAGGGCAACACCTAACAGGGGTCGGTAGGAAGCAATCAGTCCACGGATAAAAGGATTGTTTGCTTCTTTTGGAATATTACCGCGAATAAAGTACCCCATGAGTACCGGCACCAGCGTGACGGCCAGGCCTGCCGATGCTGCCATAGCGAAAGTTTTAGTGAAAACCAGGGGGCTAAACAACTTACCCTCCTGCGCTTCCAGTGCAAACACCGGTAAAAAACTCAGGGTGATAATGAGCAGTGAATAGAAAAGTGCCGGACCGACCTCGGCAGTAGCTTTACCGATTAAGCGCCAGTGTTCTTCATCACTGAGTTTTGAAGCTGACCGCTCCAGATGTTTATGCACGTTTTCAATCATGACGATGGCAGCATCCACCATCGCACCGATAGTGATCGCTATACCACCAAGTGACATGATGTTTGCGTTGATGCCCTGCTGCCTCATGATAATAAAGGCGATCAGTATGCCAAGCGGTAAAGTGATGATGGCGACAAAAGATGAACGAATGTGAAACAGAAATATCAGGCAGACCAGGGCAATGACTATCAGCTCCTGAATTAACTTTTCAAAAAGATTGTCTACTGAGCGGACAATCAGGCCCGAGCGATCATATGTCTCGACTATCTCTACCCCTTCCGGTAAACCTGATTTCAGGCTTTCCAGCTTCTCTTTAACGGCTGCAATGGTATTCAACGCGTTCTCTCCATAGCGCATGACCACTATGCCGCCTGTCACCTCGCCTTCGCCATCGAGTTCCGCGACAGCGCGCCTCATCTCGGGGCCAATCTGTATAGTTGCCAGATCCTGCAATAATATCGGTATACCTTCTCTGGTCACGTCGATAGGAATATGCTCGATATCCTGCAGCGAGCGGATATAACCTCGGGTGCGCACCATGTATTCGGATTCTGCCATCTCGATAACAGAGCCACCAACTTCACGGTTAGCATTACGAATCGCTGCGGCAATTTTTTTCACCGGAATGCCATAGGACCTGAGTTTCTCAGGATTCAGTACCACCTGGTACTGTTTTACCATACCGCCAACGGTAGCCACTTCTGACACACCTTGAACCCCCTGAAGTTCATACTTCAGGAACCAGTCCTGCAGACTGCGAAGTTGTGATAAATCCAGGGTACCGCTGTTATCAACCAGTGCATAGCTATAGATCCAGCCCACGCCTGATGCATCAGGGCCGAGTTTAGGGACAACACCTTCCGGAAGGCTCGAAGATGCCTGATTCAGATATTCCAGTACTCGAGTACGAGCCCAGTATATATCGGTGTCGTCATCAAAGATCACGTAGACATAAGAGTCACCAAAAAAGGAATAACCACGAACCACCCTGGTGCCGGGCACTGACATCATGGTGGTTGTTATCGGATAAGTTACCTGCTCTTCGATAACTCTTGGCGACTGTCCCGCATAATTTGTCTTGATGATAACCTGCACATCGGAGAGATCCGGAATCGCATCAAGCGGGGTTTCCTGAACTGAAATCCAGCCCCAGATAGTGATAAAAAGGGTGACGAACAGAACCAGCAGACGGTTTTTTAATGACCACTCGATGATGCGTAGCGGCATATCAACTACTCCGACATACGCAAAAAGCTGGCCTGCAGGCTTGATTCTGAGTCGATAAGGAACTGACCTGAAACAACGATTTCATCACCTTGCTGCAGCCCGGACAGGATTTCTATAATACCTTCTCCCCGCATTCCGGTTTTAACATCAACCGGCTGGAAGTGACCATTGCCCAGTGATTTGATTACCGTTTCACGCTCACCGGTAATAATAACCGCTTCACGAGGTACCGTTAGTACTGGCTGTTTTGTGGTATTTGCAGATATATCGACCTGTACGAACATATTCAGCAATAGTGCCTCGTCCGGATTAGCCAGGGTAATTCGTGCACGCAGGGTTCTCGTCTTTGCGTCCACTTGCGGATAAATGTAGTCAACAACACCATTCCAGGTCCTTGCCGGGATGGCGGGTGCCGTAATCTGGACTATGTTGCCCTTTCTTATCCAGGGTGCCTGATGTTCGTAAATATCAACCATCACCCATACCTTGCTGAGATCGACTATGGTAAACATAGAGTCATATGGCTCGACATAGCTGCCTTCACTCACATTAAGACGGGTAATGACACCGCCCTGCGGAGCATAGATCTGAATAGTATTCTGTACTTTGCGACTATTTTCAATACGCATGATATCCATATCCATCACATTCAGCTGACGCAACGAATTTCGCAGGGAATCTACCTTGGCAGCCAGTTCAGTCTTTCTGCTGGGCTCAAAAGCAGTCTGATCATACTCTTCCAGAGCAGCAATAAAATCGAGCTGAACCTGGTTGATCCATGGCGAATGGAAGTCGAGCATTTCTTCCTTGCGCTCCACCCTGTCACCTTCCGTCAATAAATGCAGCTTCTCTACCCATCCCCCCGCTCTAGGATGAATCGATAATAGACGCTCAACATCAGGCGTAACCAGACCCTGGGTGCGGATCTGTTTATTGAGTACTTTACGAACTACCTCTGCAGTACGTACTCCCATGTTCTGGATAACAGCAGCCTGCAGAAATACCTGCGGCATATCCCCTGTTAGTTTCGCGCTTTGTTTTGCAACCAGATTCATACCGCAGATAGGGCAGTTACCCGGTTCATTTTGCATAATCTGTGGATGCATGGGACAGATATAGTCCGGATCCTGATGCTTTCTGGCATGCTGCTGAGGATTCTCTGCCACTTTTTGATCAGCCGTGTCTACTTTACCGGGTCGTTCTTCTGGCAACAAACGCTGTGTGACAGGCTGGTTTTCATAACCAGGATCGGTATCTCTGGGCTCTCTATTATTCATTGCCTGAGACTCTGTGCTTTGCCAGAACAGAGCAGGTTTAGCTTTCTGCTCCATCGGCACCTGCTTATGCCTGATGCCAGATTTGGCTTCAACCTGTTTATCGCCATGAGTATCTGCTGAGTGATCATGTATCACCTTATCCATACCCTTGCTACCCGTTTCCTGTGCCACCAGGAACATGCCGCATATGCTACAGGAACCAGGCTTGTCACTGACCTCACCGGGATGCATGGGACAGACATAAACCTTAGGCTGATGCTTACTTTCAAAATCTTCCATGCTTTTTTGTAGCGCTTCCATCTCGCTCTGATTTTGAGTGATATCAGAGGAACCCGTTTTTTCTGAAGAAACAACAGCGGGACTATAGACGGCAGACAGCAGATAGAGCAATACAGCTAATAATGAACAGCCCTGTGCCACCTTTGTTACATACTTGATTATCATAATAATGTTTAAAGTTATTCTTTACACAATTTGATATGCAGGATCAGACGCTATGCCAGTAAGTAATATTTGTAGCCTGTAAGGTACGTCGTCTGCACCATGAAACATCCATTTAATTGCTGCCTATCATGTATCAATCGCATCTATTCACATTTCGATGCACATGGCGCACCTTACATATCTCAACTCACTAACAATAAAGTAACAGACTTTTATTACTTGATCGAGATAAGCTCGAGGTCGAATATCAGTGTACTATTGGGAGGAATGCTGGTGCCTGAACCAGACTCGCCATAGGCCAGCTCGGCAGGTACAACGATCTGCCAATGATCACCCTGTCGCATCAACTGCAGGGCTTCAGTCCAGCCTTTGATAACCTTATCTACCTGGAAGTAGTCAGGCGTGCCGCGTTGGCGAGAATTAGCGAATCCAGTGCCATCAATGAGTTTGCCACTGTAATGAACCAGTACCCTGTCACTCAAACCAGGATGCTTTCCCTGACCGCGACCATCTTCCTTAACTCTGTATTGCAGGCCGCTGGCCGTTGTAATAACGCCTGGTTTTTTGGCATTTTCCAGCAAAAACTGGCGGTTTTTTTCAGTATAATCGATAATATCCTGTCTTTTCTTCTTCTTCAACTCCGCAACCTGCTTACCCACATCCGCCATGGTTTGCTGCATTTCCTGCTTGCTCATTAAAGCGTCACTGCCTGACAGCGCATCCTCTATACCTCTTAAAACCGCTTCTTCACGTACCTCAAGTTCCTGGTATTTGAAATCAGAACCAATCTGATAGCCTACGCTATAATTGAGCCTGGCCATTTCATCTTGAAGTACATCCTTGTGCACCTCAGGCTGCTCTGCCGCATAGCTATTGTTTATAATGCCGGTAGCGATAGTGAACAAAAAAACTGCCAATATTCTCATTTAAATCTCCTGTATAAATTTCGTTATTTTGATGCACATAATCCGTTTAATTCAAAACCAAACAACACGGTGATTTGTATCTGTAGATCCGGAGCATGACGCTTTGTTTTTTTGATGTTAACAACATAGTTAATTAGTTTTAAAATAATTATGAATTGTTATCATGGTATAAGATTTTGTAGCGTTAATTCTATGTATTATTGTTAATACCATTAGTATTGGCGCATTGTGGTTATATGCTAGCCGCATAATATAAACCTCCTGATATTGCAGATTAACCACAGGCTAACTTTTACATTATAATCTTAATATAGCCTTAAAAATGCAGTTAAGGCAACCTGCTTTACAATAATATATACGAGCCTGAATAGTACGTTTTTTAACAACCAGATAACACTAAATTTTGATCAGATCAGAAGGAAACAATATGTTGAAACACCATAAAATTATCGCTACGATATTTCTTACATTAATCATCGCCCCATTAGCTCAGGCTGATTCTATACTTGTTTACGAATTAACCGGTGAAGATGGGACTAAGGTTGAACACACTATCTCCATTACCGGGCGCTGGCTGAGGTTAGAATCAAAACCCAAAGCAGAATCAGATTACACGGTAATGGATTTGGGCCGTTTGATGAAGTTCGAGGTGGATGAAAAAGAAAAAACTTTTCAGGTAACCCGGCTGGGTAAGCTCTACTGGCCAGAAACAGCTTTAAACTCACCTGCATTCAAACCCATCAAGAAAAAGAATGCGGTTGCCGGGGTGCGCTGCCAGCCAGTGCATGAGATAGGAAGTGATAACAAACCTGTCGCCGAGCACTGCATGACGATAGGTGGACCGCTTGGCATGGATGCACGTGAGATGATCACCCTGTCCCGCCTGTTTATGTCGAACCGTCGTATTGGTCAGAGCTGGCTTGGTCTGGCGACACCCGATGAGCGCCAGGTTTCGATTCTTAGTCAAAATCCTGCAGGCGAAAAACTGCAGCTCAAATCAGTCTCTCATAAGCCGATAGATAAAACGCTATTAAGGATTCCGGTTGACTACAAACGACTGCAACCTGATCTGCCGGTAGTGCAGAATAAAACATCCAGTAACAAGCCTGCGGAAGAGAAAGTATCGGGGTCGAAGACAAGCAACGCCGACACTACCAAAGCGAATAGTCATTAGCAATAAGGCTTAAGACTCAATAGTCCCTTCTACTCTGATACTAGCGTTGCACTGCAGGCAGAAAGACATATCGAGAAATACAGCAGGAGCAGATAAGAGCAGAACCGGATCCAAACACTCGTATTCTGTTTTCTGCTGTTTACCTTACTTTTCTATAGCTTAACTCGGCTGCTTACTTTTGCTTGCTGACAGCAAGTAATTCCACTTCAATAATAACCGCTTGATGCGCCAGGGGACTCTTGCGGCCATAGGCCAGATCCGGTGGGATATAAAGTTCCCATTTCGCTCCCGGTTGCATCATTTGTATAGCCTCGGTGAATCCGGGAATAATCCCATTGGCACGATAGGTAACCGGCCCCCCTTTTTTAAATGAGCTATCATATTCCTTTCCATCCAGCTTTCGCGCCCGGTAATTAATGGTTACATAGTCACTAAATTTAGGTTTTATTCCGTTTCCTTTCTTTACTACCTTATACTGCAGGCCACTGGGCATGGTTTTAACGCCTTCCCGAGTCTGATTTTGCCGCATAAAGGCCGCAGCCTCGCTGCGTTTCCTGTTTTCAATCTGCTTTCTGCTATTGATTCGTTCTACTGCTTCCTTTTTCATCTTATCGGTGATGTTGCGCTTTAGCTCCAGCAACAGCGCCTGCATTTCCTTCTGCTCTAGCAAAGGGGCGGTGCCACTTTGGCCATTCTGCAAACCCTGGCGGAACGCCTGCTCGTTGAATTTGACTTTCTGTCGTTTGAAGTCAGTACCTATCTGGTGACCGATGCTGTAATTGATACGATCAGACTCATCGGAGAGTGTGACCTGATCTGCGACCGGTGCATTACCTGAGGGCGCGCCCTGGTCTGCGAGTGCAACATTAGCAGATAACAGGCAGAAAAGAATGCTGGTAGATAATTGAACATGCATGATAAAAATTGCCCCCTGCTAAAATGAATTTATGAATACTTTATGCAGGGATACTAGCAGATAATAGATAGAATAATCTCACCGATATTCCTGGATATACACCACTCTTTGCCATCCATGGCACCGTTGTGACATACCGTAAATCCTGTACATAAAAGGCCGCCCGAAGGCGGCCTGATCTGCTTAATGCCTAACTCCTTATTATTAGAATAACTGAATTGGACAATCCACGCCTGGTACACCAACACACATTGGCACCATCATTTCGTTATCTTCGTGCTCAACGATATGGCAATGCCATACGTAAAGTCCGTTGATATCAAAATCAGCTGCAATGGATGTTACTTCTCCAGGATAGGTGATCACTGTGTCTTTCCAGCCATCTTCCCAGGCTTCACGTCCTTCCGGGCTGGCGGTAACAGTACTTGAACCGTCACCAAGTTCACCACCGATAGCATGACGACCAAGCACTTTGAACTTGACCAGATGCACATGGATAGGATGACCATCAACGGTGAAATTCCACAGGTTCCACTGCTCAGCACGCTCCAATCCAGTACCATCACTGTTTATCTGAGTGGTAATCGGATCAGACCAGAGGGTTACCTGCGCACCATTATTGACATCCACTGTGCCCAGTACGGCAGCCTTGGGCGCAAATGCTTCACCAGTAGAACAGATACCAGCCTCTGGGATAATACCACCCACCTGTACGAGGTTACCATCGACATCGACATCGACACAGATAAGCGCAGACTCTTCCTCGATCAGGGCAAGTTCACGGTCAACCAGGTTGGTCACGACCACATCGAAATTATCCAGGGCGGCAGGATCAACCAAAAGGTCTGTCACGTTTGACGCAGCAGTGCCTGGATTGAGAACAGTGTTGGTGTTGTCACGCAGTTCGTCAGTCGGGCTTAAACCCAGGTGAGCACTGTTAACCACAAACCGCATTACCTGGCCAGTCGTCGCTGGATCAGCCGGTGTATCCGGGAAACCACCAAATGGTGAATCTGCCGCAGTGTTGGTCATGGTGATAATGGTGCCATCAGGCAGTCCACGGAAATCCACGATGACATCAGCACGTTCAGCAACACCCATCAGTAATGCCTGGTCTGTTGAAGATTGCGGTGTAGGATTAACCACAGCACCATCTGCCCCGAGAGTTGTAGTGGACAGATCAGTCGCAAATGCTGTTCTGATAGCAGTCACAGTAGGTTTAAGACTTTGCTCTGCACCTATCTGATAAAAATCCAGCTCATCGATACTAACCGTTCTAGCGACAAGCGTACTAGAACCATTATCAGTTACATAGTAAGTTTTTGTTGCTGTAACAGGGTTACCATCAGCATCGGTTATCTTCAGCGCCAGGTTAAGGAAACGTGCGTTAGTACCATTCAATAGACGGAAACGGTACTGCGCTGGCGCCACTTCAAGCCTGGGCCAGGTGACACCGTTCACTACCATGGTGTTGAAGAAAGCTTCAGGATTCCATATTGGTGCGATATCCGAAGTAGCCGGATCCATATCAATACGCAACTCAGGTTCGCCAGGGAACTGCTCACCGGCTGTTCCGGCTGTTCCTTCTACGTTCAAACCTTCAAAGAAAGCACGATTATCAGGATAGAACAAAGATCCATCATCATTGAAAGAACGGCCCTGAATCACGATGGGGATTTCACGATACTTATTGCGTGAACCACCTAATGAAGCTGGCAGGTTGGTTGTAGCCAAATCTTCACCTCTCACAGGCGCCGGGCCAGGCAGGATGCCCGTAATCAGACCGGTTTCACCAGTAGGATTAACTCCATCACGAATCAGCCAGAAACCGGCAGGACCAGCCATAACATTAAGTCGTGTCATACCCAGTGAATGGTCATGGTACCAGATTGTTGAAGAAGGCTGATCATTCTGATAGACATATTCACCCACACCCGGTGTGTTATTGGTGTTGATATCCACATTACCTAAACGATCGGTCAACTGGTTGGCAATCGTACCCTGACAGACCACATTCCAGACACCATTAATAAGTCCATTTGCACTGGCCGGATTAACACAGTTGATGTTATCAGCGTCAGGCAACCACCAGGCTTCTGTGTAACCATCAGCCGAAGCGCTTACATGTGCGCCATGAACGTGCGTCACGATAGGAACCGGACCCGTATAAGGTGCGGCAGATGTACCCATACAGTCTGTACGCGCCTCACCGCCTTTACAATCTGCAACCGGGTTAGCCCAGTGCAGTGACTGGTCAACAGCAAACAGGTGAGGCAGTGCATCACCTTTGTTATTAGGATCCAGGGCCCAGGCATTGCTAGTCAGATCATTGATCCAGTTAACCGCGATACCTACGTCTTTCACGTTCTCCATGGTATAAGCAGGATAGTTGAACTGCGAGTTTGGAGCCGGTGCTATGCCAGCAGCGCCGCCAAGTGCAGTTGAATCAGGCAACGCATCAGCTGCAGGTCCATAACTCCAGATAGTAGTCGGTGGAAAAGCATCACTACGACCATTAATGGTATTCCAGATACCACCCGGTAAAATCTGCTGCTGGAACTGGCGTACGGCAATGTCATATTGACCGGCAGTGCCGTTGTTATTCATTACTGGCGGAATGACCAGTGGTGTCACATATTTAGGAATGCTAAGTGGGTCAAGCGTACCACCGGCTAATGGTGCTGCACAGCCGTTGGCAGTGTCGATACAGGAAGGTCCCAGTGCTTTACCAAAAGACTTTCTGAAGATTGAATAATCGCTGAGATTTACTATGCCGTCTCCATTAAAGTCTTCATCAGGGCCGGCCGTACCGAAGGCGCTTCTGAACACGCTATAGTCGCTCAGGTTCACGTTGCCATCTCCATTGAAGTCTGCATCGCAGCGATTACCGTAACCATCGGCATCGGTATCGCGCTGGTCTGGATTTGCAGCATTTGTACAGTTATCGACAAGGTCATCCACACCGTCACTGTCGCTATCGACCGCAAACGCTTGCGCACTCACCAGCATAAATGCAGAGCCGATAAGTAGTGGTAATGCACATACAATTTTAATCACAGAAATAAATCGTGTTAAAAATAACGCACCGACCGGAACTCCTATATTATTTTTTAGTCTCATTTCATAACTCCCATAAGTGTATAAAGCTCAATACATGAACCTAATTGAACTGTCCTATAAATATTTAGAACTGTAAGTCGACAATATAATACTGCACCAATCTATAAATACACTTAACACCTTATATTGATGGTAGGGTTTCTACTTAGAATGAGTCATATAACACATGAACTGTCGCATATGACATGAGAAATGTTATTAATGACATCATTCTATGCCATTAATAACATGCAAATAATTTTAATGCTGAGCCTCATCTTTAAGTAATCACTTGGCGCGATGAAAGCACTGTGATATGCCACTCATAAATTCACAAATAAAACATACAAAAAAATGTTTTATAACAATTTACTCTTACACAGCATCTTGCTGAGCTCATATATGAAATACGACTTTCAGCTAGTTCCTGCTTTTATTAGTTTGGGATATGATTCCCATAAAGAATAAACCTACACTTGAGACGGGAAGACGGCATGCAAAACAACTTAAATAAAACTTTAGCCATGCTGTTTCTTTCGCTAAGCATCGTGGCATGCAGCGGAAGCAGTGAAGACGAAAACACTGATCCAGGCGTACCCAACCTCAACGCCACACACCAGGTGCTGGCCTTCAATGATCTTGGTATGCATTGCGCTGACCTCGATTACTCAACTTTTGTCATTCTTCCGCCTTTCAACGTCGTGCATAGCCAGGTTGATCGAACGCGGGCGATAAACCTCGCATCCTGAATGCGGCAGAAATCGATGTAAACTATCGTGCGGCCATGGATGACAGCGGCTCAATCAACACCACCAGCCAGAACCAGGCCGGTGCAGTACATAAGACCAATTTCTGGAACAAAAACCCGGACACCGGCAATACTTATGTCTATGACCTGTTTGGTCTCAAGCCACCAAAGGATGAAGGACTGGCTTTCGGGCAGTCAATGCCCGGCATCATGAATCCATACCTCGCCAATGATGCACAACCATTCAACCATTTCGATTCGGATAAGCAGTGGTTTGCCGCCGATGGTGTCATGTCAAGCTAATTTTCTGTCATTCAATTAATCACAATAAAATGCTGTAATCAAGCGAACGTTTACTTTTTATAAAAACCAATACTGGAGTACTCACAACCATCAAATAGAAAAAATAATATAAATAACCCTAATTATTTCAATATGTTTTGTTGTTTTGTCGAAATCATGGAATTATTTTGTCGAAAATCTGACAGTTCTTGTAAAGTTGATATATAATGTGTGTCAGCAGGTAATATATTTTTGCTCATAAATGTCAGCCACGGTTCTCGCGGCTGTAAAAGAATCTCAAATTGAAATGTTCTGCATCAAGCTGATGCACTAAAACTATTTATACGTAGCACTCGTATATATGAATTAGTAATTTTTCATACTACAGGCAGAATTTTGCATATACAGCAACCTCACAAATCAGAGCGATAGCTTGACATATGCCAATTTGGGAATATAATCCCAAAATACAAAGAGCAGTATTTGTGATTAGTTTTACTAAAAAATTCTATATGTAAGACAGATGAGCAAAACTATGAAACCCTTAGATCATGTTAAAAAGTCAATCTTCAAGTTGCTTTGTCAGGATCCCACACCAACACCCAGAACGCCCCCAATTGAGAGCAATCTGAAGCCAACAGCGGTTTTAATGCAACATCTTCAAGTCAGGTAAAAATTAATATCATGGTGCCAACTACGAAAATACAAAGCTTACCCAGTAAGCTGACTAGCTACTTTTTTGTGCTAATGATGACCATATTGGTCGCAGGGTGTGGCGGCAGTGGAGACAGTGGACCGGGCGCAGAGCGTAGCGCATCCACAGCCCCAGTGATTGCCAGAATTGGGCCTATTATTTCAATCCGAATTAATGAAACAGCGGTTCTGGACGGCAGCAAATCGTTTACGTCAATGTCAGCACCATTAAGCTTTAGCTGGTCCTTCTCTCATAAACCAGACGCCAGCAATGCCACATTGCAAGCTGCTTCTTCAGCAAACCCCAGTTTCATCGCTGATGCCGAGGGGGTTTACATGGTGCAGTTAGTAGCCAGCGCCAATGGTGTTTCGAGTCAGCGCGCTATTCAAACTGTCATCGTCACCCTTCAAGGCGATCGCAAGCCCACCGGGCGTTTTAACCATGAGGGTCTGTCGTCGGATTGCGTGAATTGTCATAACGGCGAGTTAGTTGATCCGGGTAAATCGCCCGATCACATCGCCACCAGTAATTTGTGCCAGGCCTGCCATACACCTCAGGGCGCTGCCATTATTCCTTTTGCTGATCACCAGGAAGTTTTTGGTAATTGCAGCGAATGCCATAACGGCGTTACGGCCATCGGTAAATCCGAGTTCCACGCGCCGACGACTGCAGAATGTGATGACTGCCACAATACCATCAGTTTCCTTGAACTGGCTCCGGACGGCAGCTTCGATCACTCAAATATTTCAAGATCATGCTCAGGATGCCATAACGGTGCTGTAGCTATTGGTAAGACACCAACCTCAGCTGACACCCCGCCGGGCGCACACCCAATCACCGATACTGAATGCGGCTACTGTCATACTACTGTTAGTTTTCTCAATGCCTACCCCGACCACACCGGTCCTGACGTTGTAGGTCCAGGTATAACGTGTGATTCCTGCCATGTCGCTGACGGTTCAGGTCCGGCGTTAGGCCAAGTTCCCGGCCACCCGGACACTTCAAATGTCGATTGCGACTCATGCCATAGCATCACAACTTTCAAAATGCCCGGTGGTATTTTCAACCACAGCCTGCTTGATTCAACAGTACAATCGTGCGAATCATGTCACAACGTTAACACGAGCATTAATGCCACACCGGCGACAGATACTCAAACGCATCGAGACACTACTGAAGATTGTGGCTGGTGTCATAATACAGAAAGTTTTGCTGACGCTATCTTTGACCATACGGGTGTCGTGAACAATTGCCAGACATGCCATGGCATTACTGCCACAGGCAAACCACTTGCCACACTTTTCTATGCGCACATGCCAACCAATCCGGACAATCCCGGCATGACCAGTGATCAGGATTGTGGCGACTGCCATACTCCCGGGACTTTTACCACTGGCACCTTTGATCATGTCGGTGTCGCCGCTGGCAGCTGCACGTCATGCCACGACAACAGGATTAGTGTCGGTAAACTTCTGAATCACATCCCGACCACTCCAGACAATCAGGAATGTGACGACTGTCATTTCACCACGACGACCTTTACCGGCGCCACGTTTGACCACACGAGCACAGATACCAGCAACTGCCTGGCCTGCCATGACGGTAATATCAGCATCGGCAAGTCTTTGGGTCATGTAATAACGAACCTGAACTGTTCGTCTTGCCACACTGTCAGCAATAGCTTTGATACATTCGCTGGCACTTTTGTTCATGATTCAAATATAGTGGGTGGCGATTGTGCATCCTGTCATAACACCGGTATTGCCACGCCGAAGAAAGTTAATCACATCCCGGCACAGGCTGAATGCAGCTTGTGTCACAGCGA
>Ga0316190_10001196_pt1 | contig 18674 bp, 15 predicted proteins | sample Eddworburrow2_MG_FD_204929 | JGI IMG/M metagenome (GOLD analysis project Ga0316190, IMG submission 204929) | Coastal sediment microbial communities from Maine, United States - Eddy worm burrow 2 | ecosystem: Environmental > Aquatic > Marine > Coastal > Sediment | place: USA: Maine | collected... | reverse complement strand
ATCCGATCAACCAATTGCTGGACGCCTGCCGCAACTATCCCGGCCTGTCCAATGCCAGGCGAATTACATTTGAGTATGTGATGATCAAGGGCGTCAACGACACTGCAGAAGACGCCCGCCGCCTGGTTCAACTGCTGAAAGGCATCCCGGCCAAGGTCAATCTGATACCGTTCAATCCGTGGCCCGGGACAAACTATGAGTGCTCGGACTGGGAACAGATTGAAGTGTTTGCGCGCATCGTGCTCAAGGCCGGATATGCCAGCCCGGTGCGCACCCCGCGCGGACGCGACATTCTCGCTGCCTGCGGCCAGCTCAAGTCAGCCTCACAGAGGTTGAAAAAATCAGAGCGCGATGCCCTCAAGGCGGCTGCCGGCTAGAGCAACATGGGTTCGGTAGAGCCCATAAAGTTGCTCTATCACTTTGAAAGCGATCAGGCTGGCTTTTACCGTCGCCTGAGGATCCATTCGATCGACTGTTCCAGCCTGTCATCACCCCAGAACAACTCACCATCAGGCGTGATGAACGTGGGCGCGCCGAAAATTCCCTTCTGTTCGGCTTCCACTCCACGATCGACAAGCGCTTTCTTGTTCTTGGCCGTCACTGCGCGCTTCACCCAATAGGCCGGGTTGTCGACAAGCCCCTCAAGGACATCGAGAACGGTCTGCTTGTCGGAAATATCCTGCCCAAGGCCGAATTCCCGGTGAAACACCCGCCTGCAGAACGCCGGCAGCCAGTCCTCATCACATCCCGCCAGCGCCACTCTGGTGGCAAGCAGGCCGTGTTGCGGAAATACATCCGGCCGGTTGAAACCGAGATCGTGGCGTTTGCACAACCGCTCCACATCACGCCACATATACTTGCCCTTGAGCGGATACAGATTGAACGGTGATGTCGCCCAGCCGTGTTTTTGAAAAACCGGGCCAAGCAGGAACGGCATCCAGCGTACGTTGATACCGGCTGAATTCATCCAGTCTTCAAACCGTCCAGCCGACACATACGCATACGGACTGGCAAAATCGAACCAGAACTCCAGTTCAGAAGAAGTCATGAAAGTGCGCCTCGGCTATGGCATGCCTCGCAGAAAACTTTGCAGCTCTGCGAATGAAGACATGCGAGAACAAGAGATTAGAGCGCGGCTTTGAACCAATCAAACCGGCATCGCTCTGTACCAAGGGCAGCGGAGTCCTCAATCGCAATAGCGACACGCATCCCGCTACAAGCCCTGGCAAGCGATCAGGCCGCACGTCCGATCATCGATCACGACATCAAAACACAAAGGCAGCTCCTTTCAAGAGCTGCCTTCTCGATGTCTTCAACCGGTCATGGGACCTGATATCCATCCAATTAGCTGACGATCACCTTGGCCCCAATCTTGACCCGCTTGTGCAGATCAATGACCTCCTTGTTCAGCATGCGAATGCATCCCGAAGACTGGGCTGTTCCGATGCTGGCCGGCGCGTTGGTGCCATGAATCCGGTACAGCGTGTCCCTGCCGCCCTGGTACAGATACAAGGCGCGTGCGCCAAGCGGGTTGTTCGGTCCGCCTTCCATACGCGCCGGCAGGGTGCGTCCGTATTTCTTCTTTTCACGCTCGATCATTTCTTTTGGCGGATGCCAGGCAGGCCATTCAGCCTTGCGTGCAATGCGGGCCGCGCCCGACCATGTGAAGCCCTGGCGGCCGACGCCCACGCCATATTCTATGGCCTTGTTGTCGGCGAGCACGAAGTACAGCTTGCGTTTGCGGGTGCTGATAATAATCGTGCCCGGTTTTTCGGTCGTTTTGTAGCTGACGGTCTTCTTGCCGCTATACCTTGAGCGATTGAATAAACTTCCGCCACCACTGCTGCTGCTGCGTCCAGTGTTGAAGTTGAAGATGGTGCGGCTTTCAGCGAGCGCGCCGGTTGATGTGGCAGCCAGTGCGGCCATGCTTGATATAAATGTGCGGCGATCCATTTTCATGGTCTCCTGTTTGAATGTTCTGAGGAACAGTGATTCGATTGGAGAACACTCTACAATTTCAAGAGTGCTGTTACAAAGGGTCAGGCCGTAGTTTTCAAAGCAAAAAGCGGCCTAGAACTGCCAATCTCTCGCGCACATTGGGGGCTGCAAGTCGGGATGAGAAATCCGTTGTAATCTGGTGCGACAAATACGGAAGCGAGATAACAAGCCGAGCCTTGAGTTGCGCCCAATCGTCACCATCGGACAAGACGGTGCTGGCAGGCAACGCAAGGGCGTCGTTTTCTTCAATACGCGCACTCAGGCATATGTCAGTGCACGCAGTTTCGCTGTTTTCGCCAACTGCGCTGTCATCAGACACGACAATCGAAGTGTCGGACGCAAGGACCGGGTCAACCAGAAGCCCCAGGCACGGCTTTGCAATCACTGCAATGAGCAGCGCAACAACCAGCATGCGTGATAAAAGGCCTCGATACATGTGAGAAAAACTCCTCAACTTCTCGCCGCATAATATCCTTGAATTCGCCATGCAAATCAACAGGTGGCCGTTCACCAGAACGTGAACGGAAGTTACATAAAGGGGCGGCCAGACCTGATGGCCGCCTCCATGTGTCGTAACTCGACTATTTGCGGTTCTGCCGGTTCTCAATCAGATCATCGACCACAGCAGGTTCTGCCAGGGTGGAAGTGTCGCCGAGGCTTGAGAAATCATCTTCGGCAATCTTGCGCAGAATGCGCCGCATGATCTTGCCGGATCTGGTCTTCGGCAACCCGGGTGAGAACTGAATTTTGTCCGGCGATGCAATCGGGCCGATTTCGCTGCGCACATGACCGACAAGCTGTTTTTTCAGATCATCCGACGGTGCCTGTCCCGCCATCAAGGTGACATAGCAGTAGATGCCCTGGCCCTTGATATCATGCGGATACCCGACCACAGCCGCCTCGGAAACCGCATCATGGGCCACAAGTGCCGATTCAACCTCAGCCGTTCCCATGCGATGCCCGGACACATTGATCACGTCATCCACACGGCCGGTGATCCAGTAATACCCGTCCTCGTCACGCCGGCAACCGTCACCGGTAAAATACTTGCCCTTATAGGTCGAGAAGTAGGTCTGGATGAAGCGCTTGTGATCTCCATATACCGTGCGCATCTGGCCGGGCCATGACTCGGTCAGGCACAGATTACCATCGGTCGCGCCCTCCAGAACACCACCCTCATTGTCGACCAGTTGCGGCTGCACGCCAAAGAATGGCCGTGTGGCTGAACCCGGCTTGAGATTGGTGGCCCCAGCCAGAGGTGTGATCATGATACCGCCGGTTTCGGTTTGCCACCAGGTATCCACTATCGGACACTTCTTCTTGCCGACGATTTTGTAATACCATTCCCAGGCCTCCGGATTGATCGGCTCACCCACCGAACCGAGCAGGCGCAGGTCTTTCAGCGACGCACGGTTCACATAATCATCGCCGGCCCCCATCAGGGCGCGTATTGCTGTCGGTGCCGTGTAGAAAATGTTGACCTTGTGCTTGTCACACACATCCCAGAACCGGCCGGCATCAGGGTAGGTCGGCACACCTTCGAACATCAAGGTGATGGCACCATTGGCCAGCGGCCCGTAGACGATGTAACTGTGTCCCGTAACCCAGCCTACATCGGCAGTGCACCAGTACACATCACCTTCGTGATAATCGAACACATATTCATGGGTCATTGACGCCCACACAAGATAGCCGCCGGTTGTGTGCAGCACGCCTTTAGGCTGGCCTGTGGAGCCGGACGTGTAGAGAATGAACAGCGGGTCTTCCGCATTCATTTTTTCAGGCGGACATACCGGCTTGGCCGCAATCATGGCCGAGTGATACCAGACGTCGCGGCCTTCAACCCAGCCAACCTTGCCACCGGTCCGGCGCACCACGAGCACCTTCTTGACCTTGACACCACCCTTGGTGGCAATCTCGATAGCCTTGTCGGTATTGGCTTTCAGCGGGATCGGTTTTCCGCCGCGCACCCCTTCATCTGCCGTGATTACAAACGTTGACTTGCAATCCACAATCCTGCCGGCCAGAGCGTCCGGCGAAAACCCGCCAAATACGATCGAATGAACGGCCCCGATGCGCGCGCATGCCAGCATCGCATAGGCGGCTTCCGGGATCATCGGCATGTAGATGGTGACGCGGTCACCCTTCTTCACACCGTTTGCCTTCATCACATTGGACAGCCGGCAAACCTGCTCATAAAGCTCGTTGTAGGTGATCTTCTTGTCGTCAAACGGATTATCGCCTTCCCAGATAATCGCCGTTTGGGTGCCGCGCTTCTTCAGATGCCGGTCAACGCAGTTATAGCAGACATTGGTGACGCCATCTTCATACCACTTGATCGAAACATTGCCGGTGAAGCTGGTGTTCTTGACCTTCTTGTAAGGCTTGAACCAGTCTATGCGCTTGCCGTGCTTGCCCCAGAATTTTTCGGGATCCTTTACCGACTGCTTGTACATTTTCAGGTAGCCATCATCGTCAATGAGGGCATTCTTTTTCCAGGCGGCCTGGACCTTGTATGTTTTTCCGGACATGAGCGCTTTTCTCCCTACCAAGTCATAATCGTGCGCGAAATTTGTCGTATTATGCGAAGTCCCTTGCCCGAGGGCAATGCGTCTTCCGTTCTAGATGGACGAGGCTCCAGGCCGTGACATCAGGCAAGTCGCCAGACCTGGCTGTTCTTGATCTCGGCATCCTCAAGATCGCGGGTGACCGGCACATCATAAGATGCACACGACACAAGCCTGTCGCGCGGCAGGTATGATCTGCCCGGGTCACCAATCAAAACATCTATCCCCTGTGCAGTTGCTGTTTCAAGCCAGTTCATGAGTCTTGTTGCCACGGACTTTTCGTAAAACAGGTCGCCGACAAGTATGACGTCAACATCCGGCGGTGGTGCGTCCAGCAGGTCATCACCGCAGGCTGTGATTTCGACCTTGTTGGCCGCGGCGTTGATACTGACCGCCTGCAGCGCAAATTGGTCGATATCAACCGCCCTTACATGTGTAGCACCTGCCTTCATGGCAGCAATGCCGACCAGGCCCGAGCCCGACGCAAGGTCCAGCACCGTCTTGCGACAGACGGTTTCGGGATTGTCCATAATATAGCGGGCAAGGGCCTGACCGCCCGCCCAGGCAAATGCCCAGAACGGGGGCGGCAGACCCATCTCGCCCAGTTCTTCTTCCGTCTTCTGCCACAACGGCACGGCCTCATGGGCAATATGCAGGGCAATCTCCGGCACCAGCGGCACCGGCATCAATCTGGTATTCCCGATAATGAAATCATGCCGGTCAGCAATGCCGGTCACTTGCTGACAGGTGGCGACGTCAAGCCGCCCATGCGGCACACCTCCAGCCATTCATCATGAAGAACCGGCTGGACCGACAGACGCATGGATGTCACCAGGGACATTTTCTCAAGCTTGGGATTGGCCTTCACATCAGCCAGGGAAACCGGGTTCGGCATATCCATGACAGCCTTGACGTCCACGCATTCCCAGCGCTCGTCGTCGGTCGTGGAATCAGGATGCACCAGCGCACAGACTTCACAAATTCCAACAACGTTCAGGCCCTCGTTGGAATGGTAGAAGAAGCCGAGATCACCCAATTGCATGGCGCGCATGTTGTTGCGGGCCTGATAGTTGCGGATGCCGTCCCATTCTTCACCCGCATCGCCTTTCGCCTTCAGCATGTCCCATGAAAATTTGAACGGTTCAGATTTGAACAACCAGTAGGCCATGATCCCTCATTTCAGTTTGTCAGACGTAGTTGTCAGTCATGTTCGGCCCGCAACGGCCGGGACATGAGGTGGGTTATTTCATCGTCCACATTTGCATTGCTGCTTACAATCCTTGCAACGGCTTCGCAAACCGGCATTTCAATATGGTGGGCAGCGGCGATGGCACGCACGACGCCCGCCGTGTGCACACCTTCCGATACTGCGGTGCGCAAGGCAAGAATCGTCTCAAGATCAACACCCTTGCCCAACTCAACGCCGAGGGAAAAGTTACGCGACTGGGTACTCGAACACGTCAGGACAAGATCACCAAGCCCGGACAGGCCGAACAGGGTTTCCGGTTGTGCCCCGAGTGCTGCCGCCAGCCTGCGCAGTTCAGCAAATGATCGCGCCAGCAGCGCTGCCTGCGCGGATGCGCCCAACCCCTTGCCGGCACAGATACCGACCGCTATCGCCAGCACATTCTTCACCGCCCCGCCGATCTGCACGCCCTTCATATCTTTCGACACGTAGATCCTGAATGACCGGGTGCTGAGCGCATGGGCGATGGCGGAAGTCTGTTGCGCATCCTCGCCGGCCAGCGTGATGGCCGTCGGCAATCCGGCGACCACGTCGGCTGCGAAACTGGGGCCTGACAACACCAATGGCTGTAAATCCGAGCTCTCCCGGGCCACGTCGGTCAGGAACTTGTTGCTGTCGCGCTCCAGCCCCTTTGCGGTGATGATCAGCGGCGCCGGCTTGTTGATGTGCTCAGACAGTCTTGTCACAACTTCACGTGTCGCCTGCGCTGGTGTTGCAAGGATCAGCAGGTCGCTGCCGGCCACCTCTGACAGGTTCGAGGTAACCTGCAGATCTTCGGGCAGCCGATGCCCGGGCAGGTATGTTGTGTTCTCCCTGTCAGTGGCAATGGCCTTTGCCAGATCGGCGGAACGGCACCACAATGTGGTGTACAGGCCGGCGCGTACGCACATGGTTGCCAACGCGGTTCCCCACGCACCGGCCCCAATCACACATGTTGTCGAAATTTTGCTTGCCGTCATGCCTTCACTCCGGCGAACGGCTGCGGCTCGGCATCGGCGTCCAGCGGCCAGCGCGCGCGCGCCGACAGGGTAAACTCATCCGGCTCCCGTCTGACAGCGTTCTCAAGTCCTGCCCATGCAATCATCGCTGCATTGTCCGTGCAGAGTTCAACCGGTGGCACACTCAGACGGAAACCTTCCTGAACGCAGGTGCGCTCGAGGCAATCGCGCAGTGCCAGATTGGCAGCTACGCCGCCGGATGCAACCAGGACGCGATCTTGCACACCGGGGTGCAGTTCCCGGAATCCGGCCATCGCCCGCTGCACACGGTCGGCCACCGCCACACATGCCGCCAGTTGAAACCCGGCACAGATATCAGCCACATCGGTTGCTGCAAGCGGCTGGATTGCCGTGGCCGCCTGGCGAACCGCTGTCTTGAGACCGGAAAATGAAAAATTGCAGTCGCTGCGGCCTTTCATCGGTACGGGAAATTTGAATCGCTGAGCGTTGCCCTCTGCTGCTGCATGTTCCACCGCCGGACCGCCCGGATAGCCCAGCCCGAGCAGTTTGGCTGTCTTGTCGAACGCTTCTCCCAGCGCATCATCGATCGTGGTCCCAAGGCGGGTATAGCAGCCGACATCATCGACACTGACCAGCTGGCTATGGCCGCCTGACACCAGCAGGATCAGGTAAGGAGGGCGCAGGCCTTCGGTGAGGCCCGGCGTCAGCGCATGGCCCTCCAGATGATTGATGCCGTAAAACGGTTTGCCGGTTGCAAGCGCGATGGCCTTGGCCGTCATCAGGCCGGTCAGCACGCCGCCGATCAGGCCAGGTCCGGCAGTTGCGGCTATGCCGGACAGTTCATCATAACTGCAATCTGCCTCGCTCATCGCCTGTTCAACCAGCCGGTCAAGATGTGCCAGATGCGAGCGGGCCGCGATTTCCGGCACCACACCGCCATAAGGTGCGTGCAGCGCTGTCTGGGACAACACCACGCTGGACACGATCTCACCCGACCCGTCCGGCTTGCGGGCGACGACTGATGCCGCAGTTTCGTCACACGAAGTTTCGATACCCAGCATCAGGTGCGTTTGTTGATTGTTGACACCAGCCAAGCTAAAGACCTTCCTTGAACCGTCCCGGACCTTATATACTGCCCACTCAAACCTGCCTGTAACACCGAAAGTTATCCGCTTGCAAACCGACCGCATCAAAATTGGCACCAGAGGCTCACCGCTTGCCCTGGCACAAGCCCACGAGACCCGTGACAGATTATGCAAGGCGCATGACCTTGATCCCGCAGTGATTGATATCGTTGTCATCTCGACGACCGGTGATCAGATCCAGAACAGGCCGCTGTCGGAGATCGGCGGCAAGGGTCTGTTCACCAAGGAACTTGAAGAGCAATTGCACGACGGCAGCATCGACATGGCGGTCCATTCCATGAAGGACATGCCGGCGGTTCTGCCGGACGGCCTGGAGATATGTTGCCTGCTGGAGCGCGAAGACCCGCGCGATGCGTTCATGTCTCCCGTCGCCAAATCCATTGCTGATCTGCCGGAAGGTGCAACCGTGGGGTCTTCATCGGTGCGCCGGGCTGCGCAACTGCTGAACATTCGTCCCGACCTTGAGATCGTGCAGTTCAGGGGCAATGTGCAGACACGGTTGCGAAAACTGGAAGAGGGCGTGGCCGCCGCCACGTTCCTGGCCTGTGCCGGGTTGAACAGGCTCGGCATGACGCATCTCATGACCAGCGCCATTGATCCCGGCATCATGCTGCCGGCTGTTGCACAAGGGGCCATTGGCATTGAAATCGCGACCGCCAATGAGCGCTCGCGCGCCTTGCTGGAGCCACTCAATCACCAGCACACCAGCATCTGTATCGAAGCCGAACGGGCCTTTCTGAAAGAACTTGACGGCTCCTGCCGCACCCCGCTGGCCGGTCACGCGACACTGGCGGACAATGTGGTGTCATTCAACGCCATGGCGCTGACGCTGGACGGGCAGAAGGTGTTCACCGCCAGCCGGACCGGTCAGGCCGGCGAGGCCGGCAGGATGGGACTTGATGCCGCCAAGGAAATCAGGGCGCTGGCCGGTACAGACCTGGTGTCGTGATGCACCTGATCGTGACCAGACCGCAAGCGGACGCTGGCAAGCTGAAATCCCGGCTGCAGGCAAACGGTCACACAGCTTCTGTTGTACCATTATTGACCATCCGGATTGATGATGATGCCGCCATTCCAGACAATCCCTGGCAGTCGATAGCGGTGACCAGCGCAAACGCCCTGACGGCCCTGGCCAGTAACGGCATCTCGAAAAAACTGCTGGCCATACCGGTATTTGCAGTCGGTCCGGCATCAGCAAAACTGGCCGGTGAACTGGGTTTCGCAGACGTTCGACAGGCCGAGGGGGATCTGATTGCGCTGCAGGGTCTGATGAAACAGGTGCTCAAGCCTGAGGCCGGGCCGATACTGTACCTGACGGGAAAGGTCCGGTCGGGGGATCTGGCAGCAGACCTGCGGTCGCACGGTTTCAGTGTCGAGCGGGTTGAGCTTTATGAAGCCGTCGCCGCCACGCAACTTCCAGCGCATGCGAAACAGTTCATCCGGTCGGGCAAGGCGGATGGAGTTTTACTTTATTCAGCGCGTACCGCAGACATCTGGGCGCAACTCGTCAAGCAGGATGGATTGGGCACGCAGGCAGCAAAACTTGTTCATTTTTGCCTGTCACAGACAGTGGCTGAAAGGATCCGTTCATCCCTCGGTGACAATGTATCAATTGTTGTATCCGGCAAACCCGATGATGATAGTATGCTGGAAACCATTGATGACACCGTAGCAAGCCAACCGGTCCAAAATGCTATGCGGGGGAAAGACGCAACCATGGCAAATCGAAAAACACCGTCGCGCAAAGCCAAAAAACCAGTGCGCCCCACCGTGATTGACGCCAAGGCTACAGAAGTAAAATCCGCGGAGACGGAAAAGCCGGCATCGCCGCAGGCAGAGAAATCAGGATCCGCGCCCAGCGAGACAGCCTCCGGCAAAACGGCGGAGACATCCAAACCCGCCGACCCGGGTAAAAACACCACGAGCAGTGCGAGCAAGGCTGCAGCGCGTGACGCGTCGAAAAGCAAACCTGGCGATACCCGGCCAACGGGCGGATCAGCGCCTGTCAAAAAGTCGGGCAAGGCCAAACTCGTTACCGGCGCCCTGGTCGCAACATTGCTCGCGGGCATTGGCGTCGGCGGCTATCTTTACCGTGAACACGGCGCCGGCTTGTTTGGCAGCACCGCTCCGGCCATCGATGTAGGCGCAATCGAGGGTCAGGCACTGGAAGCGATTGGCGCGGCAAAGTCAGCCTCGGAAACGGCTGACGCCGCGATTGCCCGGACCAAATCGCTTAACGACAGGATCGCCGGGCTTGAACAGCAGCTGACCGAGGCCCGAAACAGTGCTGCAGCGCCTGACGCAAGTACGCTTGCGACCATCACTGCGGCTTCAGAACTGGCCAGCTCCGCCAAATCCGAGATTGCGGACCTGTCGGCAAAGACCGGCGAGATCGAAACCGGAATGGCTGAGGTTCGCACTTCCATCGACAGCCTCAAGTCAGCGCTGCAGACAGCGGCAAGCAGCGGCGGTGGCGCCGGACAGGCTGAAGCGAACCTGAAGTTTGATGAGCTGGCGCAGCGGATCGCAAAACTGGAAACGGCGCAGGCACAGCCGGCCGACGACAAGGTATCCGGTGAGGTCGCAACCCTTCGTGATCAGCTTGCTGCGGCAACCGCCCGCATGGAAAAGCTGGAGAGCCGGCTTGAGGCGGCAATTGCCAGTCCGAAGCCGGATGTCCCGGCACCTGCTTCGCCACAACAGGCTGCAATTGACACGGCCGGGATTGCCGCTCAGCTGGCAGCATTGTCCGACACCGTCAATCAGGGCAAACCCTATCAGGCGGAGCTGAGCGCGCTGGAAGAGACCGCAAGCCTGACACTTTCCCTGCCGGCACTTTCCGCCAACGCGACATCCGGGATAAAGACGGCCGACCAGTTGAAACAGGACCTTGGCGGACTGAAAGCTGAACTCGATGCAGCAGCATCTGAAAGCTCTGCCGCAGAGGCCCCCTCTGGTTGGTGGGGCAGCATAACCGGCAAGCTGTCATCCGTTGTGAAAGTCCGCAAGATTGACGGGACCGGGAACTGGACAGAACATGTCGCATCCGCTGTCACAGCACTTGAAACAGGCGACCTCAGCGCCGCCATAGCGGCACTTGGTGCCGGTGGCGCGTCTGCGCCGGAACCTGTCGCGACCTGGCTCGTTGAGGCACGCAAGCGCCAGAGCGCTGATGCAGAACTGCAAAAACTTCCACAAATCATCCTGGGCCAGTTGCCGGCCCCGGCTCAATAATCCGCGGCGGGACCAAAAAATGATTTCTTTGCTGGTGCGTTTTGTCCTTCTGATCATTGTCGCAACCCTGTTTGCCTGGCTGGCCGACCAGCCGGGCGATCTCAAACTGCGCTGGCTGGGATATGAACTGGAAACCTCGCTGATGGCTGCGGTCATCATGCTGGCGGGTCTCACACTTGTTATATGGATTGCCTGGTCGCTTTTGATGTGGCTGCTCGACAGGCCGGGCGCATTCGGCGGCTGGTTCAAGTCGCGCCGGCAGCGCAAGGGCAAGCAGGCTTTGTCGAGCGGGCTGATCGCCGTTGCATCCGGTGACAGTGAGGCAGCCCAGGCTCATGCCAGGACAGCCGCCGCCATCATCGGCGATGACCCGATGGTGAAGCTGCTGGACGCCCAGGCATCCCAGATGCGCGGTGACAATGTGCGGGTGCGGCAGTTGTTTGAGGAAATGGCCGAGAAACCCGAGACCCGCCTGCTCGGGTTGCGGGGACTGCACACCGATGCGGTGCGCCAGTCCGATATGACACGGGCCCGCGCGCTTGCCGAAGAGGCCGTCCGCATCAATCCGAAAGTGTCCTGGGCCGGCAAGGCGGTGCTGTCCTATCAGTCGACCAGCCAGGACTGGGCCGCCATCTCGCGCACCATTGATGTTCAGAAATCAGCAGCACTGATCGACAGGGCAACAGCCAATCTGAAACATGCCGTCGTGCTCACCGCACAAGCCGCCGAAGCCGAGAGCAGGAATGCCGAAGACGCCTATGACCTCGCCTTGCGGGCGCACAAGCTCGACCCGTCACTTGTGCCTGCAGCGGTGATAGCCGCACGTCACGCCACCGCGCACGGCAGCTTGCGCAAGGCTGCGAAAATCATCGAGAAGACCTGGAACCTGACCCCGCACCCGGACCTGGCCGACGCTTACAGCCATGTCCGCAGCGGCGATTCCGCACTGGACAGGCTCAAGCGCATCAAGACCCTGGTGGCCAGGACAGGCGGCATCGAAGGCGCTGTTGCGCTGGCTACCGCCGCCATCGATGCACTGGAATGGAAGACCGCGCGTGAAGCGCTGAGCGCCTATGCCCATGACCGGCCACAGGCCCGCATATGCGGATTGATGGCAGAGATCGAGGAAGGCGAGTTTGGCGACAAGGGCCGTGCGCGCGAGTGGTTGGCCCGCGCCGTCAGGGCACCGCGTGATCCGGCCTGGACCGCTGACGGTCATATTTCCAGAGTCTGGTTGCCGGTCTCGCCGGTGTCGGGCGAGCTTGGCGGGTTCAAGTGGAAGGTGCCTGTTGAAGGCATCGCCTATCAAGAGCCCGAGGCCGCAGCGGAAGAACACGACGATACCGTACCGGGCGACGACGCAATCGCCATCACCGCGCCGGAGACGCCGGACGCACCGGAACAGGAGCCGGAGCCGGAAGAAGAGGTGATTGTTCAAGACACCGATGAGCCGGTCGAGGATGTAACGGTTGAGGAAGATGACGGTGTCGTCCTCGCTGAGGAAAAACCGGTTGCGGACATTGAAGGCATTGAGGACAAACCTGCAGCGGAGCCTGAGGAAAAGACTGTAGAAGAAACAGCCGAAAAACCGGTTGCAGAAGCGGAGGTTGAACCGCCGTCGCCTGACACTGAAACTGAAGGCAAGGCGGACCCGCCGGCAAGCCCGGCTGAACCGGACAGGATCGACACGGAAACCGGCAAGGCCGACAAGGATGATGCGAAGGTAAAGGAAGAGGCCGCCGTCTTCGCCCGCCAGCCCGATGACCCGGGCCCGGTCAACGAAGCCGGCAAGAAGCCGGAAAAGACTTGGCTTTGAGTGTTGAAAGATTAACCTCTTCGCGCTATTGGTCGCGCAGGATCAGGTAACAGACATGCCGCTTTAGCTCAGTTGGTAGAGCACATCATTCGTAATGATGGGGTCAGGTGTTCGAATCACCTAAGCGGCACCATTTTTTCTCCAAAGGGGCCCCCGTTCACCCCCCGGAGGGCGCCGGAAATCAGCTGACGCAGCGGTGCGTCAACTGACTTTATAGTCCATACGCATTAACCACACAGAGTGTTCGACCAGCAATTGATCGCGTTGTAGCGCTTGCCCAAAGGAACTGCGGAGGGATGTAGGGAAGTACGTTCGCCGGCGCGACGGCGGTTGCCCAATCTGCGGTGCGCCTGCATCAATGTTCATCGCACCGGAAAGCATCATTTCATTGCAGCAAATGCCATTCGTGACCTAACATTCAAATCCGGCCAATCAACAGCGGCTGCTCATTGCCAGAAAAGATAAAGGAAGACCGACATGGACGTTTCAGGGAAGAAAATTGTGCTGTTTGGAGGCACTTCGGGTATCGGGCTGGCAGCAGCCCGGCAACTGGCAGCACTTGGTGGCGAAGTCATTGCGATCAGCCGTGACCCAGGCAAGGCCGGTGATCCTGGCCCGGGCATCACCCTGAAACAGGGTGATGTGCGCGACCGCGAGGCGCTTCAGGTGCTGTTCAAAGAGCTTGCTCCCTATGACGTCCTGATCAGCGCCGCCACCGGCGGCGACCGGGCGATCGGGCCGTTCCTGAGCATGGATATGGACGGTTTCAAAGGCTCGTTTGACAAGATGTGGGGGTATGCCAACGTGGTGCGCTATGGCACCGAACATCTTGCCGACAATGGCTGTATTGTTCTGGTCTCCGGCACCCCTGCCCGCAAGACCCGCCCAGGCCAGATCGCCATCGGTTCCGTTGGTGGTGCAGTCGAGGCTTTTGCGCGCGGCGTCGCACCGGAACTTGCGCCGAAGCGCATCAACGTCGTCTCGCCTGGCCTGATCGATACACCAATGGTTGGCCTGAAAGGCGACGAACGCACCGGGTTCTATGGCAAGGCGACCGCAAACAACCTGATCCCGCGCGCAGGTACAGCCGATGAAGTTGCGCAAGGCATCGTCTTTGCTGTTCAAAACGAGTTCATCACGGGGACAACCATTGATGTCGACGGTGGCCTGCTGCTGTCCTGATCCAGGTCAGTATGGTTTTTGATTGCATCAATCAAAAACCATAAGACTGACCGCTTCCAATGTGCTCGAGCACCTTTATGGATTCAATTTAACCCCATCTCACTCTTGGCCGCGAGCTTCGCGGCAACCGGACTTATTCGAAAGGATCACTTATGCTGGACTTGGGGAACCGTGTTTCAATCTACCAGCCGGAGCAGGAGGGACTGGTTTTTCCGGATATCCCTGAATTCGACAATGTTGAGGACGAACGCCGGCACCGCAAGGAACGGCTTGTTGCCGCCTGCCGTGCATTTGCCTTGCAGGGTTTCGACTATGGCTTTGCCGGGCACCTCACCGTGCGGGACCCGGAACGACCGGAATTGTACTGGACCAATCCGATGTGCGTTCACTTTGCAAAGGTGAAGATGTCGAACCTGATTCTGGTTGATCACCAGGGACGTGTTATCGAAGGTGACCATGCAGTGAACCGCGCCGGGTTCGTGCTGCACGCCAACGTCCACGAAGAGCATCCTGACATCATTGCCATGTGCCATGCGCACACGGTCTACGGGACTGCCTGGGCCGCGACCGGCCGGCCGATCGAGCCGATAACCCAGGACGCCTGCGCGTTCTTCGAGGATCACGTGGTCATTGGCGATGAGGCCGGCGCGGTGGCCGTGGAAAATTACGCCGGTTCAAATGTCGCCAAGGCGTTTGAAGGGGTGAAGGCTGCGATCCATCAGAACCACGGGCTGCTAACCGCCAGCCGCCATAGCATCGAGTCTGCCGCTTTCTGGTTTATCGCGCTCGAACGGTGCTGCAAGCAGCAACTCGATATCGCAGCGTCCGGGATCAAGCCGATCCATGTCCCGGACGATCGCGCCCGCTATAGCCGCGAGCATGTGGGCAGCGAATATATCGGCTGGCTCCACTTCCAGACCATTTGGGACCAGCTAAAAGCAGATCAGCCGGATATGTTCGACTGAACGACCACGGCAAACAAGGGCGGGGCAACAGGTTGCCTCGCCCGTCCCTGTGAAGTTACAGGTTCTTCCGTCAACCTTTACGGTGAGTCCGAAGATAATACTCATCATAGTGAAAACCTGCCAATTGCTTGCTCTTCCAGCAAACGTAAACCCGCCGGTTAACTTTCTTCAGGCCATGTTCTTGAACACACCGCACACTGTGAAGTAGCCTTGGGTAGCGGAGTGGAGCTATCTAGCTCTGTTGGGCTCTAGGGGCCCTTTACCGACAAGAGACTGCGGAGTGGCACCAACAAGGTGCTGTCTCGTGCAAGCAAAAGGCTTCCAACTGAGGGGCAACTGCAAGACCAGTTGCTGCACATCCGCTTCGACAAAAACTCGAAGCATCAAGGATGTGAAATCATGAGAAGCCAACTAATCAAGAACCGCAATGCAGCTATAAAGAAGCAGACTGGCCTTTGTTACTATTGTCGTCAACCGATGTGGGTTGATGACATTGAGGCTTTCTGCAAACGCTTTAGCATGTCGCACAAACGAGCATTGTGGCACCAATGCACAGCAGAGCACCTCCGGGCGCAGTGCGATGGCGGGACTGACAAGCGTGACAATATTGTCGCCGCATGCCGTTTCTGCAACGGACACAGGCACAGGACAAAGACGCCCCTCACGCCAGATCGGCACTTAATAAAAGTACGGTGCCGCCTGGCGCTTGGCAGATGGCACGGATTCACCGTCACCACATTGCATCCGCTCAATTGACCCTACGAAAGCTTCTGACTACCTTTCTGATGGCGTTGTCTCCAGTTCAGGTTTTCACGAATGGACCTCAGAGCGCCAAAAGCTTGTGCCAGGGTACACGCGACTTGTAGCATTTTTACGCCTGCGATGATGACGAACCGGAAACACACCGTGAAATAAGGGCGACAGCCATGACACATTGTTTCGTTGGATTGCCGAAGAACAATCAGGGCCGGACGATCAAGACATACCTGTTCAAGGCCAATCGCACGACAAAGGTCCGGCAGGTGTTGTGGGGCGACTGGCTCAATGTTGATGGTGAGGAAGCGGACGGTTGGCTGCGGGTGAACTGGGCGCCCAATAGCGATCATCCCGAAACATTGTTCATACCCAAGGAGCACACATCCGACACCCGCCCGCTCGAGATCATATTTCTGGATGTCGGACAAGGCGACGGTGCTGTCCTGATCACGCCTGAGCAAAATGACGGAGAAGCCGTCATTGTCATAGACGCCGGCGACAACGCCAATATGCACACCTTCCTGTCCAAGCGCTTTGGCGCTTACAAGGATGATTTTCAATTCCACGCAGCCATCATCACCCACCCCGACCAGGACCATTATGGCGGCTTTGGTTCCATCTTCAGCACGCCGCGCTTCGGCTTCGACATCGTCTACCACAACGGTTTGGCCGAACGCCCGGTCTCCGGCACGTTCGAAAAAATCGGCGGTCATGAAAAGGATGCCGCAACCGGCATCAGCTACGTCTCGGACCTGGCAATCGGCAAGCCGGAGATCGAGGCCCTGTTCGCGGACGGCATCGATGTCGGGGATTTCGTATTTCCCAACGTGATGCAAAGCGCTCTGAACAACCCGAAAATCAATGACTTCGCAATGTTGTCAACGCAACACGGCACCAACGAAGACGACCGCACATGGATGCCGGGATTTGCGCCGTCCGACAACCGTGACTACTCAATCGAGGTCATCGGCCCGGTGGTCGAATTTGACGGCACCGGCAAGCCGCGGCTGAGAAAGATCGGCAGCTACGGGGAAACCAAGAACGGCCATTCCGTCCTGCTGCGGCTGCACTATAAAAAATTCAAGGTGCTCTTCGGCGGCGACCTGAACGACAAGGCGGAAAAATTTCTGCTGCGGCATTACACCGGGAAAAGCCGAATGCCTCAGAAAGGCAGTGATGCTTACCAGGAGATGATCGACGAAGCCGCAAAATGGTTCAGGTCCGACATCATGAAAGTCTGCCACCACGGCTCGGAGAAAGTAACCGATGCCTTCCTTGAGACAGTTAAACCAGCCGCTTTCGTGATTTCGTCCGGTGATGAGGAAGGCCATGTTCACCCCCGGCCGGACCTGCTGGGAAGACTGGGCAAGCTGGGCCGCGGAGACACACCGGTTATTCTTTCGACTGAACTGCAACGCTCCACCCGCGAAAAGGAAGACGCGGAAATGGTGGAGTCATTGACGCGCCGCGTCCTGAATCTCAAGGACAGCACGAGTTCGAATGTGCGCGAGAAGATCATGGGCGATATCTGGGATCTCGGCCGCTCAAACGTCAGTGTCTACGGCACCATTTACCTGAAGACCGACGGCGAGCGGTTGGTGACGGCGTTCAGGATCGAAACCGGCAGCGACAAGAAGAAATGGTTCACATTCGAGTACGCGTTTGACGCATCCAACTCATTGCAGCTTGTGTAGAGCGTGAACCAATTCAGCATGCTGCATACCAGATTCCCGATTTCTTGCTGGGGATTAACCAAGAAGTACGGAATTGCGGTCCGTTCTGGATAAAACTAATCTTTGTTAAGAGTTTTCGGCGAGCATTGCACCCGATTGCAAAACTCGGGGACATCAAGCGATGCCGTCGCCAGACAGACACATCCGGCAAAAACAGTCTGATGCCGGCGAGCCGGGGTTGTTGGGAACCCAGCAGCTTCGACCGGCCCATTTCCTTGGCGGTTCAACCATTCTGGCCATCGCCGGCATTGCGTTCATGGCCTGGTCAGGGGGCAATGACCTGTCCTCATCCGCACTGACATCGCCTGCAGGCGGTGGAGAGAGGGCCAAAATCATCTTCATCGACCCGCAGGACGTACCCGGCATGATGACCAGGCTGCCATCGGACATCAAGATGAGGAACGACAATGTCGTGTCACTTCTGCATGTTCCGGAAAACCGGAAAGCCTACGTCAAATCCGAACTGGACAAGGGCCGCATGCGTGTCGGTTCAATTTCCGTATGGGACAGTGTGGCAGAAGATGGTGACGAAATCAGATTGTCGGCTGCCGGCATAGATCAGGTGGTGCGAATTGCACACACCCCGCGCACTTACCTGGTGCCGCATTTTCCCGGTGGAACCATGAGAATCAGCGGAACCAGGGATGGCGGGGGCGGTATTACCCTTGGCATAAAAACAATGCTGGGGCCTGTGCATCTGCCGCGCCTGGCAATTGGCGAAGTAATGGAGATACCGCTGCAATGATGATGGCTTCAACATCTCATGTGGTCACGCTGCTGTTCTCCATTATGGCAATGGTCACGATCGCGGGCCTGCATCCGGGCCTTGCCATTGCGTTGACGTTTTCGGCACTCGCTTTCGCAATCCTGACACTTGCATATCATCGTAAATCATTACCGAGGTTCGTTATGGACGTTCTTGATCGGCTGACTGACAAGGTCAGCCTGGAAAATGCCTACAAAGACCGCGAGCTGCATCAGGTTGTGATTGATGCCGAAGCCCTCGCAACCCAACTCAGGTCAAAGGTCGTCGGCCAGGATCAGGTCATCGGAGAGCTAGCGCAGCACGTGCG
>Ga0316190_10001194_pt1 | contig 18677 bp, 20 predicted proteins | sample Eddworburrow2_MG_FD_204929 | JGI IMG/M metagenome (GOLD analysis project Ga0316190, IMG submission 204929) | Coastal sediment microbial communities from Maine, United States - Eddy worm burrow 2 | ecosystem: Environmental > Aquatic > Marine > Coastal > Sediment | place: USA: Maine | collected... | reverse complement strand
TTTGATTTACATCGGCAACAACTGCTGTCGTATCAAATGTCCACGTCAGGTCAGTGGTCTGACCAGGCCTTGCCGTTGTTGATTGTAGCTCGCGGTTTACCAGCACGGGGGCTGCTGAGGCTATGTTTGATAATATCAGAGGTGTAACCCCAACTAAGGCAATTACGGCTGCCTGAACCCACATGAAAGCCGTTCTGGCAGTGCCTGAACCACGGGAATAATTAGCAATCATTCTCTCTCCTTTGATTTTTGTTTTTTTAATTTGTTTTTTAAGTTTTTGTTATCTTTTAACAAGATTAATAGTACAGCTAGCTGTGTTGTGCGTCAAGCAGTTTTCCACAGAAACAACTAATACGTTGCTGACACTACAATATCGTGAAGCATTACATACGTACCTGCCTCGGTTATTGGTGATACGTTCGCAATATAACTTACTGTGTAGTTAGTCCTACCCCAGGCAGGCCCCGTACTACCAGAGCGAGCTATTATGTCCCCTGCTGCATACTTGAAAGAATCGGCAGTATCATAATCAGGTGCAGCCTCACCGTTGGCAAAAGTCGAACCTGGATCATGAGAGGGATTCGCCCCTATATTGGGTGTTGCGTTATCCACCATGTTAATTCCAAACTGCTCGATACCTTGCGTAGGAACAGCCAGAGTAGTCAGCGGATCTAGCACAATGCCGTTCTCGCTGGTCGGAGCTTGGCTTAAGGTATAAACAGAATACGACCCGTTTATGTAACTACGAACGTAAAACAACGCTGTTCCAGTGCCAGTAGTCGTATCACTTAGAGACCCTAGATCCACCGCGGCAGTTTGCACTACAAATTCTAAAAATTCTTCGTCAGGTGTTACATAACCCGGTCGCGCCGAATATGAGGTGCTGTCTCCTCGACCAACCGCTAAAACACCCGCTGTTGCCCGAGAGTTATAGCTAGCAGAGCTTGAATTGATGTCACCGCCCGAACTAAAAGTACTTTCTTCTACCTGATAATTTGAAGAGCTAGATGTCTGCGCCATCACTCGCCCAGGTAACAAAAGTACCCCCACGACTAAAAACACTAATGCCTTACCCATATAATGAATTATAACAGCTGAAATGAGTTTATTATGTTATCTAGCGGTCGACCAGCCGGAGAAAATGTACTGTCTCTATAGCTTATGCGTATCGTGTGCGCCACCCCATCAGGTGATTTATAAGGTATAGTGGTGTCGCCATCAATAACCCCAACCGATACAACAAAAGCTGACCCATCCGGATTGCACGGAAAACTAACTTGCTTATACTCCACCATCTTCTGGTGTCTGTCCTCTGTCTCGGGTTGAAGTTCGTTGCAATGTTCTGACACCTGGTCATCTGTATTCAACAGATTACCATTAATAGTAATTGGCAACACCCTAGTAGTCTGTTCGTTGGCTAAGACCACGGGAGTCTTAGGGTCGACTTCTATTGTAAGCTCGTGCTGAACGATAGCCCCGTCAAAACTCCTATAGGTGAACTTTTTGCCACCCTCTGTACTAGAAATTTCTCGCCATGTCTTATCAGCCTGGAACTGAAAAAACGAGGTACGGAAAATATTCACAGACGCCGAGCGAATAGACCCGGAGCTACTGCTCACAGGAGAAGCATCAGTAAAGTAGGTGTTATTCACCCAATCAGCAACAACGCCCAAAATAGCAATCATCGATACGGCCAACAATACGCCACCAATTCTCTTTACCTTCTTTGCCCTTGTCGCTCTGTGATGGGTGTTGACGTGGTGCTTGTAAAGTGCCACAACTACCTCCTGCTTTATAGGCTAGTATGGCACAAAGACTCTCCCGATTCAAACTGTTTGTGTTTATCCTACTTTGTTATACACTGTTAACCTAGAAGGATACCCGCTAAAAACATGGAAGAAAACAACAAAGACGGCAGTGATGAGCTAGAGGCTCTTGAAGACGAAGCAACTGTAGCCGGCGAGCCTGAGGACAAAAGTCCTGACGAGCTAGCAGCAATTAAAAAAAGCAAGGGCAGTCCCGGCTCCATACTGAACAATGTCGCTAGCCGAATAAATATCTACCTGCTGCTGTTTGTGCTTTTGCTTGTTATCGCACTAATAATAGCCTTCGTAGTGATCCAAGCCAGCAAGAATGAGGATAGCAAGCAAAGCAATGTCGAAGCTCAGGAACTCACGCAAGAAGCTATTGATAGTCTAAACAGTAACGAAGCGACCGTGGGTGATCCAAAGCAGCTTTTGAATATAGAATCCAACGCGGTTTTTGCTGGAAAGGTATTGATACGTGACGGACTTGACGTAGCCGGATCGATTAAAGTCGGTGGTAAATTAGAATTGCCTGGCCTGAACGTGACCGGCAAGAGTGTGTTTGACGAAGTCCAGATAAACGCTCTGTCTGTATCCGGCGATACCAGCGTGAACGGGACACTGACAATTAACGGCGGGCTAACCGTCAACAGCAAGACATCGTTCGCCGCACCAATATCAGCACCAGGCATAACTATTGACGCGCTGCGACTAACCGGCGACATCCAATTCAACGGTCACATAGATGCTGGCGGCGGCACACCTGGTGTTTCATCTGGTGGCGCAGTAGGAGCAGGAGGAACTGTAACTATTAGCGGCACCGACACCGCAGGAACTGTGACCGTCAACATCGGAGCAGGTGCAGTAGCTGGAGTATTAGCCAACGTCACATTCTCGGACAGCTTTGGCAATAAACCTCACGTCGTAATTACTCCAGTTGCATCACTCGGCTCAGCCGCAGTCATAGGAACGCAACGCTTTTATCTAAGCAGTCGAACATCAACAAGCTTCTCCATCGCTACAGGTGGCGCGGTGCCCGTTGGCTCAATCAGCTTCGACTACATAGTCATCGACTAACCCATCTTTACTCCGCCTTAGGTAGTTCAAAAAATCGCTTTCAGGACCAGAGGATCTAGATGTCCAAAAAGACTGTTACTCGGTCTTCTTTGACGTACATCACACCTCTGGATATTTTGATCTTTTCTTCACCTTTTTTGGTAACGATGACCATCTCGCCAGATGTTAGCAAAGTGAGGAATTTATGATGCTGCGGCAGTATATCAAATGGACCAGTATCGTTTTTGGCGGTAATACTGCTAGCTTGGTCATCAAAGTAAACTTGGTATGGCGAGTAGACTTTTATGTGCATCATACCTGGATCAACAGGCACCTCGTCCTTCTTTTTAACCGTCGCGGGATCAACCCCAGGAGGACCAGCAGACTTATCGTCTTTGGCAGGCTCTGACGCCTCGGTTTTTTTACCTTCGGCCTTTTTGTCAGTCTCTTTATCAGCCATTTTATACTCTATACAATTATTTCTTCAATGCTTTGCAAAGTCTGTTCGCGTGTGTAAAATTCGCCTTCGACGCCGTTGTGTTTTGTCATTACGTTCATGTTCTGCGTAAAGTTCTTTATCAGTTTTTTAGCTTTGGCGTAATCAGCACGGTCGACTGGAGACAACTCGTTCTCACCGATAATGGCGATAATGCCTCTAAGCGACTCATACTTCTGCAGCAATGACATGACCTGAACGCTTAGTAGGTAATGCCGATCACCGACAACATCGGGTGTCAACAGGGATGATGAGGTCTGACTAAGGTCAACCGCTGGACGTATTCCTTGCTCGGCAATCTTACGAGACAACACAATTGTAGAATCTAGCTCGTGCTGAATCATTTGCACTGCTGGGTCAGACAAGTCATCGGCTGGCACGTAAATGGTTTGCACACTAGTGATAGACCCTTTTTCGTTAGAACTCAGACGATCCTGCAAAGTTTTAACATCAGAGAAAATCGCCGCTTCATAACCACCTTCATTTGGCACTTGATCAAGAATAGTTGATAGTTCGTTGGACGCCTGCACGAAGCGGTACATGTTGTCGGCAAAGAATAGAATGTCCTTTTTCTGTTCATCACGGAAATATTCTGCCCCGGCAACCGCAGAGATACCAATCAGAGCACGCTGTACCGGGTTTTCGTTCATCTGCCCAAAGAACATACTGGTATTTTTCAGCAAATCGTTTTCTCGCAGCGTGTCCCACAACTCATGCCCTTCACGAATACGCTCACCAATACCAGCAAAAAACGACAGACCTCCGCCAGTCTGGGCAATGTTGTTGATCAACTCCATGGTTAACACAGTCTTGCCAACACCAGCACCGCCGATAATGCCGATTTTTCTGCCCTTAACAAACGGCGTAAAGAAATCGATCACTTTAACGCCAGTCTCAAGAATTTCAGGCTTAGAGATTGTGAAATCCGTACTGCGCGCAGGTAACTTCAGAATGTCTTTGTAGATAACACCCTTGCCTTCAACCGGCGGTTTTCCGTCTAGCGGCTGACCCAGGGCATCCAAAATTCTACCAACCGTCGGATCACCAACCGGTATCTCTATGCCTTTGCCTGAAGTGTTTACCGGCATGCCTTTTTCTATACGCCTATCAGAACGAACGTTTAAGCAAAAGGCAATTCCCCCTGGCTCTAGATGGTCAACCAAAAGCCTGGTTTCATCACTACCGTTATCGACAACTATCAGCTCGCCAACGTTCGGCGCATCCTCATCAAACTGCACCCTAACAACAAGGTCTTTTATGGATACCACATGTCCGACGCTCATAAACAGCCTCCGTTCGCAGTGGAGTTTTGGGTTGTGACCACTAACGCGCTTGTCAAAACTGTGAACTGTTTTTTCATCCCGATGCCCTTGATTTTCTCATACCGTTAATTATCTCCTTGAGTCGTTGATCTTTTATGGAGCGGTTGGTGCGATTATATTCTAGGCGCACGTCATCGCCTGACTCCTCAGCTTTTTCGTGGGCAGCCGTCATGGCACGGAATCTACTGGCATACTGAGCCAGCTTCGAGTCCAGAATCAACTGGCTCATGGCAATTTGCAACATCGAGCGTTCCAGGTGGTCAATGACAGAAAATATACTAGGTTCAAATATTGTATTATCGGCGGTTATTGTTTCTTTATTATCACCTTCTTCACTCACCTTTCCTTTTTCAGCTACGGCAGCCGATAGCTCAATTCTCCTAACGTCTTGGGTCATCAACGACACATACTGCTGATAGAAAACCGTGGTCTTCTGATACTTCTGGACATATTTAATTATTGGCGAAACATTTATGTTCTTGTCTCTGGTCGGCATTTTGAAATATTTTTCAAAACTGATTCCCCGCTGAGATAGCTGCATCGCCCCGTGGTGACCAATCACCAACACGTCGTGCTCTTCCTTTTTGTAGGTCTCCTGCATGTTTCTTATCAGCTTTTGGTCAATATCACCGCTAAACCCGCCCTCGCCAGTTATCAAAATATAAAGACCCTTATCCAGAACTTTCTCGCCCGATTGACTACGTCCAAACCTAAACAGAGTATCAACTCTAAGCTGAGAATATATGCCCCATAAGTCGTTAAAAAACTCCGTCGCCTGTAGCACCTGGTTCTTTATCTGTGCAATGCGCATGCTAGCTATGCCCTCGAAGACGCCCGTTAGCTCAACCAGAGTTCCTATAGATTTCTCATCGCGCTCAATGTCTAGTAGCTGTCTCATTTCTTTGCCTCCACGGTGCTTTTTTGTTTTAGCTCAGCCTTGGCTTTTTCATATTCTTCGTCACTATCGCCTTTTATCTTAGCAGACACTTCTGTGGCGTTTAATTTCATCTGATTAACGTTAACCTGTTCGCCTTCTCCACGATTCAAAACTATATCCAACATCAACTGTTGCGACATGAGAGAGAACACATCCGTCGGGCTCTGTGTCAACAGCTCAAACACCATTTTACCAGTTTCTAGAGCCCGCTTGGCCTCGGCTGCTAGTTCTGATCCAAAGTGAGAGAATTCCTCAGACTGACGATAGTCCGCTAGCATTTTTAGAGTTTGTGCAGCAATAGCTTTCTGACGTTTGTTATGACCGACACCACCAACACGTGTCACGCTCAGTCCCATGTTCACAGCCGGACGCACACCGTCACGGAAAATACCCATGTCTAATATCCACTGCCCGTCTGTTATCGACATAATGTTGGTCGGCAAATACGCCGTGATGTCACCACCGGCGGCATTAACTAACGGAATGCTGGTCAGATGAGCCCCATTTCTATCTAGCCTACCAGCTCGCTCTAGCAAACTAGAGTGTGCGTAGAACATGTCACCAGGGTAACTATCGCGTCCAGGGCTAACCCCCGACAGCAAAGCAACTTCACGGTAGGCGTGAGCGTGTGATGTCAAATCATCGTAGATAATAATCGTATCCTGATCCATTTTTTGCCACATATACTCTGCCATGGCACAGGCAACGTACGGTGCAATATAGCTCATAATTAGAGATTCAAACATCGTAGATACTACAACAATGGCTTTCTTGAGCGCGCCAGTCTCTTCCAGCCTGGACAACAAAGCGTCCACGTCACTACGTCGTTTGGCGATTAGCGCATAGACCACAACCTGATCAGTATTTTTCTGATTAATGGTTAGTTGCGTCACTAACGTACTCTTACCAGATTTACTGTCGCCCAAAAGCGCCATGCGCTGGCCTCGCACTACTGGGAACAAAGCATCCAGTGCCGTAACACCGCTCTCCAGCTGAGTGTCTAGCAGCTTCCTCTCATACAGTGCCGGCGCTTGATTGAATACGGGCCAGACTGAATCAGCTGCAATCGGACCTTTGCCATCTAGCGGCTCACCCGTAACAGTTACCACTCGTCCTACAAAATCCTTGCCAACTTTACTAACCAATTCATCGTGCTGAATAACAGCTATAGATCCCGTCCGCAACGAAATCGACCCTAGATGTAGGACCAGCACGTAATCGGCAAGTATCTGATGGACAAAACCCTTACTGCCATCATCGAACATGACAAGGGAGTGAATACGGCAGGGCTGCAGGCCCCTGATCCTAATTAGAAACTTATCAACACCAATAACTTCGCCGACGGGCTTGCCCGCTTCGATCAACTTGTCAAAGTGTTGATTTCCAGTGACCAAACTCACGCTGCGACCTCTTGCTGGTCTGGTTGCTTTTCAGCAACTTCAGCCTCAGCTTGTCCGCTCTGCTCTTTTTGTTGGTTTTGCTGTGATTCGGCAGGTACCTCAGGTGCAGCTGGGCCAGGCTCTGGCTGAGCCGGCGCAGGTTCATCTGTAACTGGGGCGTCCATAGGCTCAAGCGGCTGTTCAGAAGTAGCTTCATGCATTTTTTCAATGAAAAACCCTCTTTTGTCTTTGAAATACTCACGCAAACTAAAATCAAAAATTTTATTAGTCGTCCGAATAACACAACCCGCACCAATATTTGGTTGCAAACCAACAGTCACAAGCGCTTGAGCGTGCACATTTTTGCGTAGCCAAGCAACTATCCGCTGCACGTATTGACCCGGCGGATCAACACTGAAACTCATATGCAACACCGGCGCAGAAGAGTGCAGCACCTTCATAGAATCTTGTATAAAACGCCTATGATCCTCTTGCAACAAATTTAGTTGATTCTCGGTGACTAGTTTGTCCAATAGCTTGCTAGCCCTCGGTATCGATTCTTGCTGTCCCGATTGTCTAATGGCCGCCTGCCTGAAAAACACATCTATAGTTTCAATTTCCCTACTCACCCGCGACACGTCGGTCGGGCTGACGATAGAAACCGGCAGAATAAATCCCCTCTTCTCACTGTCCGCCATACGTCAACCTCTCCCGTCGACGGCTTGCGAGTATGGGTTACGTACTTGAGTACCGTTCAGCAGTTCTTTACAGGGGACGCAAAAGGGCCGCACTAACAGTACGGTGGGTGCGTACCGCAGTAAAAACTGTTGAAATGTGCCAAGTACGTAGTTCATACCTAGGCTCCATCTCTAATGTCTTTGATAATAGCTTCTTTGTTTCTATCCATCTGAGAGAGAATGAACTCTAGCTGTTCGCTCAGATCTATCTGCTCACCAACCGCCTCTAATACGTAGTGATTTACTATATCAGCCATGTGTGCCTCAAACCTACTCAAACTGCGGCTCTTCTCAGCTGCTAGCTGCTCGCTCAGCTGCTGAGTTAGAAGCTCCCGTTGTTGTTCAATTGTGCTCTGCGTTTTCTGAATCGAGTCTATAGCCAGCTGCTTGGCATCGTTTATAGACTCTTCGTATTTAGAAAACTCTTCTTTGAGAACTGTGGTAATCTCAGTTTTCATAAATTCATTCAGCTGACTAGTCGTCAATCGCAAGTCCTGCTGTAAGAACATCGCATTTTCACCAATGATCTTCTCAAAGTGCAGTCGCCCTCTGTTGCGTAGCTCTTCACGAAACTCATCGTTAAATATATGCTCGACGTCTTCTTTAGCTTGAGTAGACAAATCCTCTACAATATCATCCGTCTTTTTGCTTTTGTGCCCGAAAATACTGGGGTGAAGTATAGCAACAACAATAACTACGGCTCCACCCGCAATCACAAAAAGTATAGCAATCAAAATTCCAAAGCTCACAACTGTAAATGTTATAGCGCTCCCACCGCCAGTTTCCCTATATTCTTAGTAATAAATATACCGCAAAAACGCCCAACAACAAAATAATCAGACTAGTTAAGACCACTTGCATCAAGCTTCTGGTAATAGACTTCTTTGAAAGTGGATTGCGGCCCACGGATATCATACCGCTACGGATTCCCGAATAAAGCAATGTACCTGACACAACTGCAGCCGTAAAGAAAATTCCCATTCCGATATATATTCGGATTGGACTCACAGGTTTTTGAGCAATGTTCTCTGCCAACTTTTCTAAAAATCCGGGCAAATTAGCCTGTGTTGGCTTAAGCAAAGGGTTGCCAGCTACTCCAATGTCTACCTTGACCCTGCCAATAGACACTGACCTATCGATTCCTCCATCGTTAACCGTAGTGGTGCTCAGCACAGCGCTCTCTCCACTAAAATCTGTTATAGCCTTGCCGACTACAAACGGATCTCGTTCTCCAGCTTTCATGCCAATTCCAGCAACTCGCGACACGGCAATCAGATCTCCCGCTTGTATGGCGCCACTCTCGGTACTGACATACATCTCAAACCGACCAGTCGTAGCCACGAATACCCGCTCACCCTCTGATGACAGAGTAAAAGGCGCGTCATTGGGGCTGACTACAACACCATGTAATCTCGAGAAATTATCAAAAGACGCCGGCTCTACATGTTTGGGCTCGTCCAGCTTCAACGACACTATGGTGGATCGTTGGATTATGCTATCCGATGAATAGCCTTGGGTGATTGTTTGAGCCTGAGATTTTGGCGAAACTGACAAAAAAGCAAAAATACCCAGACTAAAAATCAACACTGCGTATTTTGTTAAAAATTTTGCTTTTAATATTTTTTTCATAAAACTAGCGGGGTCGCATTACTAAGGATCAAACCTATGCCGTTAAGTATAGCGCTTTTGCTTTAATTTGACCAGCAATTTTTATGGGGTAGTATCCCTCAAGCGTCAAGAGCGATGGCCAAGTACTCCACAGCCTTTTTGATGTCTTCCTCGCTAGTTTCTCGTCCCAAACTAAAACGTAAACTCGAACGAGCGTCCTGTTCAGAAACTCCCATTGCTCTTAGCACATGCGACACTTCTTCTTTTGAAGCGCTACAAGCCGAGCCAGCCGCCGCGTAGACTCCTTGTTCGTCTAACGAAAACATTATTCGCTCGTTATCGTGGCCCGGAAAAGTCACATGGACATTATTTGGTAAACGCATTTTCTTGTGCCCATTAACAACGGCGCCGAACTTTTCTTCAAGAGTTTTTATAAACTTTGCCGAAAGTTGCCCAACGGCTTTTGAGTTCGCTGACCGGCCATCCTGAGCTTTGCGCAGGGCCAGTGAAAAGCCCACAGCGTTTGCAATGTTTTCTGTACCGCTACGCAGGCTTCTTTCTTGCCCGCCACCTAATATTTGCGGGCTGATCTTTACCCCCGTGCGAACATACAAAATACCTGATTGTTTTGGGCCGTGTATCTTACCGCCGTTGAGCGTCATCATATCCACGCCTAGCCTAGCCACGTTTAAATCAAGATACGAGGGTGCCTGAGCCGCATCAGTGTGCACATAAATCGGTAGCTCCACACCATTTCTAAGACGCCGCGTCCGTTCTTCCTCAACTAGACTGACTACGTCTTTTATCGGTTGGACTGTGCCAACCTCATTGTTGGCGTACATCACCGACACCAGCACCGTGTGCTCATCAATAAGAGGTCGTAGCTGATCAATCTCAACCTGACCTTTGCCGTTAACCGGACACTCAACGTGATCGTACAGTTTTGCTGGCATACGAACCGCCTCGTGCTCAATTGCGCTAATCACCGTCCGTCCGTCTGGATATTTTCCGCAAACACCACGAATAGCCAGATTTGTTGACTCTGTCCCTCCCGATGTAAATATAACTTCGCCGGGTCGACAGCCAATAGCCTGCGCCACACTAGAACGTGCCTCATCCAAGGCCTGCTTCACGTCCCTTGCGCCCGTATAAAGAGCCGAAGGGTTGTAGAACTTGTCAGAAAAAAACGGCATCATAGCCATCAACACTTCGCTGTCAACTGGTGTCGCTGCTGCGTGATCTAGATATATAGGCTTCATGTTGCAGTAATTATACAGCTAATTGACCCGAGTCACAGTCGCTTTTGTTCTGAAATACTAAAGGCGAAGCGCAAGCCCTTAGGGCTGAAGCTGTTTTTAAGAACAAAAGCGACTGTGACAAACTAATTTGTAGCCACTTGCGAATAGATGTGCTCATTCACTTTTGCAGTGTAGGCTTGGACCGCGGCCGTTAGACTTTTAGCCTCACTTGCACTCAGGCGCTTATACGTCCCGCCGTTTTGCGATTTCACGATTTCGTTGGGTCGTATCATGTATCTAGTCGTCATCTGCTTGCGTCGGCCGTCATCGCCAACCCATTCTTCATACCAAATCCAGGTGTACTCATCCAGACAGAAGAAATCGCGCTTCACGCCACTCGGCAACGTGCCAAAAATATCTCTGGAAGCCTCTAGCTCTTTGCGCATCAAACCCTGAGTAACTTCATGTTTGTACTCGTCCACGGTTTTTTTAGAACTTTTGAAAAATTGCATAAAAGAATTCACAGTTATCAAATCCCGATCCCTCTATCTAGCTCCCCTTGTATCGTAGAACCGCTAGTGGCCGCCCCTGCAACAAGCATTCTTAGCCGCTCCATTTCCTCATCATTGGGCGCATCATCGTTGGCACTAGACTCTTGAGCTACGCCGTCCGCGGCCTCTGGACGTATCACGGTCGTTGGAGCCTGTGCATACTGCTCTGCCATTACCGTCGAAACACGTTCCGCAGCAGATGACGGAGTCGGCTCTACTTTGGCCTCCACTGTCTCAGGCCTAGCAGTCTCAATAGCTACCGAATGCACTTCTGACTCTGGCTTAGCCGCCGCAACAGGCTCTGGCTTAATCTCAGACACAGCCTGCATCGCCGCCTCAACAACATCGTTGGCTTCATCCTGCTCGACTGAGCCTACAACAGGCGCCTTATTCAAGCCCATAAGGCTCATATGGCCAGCTGGCTTGGATGTCTCTTCGACCCCCAGCGCTCTAGCTATCCTGTCAACAGCATCTGCTGAAAGCCTAACCAGGTTTGCACGTTTAACGGTAGCCTCGGCATAAACGTCAGAAAAAGCTTCCTGCTCTGTCATGTCAGTGTGCATAATCTATGGTCGGCGCTGCCATATTTAATAAAACTCTCTTTTAATAAAAACTATAAGCCGAATAGTCGTTGTGCGTTTAGGGTCGTTTGCTTAGCAAATTGCTGCGGGTTTTCACCCCGTAAATCGCTTAAAAACTCCGCCGTAAACACAACATGTTTCGGCTCACACATTTTACCACGTAATGGTGCTGGGGTCAAAAAAGGTGCATCAGTTTCTACAACAATTTTCTCGAGAGGAACAGCTTTTGCCGCTTCCAGCTGCTTTGGCAGTTTAGTAAAAGTCATTATGCCGTTAAGCCCAACGTACAAATCCCGTTCTAACACACCAGCCAATTCCTTTTTTGTAGCAGAGAAACTATGTACAACCCCACGCAATTTTTTATAGCTGTCAAATATCTCGAAAAACTCTTCAAATGCATTACTAGCGGCCGATCCGTCACTGTTCTGCGCGTCGCGAATATGAAAAATCAGTGGCAGATCAAATTTAACGGCAATATCCAAGTGAGCCCGCAACAACTTCTGCTGGCGTTCATGCGTTTCAGTATCCGAATGATAAAAATAGTCCAACCCGCATTCACCAATCGCTTTCAGGCTAGGAGGCTTAGAAACAACAATTGCCCGTAGCCTGGTCATGGCCTGTTCAATTTCCGTGTCGCTTAAGGTGGCGACCTCGTGCGGATGTAGCGCCACCGAAGAAAAACAGTTCTCTCTACTAGCGCAAAACTCCACCGCCTGCTCACTACTGCTCAAATCCGTACCAACACAAATTAGCTTTTCCACCCCAGCCTCGTGCGCCTCCTTGATCATCAGATCAGGCGACTTGTTGGCAAACTTATCAGAAAACGCAGCGTCATGAATATGACAATGTGTGTCGATCAGTTCACTATTCATTTTTTGCTGAATGCTCAGGGGTTTTACGCGTGTCAATCCTAGGAAACAGCGACTCCTCAGGCATATTAACTACGCCTTTAGCAAAGACTGCCGATATTTTTGCAGCTGTGTCCGGTAAAAACGGTACCAATAGTTCAGCAATTTCCAACAATGCCCCCACCATGTACGCTAGCACTTCCCGCAAATGCTCGGCGTCACCTTCTTTAGCAACAGCCCACGGCTTTTCTTCTTCAATGTACGTGTTCAAACCTCTGACCTGACCCCAAACTTCTTCTAACGCCTTATCAAACCTACACTCACTCAAAGCTTCGTGGTATCTAGCCGTATCGTGTCCTGGCTCAGGAATGTCGCCGATCACGCCCTCTTGATACTTAGTTACCATAGCAGCAACCCTAGATACCCCGTTGCCCAACTCGTTGGCTAGCTCGTTGTTGTATGCACTATTGAATTTATCCCAGGTGAAATCACCATCGTCATAACTGGATATATGTCGCGCCAAGAAGTACCTAAAAGCATCCAGCCCCTGAGCCTCAATAACTTCTTGCGGGTCGATAACATTGCCCAGCGTTTTGCTCATTTTCTGACCATCAGAGCTAACGTGTCCATGAGCGTACATGACTTTCGGCAGGGACAAACCCAGCCCCATCAACATTGCTGGCCAAATCGCCGCATGAAAGCGCAGAATATCTTTGCCGATCACCTGTACGTCAGCTGGCCAGAATTTAGTAAAGTCGGCGTGTTCTGGATAGCCCAAAACCGTAATGTAGTTCATCAGCGCTTCAAACCAAACGTACATAACCTGCGTCTTGTCACCGGGTACACCAATACCCCAGGTAATTTTTTCCGTTGGGCGCGAAATGCTAATGTCCTCCAGCCCATCATTGATAATGTTCATGATTTCTTTTTCGCGGAATTTAGGAATCACCTTGAATTCGCCACTTTTTATAGCAGCCTCAATTTTTTCGCCAAAAGCACTCAGCTTAAAGAAATAGTTATCTTCTTCTAGCTTGTCATATTTACGCTTGTGGTCTGGACATTCACCTTCTGTTTCTTTAACGTGAGTTTCAGTCTTGTATTCCTCGCAACCAACGCAGTACCAGCCAGTGTATGACCCTCTGTAGATATACTCGCTCAAGTTTTTCCAAATCATTACTGCCCGTTGTTCGTGAGCTTCGTCAGTCGTTCGGATAAATTTATCGTTGCTAATGCCAGCTTTTTTAGCAAAATCCTGCCACAGTGGTACAATCTTGTCTACAAACTCCTGTGGGCTAACCCCTGCGTCCTCAGCCTTTTCGGCTATTTTCGCACCATGCTCATCTGTACCAATACTGAATATTACCTCATCACCTTGCTGACGATGATAGCGCGCCAAAATATCAGCATACAAAAAGTCCATGGCATGACCAATATGTGCCTTGTCATTAACATACGGAATAGCCGTACAAACGTAGAAAGTCTTCATAGATGATCCAAGTATACAGTTTGCAGGTTGCAGATTCTAGTATTAACTTATTTAGTTATCGTGAGAGTGGGGCTCGGTGCCTTCATCATCATGATGAGAGTCGTTTATAGACATCGACGCTTCGATCACTTCTCCATCAACAGCATACTCACTATGATTATTCGCGTTCAGTGTAACCCTCACCACGTGCTCGCCTTCATCTAGCTCACCTAGATAGTAGTCGCCAGAGTACAACCTGTTTACCTTAACTCCGTCGACGTACACGTGTGCATGGCCCTCGCCGGCAACATGCGCGGTGCTAACGTTTTCTGGTGAAAACTTGAAGTTTTCTGTCTCAAAATGCAGGTTCCAGCCCGACTTAGGGTCTTTGGTGACCATCAGCATCGAAATTTCTGGTGCACCATCGGCATCAACTGCTAGCATTTCACTGTGCGAATGGGTTTTCAACATTTCTTCATTGCTTGATTCTTCGGCTGAATACGAATCTTTATCAGTGCTAGAATCTGTTGTTAAATTGCCAATGAAGTAGCCAAGAGGCAGCGCCACTACCGCTGTTACTACGAAAACCTTTAGGGCTGTTGCCATCCTTTCGTCTTGCTTTTTCTTGCCTTTGTTCATGCCTTTATCCCCTTTTTTTGCTTATTTATGAACATTAAACCATAGTTTTTAGCTCAGTAAAATGCCCCATCAAAAAAACACCCACGGAGGATGTTCTTTCCCCCGAAGATAGCTTGCGTTTGCTCTTCAATAACGAAGGGCTAAGAAGATTATCGGCTGATTCAAAAACCAATTCGAGTGTGGCAACAAAAGTCGGCTCGTCAATCCGAGCTAATACTTCTTTCACTTTCTCAGTGACCTCCATAAGTCGATCTTCTCGCACATCAATCACCACTGCATATTAACAAGTCTGAGTTGCATATAGAAAGTCCGTAGAACATCGTCTTTTTTGAACTAGTGCCCGTATATTTCTAACTGGTGAGAGGCTGTGGACGAGTTTCTAACTTTATTTTGCTGACAACCCAACAGATCGCCTCTTTCTGCCTAACACTATAGAAACGACTATAGCAGTAGTGATGAAGGTGGCGTATATAGGGTAGAATAGCAAACTATAGTCTCTAGCTCACCTACTGCGAATACGGCTAATAACGCACCTGCAAGATATATTAACCATGAAACGAGATATTCGGTATCAGGAGCCTCGTATGACTTGCTTGCTACTAGTAGTGAGCCGACGGCATCAACAAAAATACTACAAAGTAGAGCCAAAAATGGTTCCTTCGTTATTAACCAAAGAATAATGCCAATTCCTGCAGCTCCTGAAGTAGGCTATGCTATCTTTAGGACGCAGTCCTGCTGATAACCATTTGGAGACGCTCGCTTCAAGAGGGGGTTGTCAGGTTTTAAGAGATGGCTAGATGATGGATAAAAATCGTTCGTTCGACAAGAAAAAACATCCGCATCACCTCTAACGGATTGCCACCAGCAAGAGTATGAATGCAATGATGACCATCGGAAGAATAGTGAGGCTTATATTCAAAACTGTAAACCACTTCTTCTGTACAATCCGCTCAATGCTGTTAATAGGTTGCATGGATACACTAAGCGATTGCTGAGCTGAGGGTCGAAAGCTTTTTGCCTTGTGGCTGAGTTCGCCAAGTAGTTTCTCCAGGCCAAAGAAAAGATCCTGCACTGAGTCCTTGTTGCGTCGATCGCCTTCAGCAAAAAGATAGACTTTTGAACCAATTATTTCAATATCGTAGCTTTTGGTTGCCGACATGATAGTCTGCATGATGTCGGGTGTGATAATTGATAATGCGTCAATGTGGTGCGTAGGGTCTACATAAAGAGAGAAAAAGTCGTCAAAGTTGCCTTCAAGCGATATTCGTTCAGCACCCTGACGCATGCGACTTGCCCCGCCACTGTTATTTTTACTGTCAAGGAGAATATGTGTGAATTCATTTCCGATATCAGCGGTCATAATTGTATTATGAAGTTTCTTCTTACTTTTATCGCCCCCGACAATATATTCATACTCAAATAGCGAAAATGTCGTCCCAAACAGTGAGCCCGTGATCACGTTATGCACCTCTTTTTTTCGACCAATGTCATCAATACTCGGAGGAATTGATGCGGCAGAGTCAGGAGCTATTAACCAGTTATTGTCACGAGAAAAAGCGCTCCAAATTGCAGACTTTTTCTTTTGAATTTCTTTGGTAAAGTACCCAAAAATAGAAAACGCCAAGATAAAACCAATCCACGAGATGTATAGTCCGAATAACGCAGCAGCTACCGCGGCAAGATATTGTAGTTTGTACTCTCGGAATGGAATAAGCTCAGAGCTTGAACGATACTGAACACTTGAAAAATCTACATCAGAAGTGTGGAGTATACCCTGATATTGCGGATTGTTAGGCGTGTTTGCAGCCGTGCCCCTACTGTCCGGAATCATTGCCGCATTCATCAAAACGCTTTCACGAATGCAGCATTACAGAGTCGTTCTTCGGCACGGGCATGCGCATCACCTTTTCCGTCAACATCTGCGATTAAAAGAAACATCGAGCTTTGTTTGCCGCGTCGAGACCGGAACACCTTAAGGCCACAGCCTCGCAAGAGCTCCATAGTTTTTTGATAGTCATCCTGATGCTTAAGTTGTATCTCATAGTGCCGATACTCATGACGGCTATCGATCCAATGCTCAAGAGGTGGCAACACAATTAGTGCAGATAGTACTATGATTGCAGCAAATAACGTAATCGCAAAAAACCCTGAACCTGCACCGACACCCAAAGATGCGCTCAGCCAGATGGTTGATGCCGTGGTCAGGCCTTTGATTGACGTGCCATCTTTTAGGATAACTCCAGCACCAAGAAAGCCAACACCTCCAACAACCGAGCTCGCAATTCGTGTTGGGTCAATATCGACTAGTGTCTGGCTAACTGAAAAAGCGATAATTGTAAATAATGCTGAGCCAACAGCAATCAAAATCATCGTACGGAAACCTGCAGATTTGTCACGGTATTCGCGCTCAATCCCGATCAGTGAACCAAGAAAGCCAGCCAACAATATTCGAATAAATGCTTCACTAAACTCCATTAAGCTCTAGTATAATTTATGCTTTCCAGAAAAGCAAAACATGCCATTATAGCTTATGCCTTGCTGACTCAAGCCGTCTACCGACATTCCATCTATATGGTCAATGTCTGAAATCGTAAATGCTCTGCGAATCTGTCGATAGTTCATTAAACCAACAACCAGACCAACAAAAACTATCGCACTAGCAAAAATGTAGGCCAGTGAATCTGGCTGCTCTTCGTAAACCTCCTTGATCCAGGCATAGCCAGCAGCAAGATTCCCGCGGCTTCATCAATAAAACTGTTATTGCGGCGATATCGCCGTCTATATCGTCTAGACATTTGTATCCTCGCCATGAGTATAAGACTCTTCATCAACACCCAACTTTTTTAAGCTCTTTGGCAATAGCAGTAGGGTGTTCGACCCTGGTTCCTTTGGGTTCACCAAGTAAAAGCCAAGTCCCTGTAATTGGGCTATTGCGTGGTTATTTCATTCGATTCCGGAATTACAGACATTGCACATAAACCGTCTCATATGAGTGTTATTTAAGTTCGATCTCAGATGCTGAAAGAAACAGGCCTAATAGATAGTGATTACCGTCTTGTTCGAGGTACAAATAGGATACGTATACTGGTAAGACACCGACCGAGCCGTCATATTTGTATTGGTATTCCACTGTTCTTGCCGTCGATAGCGCAGGATCTGTGAGCTTAATAGTATCTGAGAGGTCGTTCGCAGACTGCACCACTTCGCCATAAAGATCATTGTCTCTCGTGCTGGTGTAGGCTTTGATGAAATCTGATCTTATATCCATGTCTGGTAGAGCTTCCACGAACTCGGAAAACGACTGTGTGTTCTCAGGACTCAGACCAAGTTCTTCGGCATTTGCGCCAACACTTGCAGAATATAACGCATCGTATTCTTCAGCCGCGAATAATCGAGCGACGTTTTGAGAGTTTTCAGCAAGATCATCGCTTAGGCACAACTTTTCAATCTGACCTGTACTGATTTTTTCGGTGTCACCTGTGCTACAGCCGACCGTATCACTCGTGTATGAGTCTCGAAGAGCTCCAACCACAAACCACGTTGCAACACCAACAACAACGAGCGCGAGGACAATTATTGCAATCTTTTTGCTCTTTTTTGCTTTTTGCAAAGGCTGTTGAGGGGGGTTAGTATAGGGACTTTGTGTTGGTTGAGGCTGCTGCTGCGGTTGCTGCGCCTTAAGCACCTGTGTGACTTGCTGAGGCTGACTAGTAGGAGGCGACTGTTGAGAGAGGCTCGTGTTTGTCGGGGACTGTCCTGTTGGGGGGGCTCCAGCTGTTGGCGGATTTTGATTTTGAGGCTGGTGTTGTGGTTGTCTATTCGGATCCATATGTGTCCTTTATTCTACTGTTCTTTACAATATTATTATACTAACACATCCTGTCTCAGCCCTAAATTCCACCCCCAAATGCACCACTAGCCTCAATGACTCCTTTCTCTAACGCCAACTGTAAAGCGCTTCTGAAACCCAGGGACTTCCTGGGTTTTTTGTTAATAATATTTATCTTTATGTTAA
>Ga0316190_10001191_pt1 | contig 18714 bp, 16 predicted proteins | sample Eddworburrow2_MG_FD_204929 | JGI IMG/M metagenome (GOLD analysis project Ga0316190, IMG submission 204929) | Coastal sediment microbial communities from Maine, United States - Eddy worm burrow 2 | ecosystem: Environmental > Aquatic > Marine > Coastal > Sediment | place: USA: Maine | collected... | reverse complement strand
GCATGCGTGACCTGTCGGTTCAGGCCGCCAACGATACCAACGATGCTTCGGCCAGGACGGCCATCAAGTCCGAGATCGATGCTCTGGCCTCGGAGATCGGACGAATTGGCTCTGATACCACGTTCAGCGGGGCGTCGGTGTTCACCGCTACCGCCCTGAACTTCCAGGTCGGCTCGGAAGGTGATGCCGGCAACCAGATCACCCTGACCGTCGGTGCCCTCGACGCCGCTGCACTTGGCGGGTCCGACCTCACTGCCCTCGACGTGACCACGGCCACCACGGCCAGGGCCTCGATCGAGGCCGTTGATGCTGCGATTTCTGCGGTGTCGACCAGCCGTGGTTCGTTGGGTGCGGTCCAGAACCGGTTCGAGTCCACCATTCGGAACCTCCAGGTATCAACGGAGAACCTGTCGGCTTCGGAGTCACGGATCCGTGACACCGACATGGCCGAGGAGATGGTGAACTTCACCAAGGGCCAGATCCTGCAGCAGGCTGGCACCGCCATGCTCGGTCAGGCCAACGCCATACCCCAGTCGGTCCTCCGGCTTCTCGGCTGATGGGTAGCGGCGTTCGGGCCCAGGCCACCGGTTGCGGTTCGATGGTGAGCTCTGCTCAGCTCCACCGCACCGCGGCCGATGGCGCGGCCGTGGCCCGAACGCTGCACCCCTTCTTCTGTCCACCTCGTAGCGAGTCCTAGGAGATCACATGTCTTTCATCGATGGCCTCTCGACGGGGCTCGACACTACATCCATCATCAATCAGTTGATGCAGATCGAACGGCGCCCTCAGGTGGCGCTGTCCACCAGAAGGAGTCAGGAGGAAGCGGCCCGAACCGAATTGTCGGGCCTCCGCAGCGATGTCACGGCGTTGAAGAACCTGGCATCCGATCTGCGCCTTACCAGTGGCTGGGATCCGGTCACAGCGGTGAGTTCCAACAACGACGCTGTTTCGGTCCAGGCGACCTCGGCCGGCTCAACCGGCTCGGTCACGTTCCAGGTCACCTCGTTGGCCAGCGCCGCATCGATGTACTCGAGCACCGAGTACGCATCCCTCGACACCGTTGTCGCCGAGCCTGGAGCCAGCATCTTCCAAGCCTCCGGCTACAGCGCGCTCGGCCTCTCCAACGTCTCGGGTACCGGTTTCGCCGCCGGCGATATCAGCTTGGCCGTGACCCAGGCCTCGGCTCCGGCCGAGGTTGAGGGGGCGGGCATCCCGAGCATTCCGATCACCGTCGACGGCACCAACGACGGCATCGACTTCCAGGTCAACGGTTTCAGTTTCTCCATCACCCTGGCCCATGGCTCCTACGTCGATGAGACGGAGCTGGCGGCTGCCGTGAGCGAGGCGATCGCGGGCGATCCCGAGGCCTCAGAGCTGGCGGCGGCGTCGCTCACCGTCGACAACCGGATCAAGCTGTCGACAACAGGGGAGGGCAGCGCCCACACACTCACCGTGACCGGCGGCACCGCCCTCGCCGGCCTCGGCCTGACCGCAGCGGCCACGGCCACGGGCGTCGACGGCATCGTGGAGCTCAACGGCACCCCCACGACGATCACCGATACCACCTCGGCCGCCACCGTGACCCTGGCCAGCGGGGGTGCCGGCTCGATCGATGCCGACATCTCCGGTCCACTGCGCGTCGGCACGGCCGCGGTGGCCCAGACCGCCCCCGGTGATGGCACGCTCTCGGACCTCGTCTCGACGATCAACAACTCCGATCTCGGCTACTCGGCCGCCGCTGTCAACACCGGGAGCGGCTACCGACTCCAGCTCACCGCCGATGAGACCGGAGCCGCCTCGGCCATCACCCTCGACCCCGAGCTGTACGGCACCATGGCCTTCACCACCCTGTCGGCCGGGTCCGACGCCCAGATCACGGTCCAGGGCGACAACCCCTACAGCATCAGCTCGTCGACCAACACCTTCGAGGGCCTGCTGCCCGGGGTGGGGGTGACGGTCAACGACACCACCGACGTCCCGGTCACCGTCTCAACCCAGCGTGACACCGAGAAGGTGACCGACAACGTCGAGGCGATCGTCAACAAGGTCAACGAGATCCTCACCCGGATCGCCGACAGCACCCGCAACCAGCCCAGCGGCGGACGCTCGGTACTCCAGGGCAGCCAGGTGGCCCGACGGGTCGCCGATCAGATTCGCAACGCCATCGTCGCCCCGTTGGACGGCAACGAGATCGCCTCGGCCGGTTCCGCCGGTATCGAACTGACCAGGGAAGGCACCCTGACGTTCAACCGGGACCGCTTCGCTGAGGTGTTGCAGGACAATCCTGATGCCGTGACCTCGCTGTTCACCGACCGCAGCGACGGGGCGACCCCAGGAGCCCAGCCCGGTGTTCTCGATCGGTTGATCACCGCGGCGGAGATGGCATCGTCCACCGGCGACGGTGCGCTGTTCACCGCGGCGGAGTCCAGCGAGCGGCGAGTCGCTGACTATGGCCGCCAGATCGAAGCGGTGGACCGCAGGCTCGAACTGCGGGAGTCGACGCTGCGTCGAACCTACGCCAATTTGGAAGTGACGCTCGGCCGGCTGCAGCAGCAGTCGTCCCACCTCGCTTCCCAGCTCTCTTCGCTCGGAGGATTCTAGTGACTCAACGGCAACGGGCGGCCCTGGCCGACCGCTACCAAACCGATGGCATGGCAGGAGCTTCCCCCCAGAAGCTCCTTCTGGCCATGTTCGACCGTCTTCAGCGTGATCTCGAAGCGGCCGTGATCGCCATCCCCGGCAACCACATCGAGGTGGCCCACCGGGCTCTGGTCAATGCCCAGGAACTGGTCCACGAGCTGCGCCTGGCGCTCGATGCCGACGCCTGGCCCGGGGCCAACGATCTGCGATTGATCTACGACCATCTCCTGGGTCTGCTGATTGACGCCAACCTCAACAAGTCGGTCGACGTCATTGAACGCTGCCTGGGCATCGTCAAGCCCCTGCACGAGTCGTGGTCGGAGGCCCACCAACGTCTGCAACAGGGCCAGGAGCCGATGCCTGCCGGTGGGGTGGTCTGATGACCGACTGGTCGACGGCCCTTGATGACTTCGAACGGCACCTGGTCCAGGTCCGGGCCGTGCTCGATCGTGACGAAGAGCCGCTGGCCGAGCGCTGGCCACCAGCCGATCTCACCTCGCAGCCGATCCCGGTCGAGGAGATCAAGCGGGCCCAACGCCTGCTGCAGAAGGCCTTCGAACTGGAGGAGGAGCTGATCGCCCGCCGGGCGACCATGCCCGAACCGCGAACCCCGATTCGGCGCCGCCGTCAATCCTATCCGACCATGTCAACCAGACTGTAGAAAGGCGTAAATCAACGTTATTGGAATCCTGAGGACCAAACGAATCATTTCGTTCCTACCAATATTGGTGCCAGCGCCCTACTCAAGGGGTGCCTGCTAACACCGATATCAGTAGTGAGCGGGATGCTCACCAACATCAGAAGCCCATGGACGCGGCTCGCATGAACTCGGTCCAAGGAGCTTTTCGACGTGAACATCGGCGGGAGTCACACCAAATTTCTGGCGGCTGCCCTGCGGGGGCTCGAAGCCCAACGTCAAGCGGCCGAACACAACATCGCCAACATCGAGACTCCCGGCTTTCAGGCCCGTAAGGTCTCGTTCGAAAGCTCACTGCAGGCGGCGATGTCGTCGGGTGATCCGAGGGGGGCCTCGATCTCAACGAGCCACTCGAACGCTCCGACCAGGATCGACGGTTCCAACGTCGACCTGGAGCAGGAGGTCACCTCCCTCGAGCTGAACGCCCTGCAGCAGCAGCTGATCAACCAGGCCCTCAACTCCAAGTACCGTCGCCTACGGACCTCGATCGGTAGTTGACATGACCGGTCCCTTCCACAGTCTCTCCATCTCCGGTTCAGGTATGGACGTCGCCCAGGTATGGCTCGACGCCATCGCCGACAATGTGGCCAACATCAACAATGTCTCGGCCACCGACGCCCCGGCGTTCCAGGAACGCATCATCGTGGCCCAGGCCCGCGAGCACAACGGACGGCCCCAGGGTGTCGACGTGAAGCGCCTCGAGTTCGGAACCCCGTTCGGCGAGGTCGTGTACGAACCGAACCATGTGCTGGCCGACGAGGAGGGTTTCGTCCGGATCCCGGCCGTCAGCCTCTCGCAGCAGATGACACACATGTTGGTGGCCCAGCGGGCCTACCAGGCCAACGCCTCGGCCTTCCGCACCGCACGTGATGCCTACCAACGGGCACTGGAGATCGGACGCTGATGACTTCTCCCATCCAATCGTCGGGTATCGCACCCGTCAGGGTCACCGGCATCAACCCGGCCAACGGAGCCGGTGCGGCCCGCGCCACCCAGTCCGAGCAGAGCGAACAGTCCGGCTTTGGTAAGGCCATCGGCGATGCGTTGGCCACCGTCAGCGACATGGACCGGGCCGTGACCGACGCGGCCGAGCAGGCCGCGGTTGGCGATCTGGCCTCGGTCAGCGACTACATGGTTGCCGCCACCGAAGCCCAGTTGGCCACCGAGATCACCGTGGCCGTGCGTGACCGTGCCCTGTCCGCCTTCAACGACATCATGCGGATGCAGATCTAATGGCAGGACTCAACGTTGAAGTCCTGAGCCGCAACGCCACCTCGTCGGTGCAGCGCATGACCGGCCCCCAGCGCACCACGTTCGGCCTGGCCCTGGTGGCCATCGCCATCGGGGTGTTCCTGGTGACCCGGGTGACCAACAGCACGCCGATGACCACCCTCTACGCCGACCTGGAGTCGACAACGGCGGCGGCCATCGTCGCTGAACTCGATGCCCAGGGTGTGCCCTATGAGTTGGCCGGCGGTGGTCGCATCATCCAGGTGCCATCGGATCAGGTCCACGCCATGCGCCTCAACCTGTCGGCCCAGGGTCTGCCCGACGGTAGCGAGGGTTGGTCGATCCTCGATGATCAGGGCATCACCACCTCCGCCTTCGATCAGCGCGTCGGCTACCAGCGGGCCATGGAGGGGGAGTTGGCCAAGACCATCTCCGCCATCGACGGGGTGGCGTCGGCCAATGTGCACCTGGCCATCCCCGAACACGATCTCATCGTCGACGACGGCAAGCAGGCCTCGGCCTCGGTGTTGTTGATGACCAACGCAAACCAGTCGATCGCCCCCATGCAGGTCGACGCCATCGTGAACCTGGTGGCCTCCTCGGTCGAGGGGCTCAATACCGATCAGGTGTCGGTTGCCGATCAGAGCGGGCAGGTCCTGGCCGCCCCCGGCCAATCGAGTAGCGTGGTCGGCCTGGAGGGCGACAGCCAGCTGCGGGCCAAGCGGGATTACGAATCATCGCTTGAGGCCGACATTGAATCGATGCTGGCGGCCGTGGTCGGCCCGGGCCTGGCCGTGGTCACCGTGGCCGCTGACCTTGATTTTGACTCGGTGGTCACCGTGACCGAGCAGTACCAGCCAAACGAGTCGGCCGACGGCACCCAGATGATGCTGGCCGAAACCACCCGCAACGAGCTCTACCGTGGCGAGGACGCCGGGCCCGCCGAGGGCGGTGAGCTGGCCGTCGAGCTACCCGATGACGAGGGAGGGCTCGAGCCCATCGCCGCCGATGCCGATGACGAGTCGCTCAAGTACAGCCTCGATGAACGCGACGCCACCTACGCCGTCGACAAGGTCATCACCAACTCCGAGAGTGGTGCCGGTGAGGTGACCTCGTTGTCGGTTGCGGTCCTGCTCGACGAGGATGCGGTTGACGCAGCCAAGGTTGGCGACATCGAATCCCTGGTCTCAGCGGCCGCAGGCATCAACCCTGACCGGGGTGACACCGTTGCCGTTTCGTTGATGCCCCTCAGCCAGCAGTTCCGCGAGGCCATCGACGCCGCAGCGGCCGAACCGACCGAAGCCGCCGTTGCCGGGCTCGACATCGTCAGCCTGGTCCGGACCGTGCTGGCGGCGCTGGTGGCCCTGGTCGTCATCCTCAAGGGCCTTCGTTACCTGTCCCGCTCGTCCAAGGCGGAAGTGTCGGCTGCGGCCGCAGCCGAACTCGAAGCGGGCGAAGACGAAGAAGAGGACGACGAGGCGCTCGGAGCCGGCCGCATGGCGGCGGCCGAGTTGCCCGAGGCACCAGACGAAGAAGCCGAACCACCCGAGGTCAAGTTGCAGAGCCTGTTGGCCAATCAGTCCGATGACGTCGCCGGAGTGCTCCGCTCATGGCTGAACGAGACCGAGGAGGTGTTGACATGACCGATCTGAGTGGGCTTTCCAATCGCCGCAAGGCCGGCATCGTGCTGCTTCGCCTCGGAGCTGAGGGCGCCGGGCCGCTGCTACGCACGCTGCGCACCTCGGAGTTGGCCGCCGCTGTTCAGGAGGTGTCGTCGCTGGGTCGGGTCGATGTTGATGTTGCCGATGCCGTTCTGGCCGAGTTTGTCGACGCGGCGGAAGGGGAGGCACTGCCATCGGGAGATCTCGATCTCGCCGTTGAATACCTGGTGTCGACCTTCGGGGAACGGCGGGCCCGCGAGATCATGGCTGAGCTCGACGGTTCGGCCCCCAACATCCCATTCCAGTTTCTCGACAGCCTCGAACCGGCCGTCATCGCCGAGAACCTGGCCGGTGAGCAGGCCCAGACGATCGCCCTCGTGCTTTCGCATCTCACCCCCGAGCTTTCGGCCGGTATCACCAGCCACCTACCCCCCGAAGTTGTGGTCCAGGTCGGTTTCCGCCTGGGCATGATGGACCGGGTTACGACCGACGCGCTCGAAGCCGTCGAAGATGGCGTGCGCTATCGCTTCTCCGCGGTGTTGGAGAACAAGTTCCTCGACGCCACCGGCGGTATCGACTCCCTCGTTGAGCTTCTGACGCTGGCCGACAAGGCCGTCGAAGACGTGATCATGAAGGGCCTGGCCGAGGTCGACGCCGACCTGGCGGCCGAGGTCAGGGCGAAGATGTTCGTCTTCGCCGACCTGCAACTGCTGGACGACCGCCAGATGCAGGTGCTGCTGCGCAACGTCGACGCTTCCAAGCTGCCACTCGCCCTCAAGGGTGTCGGCGACGTGGTTCGCGACAAGATCTTCAACAACCTGTCGAGTCGGGCCAGGGACAATCTGCTCGACGAGATCGAGTTACTCGGTTCGGTACGTATGACCGATGTCGAAGAGGCGCAGGCCGAGATTCTTGAATCGGTGCGCACGCTCGAAGAAGCAGGAGAGATCATCATCAACCGGGGAGGTGGGGACTTTGTCACCTGAGACCCCATCGTTCCACCCCAGCCACCGACAGCTGATCCGCGGCGACGCCGCGGACCGGGCCCAGTCGGTCAACCTGCTCAACCCCGTGGTCGACGTTGCCATCCAACCCGTGGGCCACTGGGCCCAGGAAGTCGACGAGATCCGCCAGGCAGCCTGCAGCGAGGGCCGGGCCGAGGGTTACGCCGTCGGTGTGGCCGAAGGCCGCCGGGACACAGCGGCCCATCTCGACGGATTGTCGAAGTTGGTCGACTCGACGCTGGCGCGGATCGAACCGCAAACTCAAGAGTTGTTCAACGAACTGGCCGCCGGGACCGTCGACCTGGCCCTGCAGATCGCGGCCGCCGTGGTACAGCGCGAGTTGGCGTGTGCCTCCGATCCCGGAGCCGACGCCATCGCCCGGTGCCTGCAACTGGCCCCCGACGCCGGAGCCATCGTGGCCCGGCTGCATCCCGACGACGCCGCCACCTTCAGCGGGGTGGTCGCCGCGAGCGGGCGTGAGCTCGCCGTCGTCGCCGATCCCGGGGTTGCCATTGGCGACGCCGTGGTAACCGTGAACGACACCACCATCGAGAGCTGCCTGGCCGACGCCATGCAACGAGTGGCCGAAGTGTTGCGATGACGGTAGCGGAACAGATTCAGCATCGCCCGGGCCGTTCGACGGCGCCGGCGGGCTCACCGGAGCGGGTTCAGCGGATGTGGGCTGCGGCCCGACCCGTGATCCATGGCCGAATCGAACGACTCGGCCAATCCGAGGCCGATGTTGTCGGCCTGACCCTCGGCCCAGGTGACCTGGTCCAGATGGGCGGCTCCGAGCCGCTGATGGCCGAGGTCGTTGCCGCTACCGGCACCCGGGCAACAGTTCTTCCCTACGGCGATTTCCGTGGTCACCGGGTGGGAGAACCAGTGCTGTCGATCGGTCGCCAAATGCAGGTGGCGACCGGTCGACAGCTGCTGGGACGAATTCTGGACGGTCTGGGGCAACCCCTGGACGGTGGTCCGCCCCTTTCAATGAGTGAAGCCGTTGAGGTGCACAACACCCCACCGGCGGCTCTGGAGCGACCCCACGTGTGCGAGCCAATGCCGGTTGGGGTGCGCGTCATCGACACCATGCTGAGTTGTGGGCGGGGCCAACGGATCGCCATCATGGCCGGATCCGGGGTTGGCAAATCTTCGCTGCTGTCGATGCTGATCCGCGGTTCCGGGGCCGATGTCAACGTGGTCTGCCTGGTGGGGGAGCGGGGCCGCGAGGTCCGGTCCTTCCTCGACAACGACCTGGGCCCGGAAGGTCTGGCCCGCAGCGTGGTGATCGTTGCCACCTCCGACCAGCCCGCGCTGGTGCGCCGGGCCGCAGCGTACGTTGCCACCAGGATCAGCGAACACTTCCGTGACAGCGGGTTGCACGTCAACCTGCTGATGGACTCCGTCACCCGTTTCGCCGTGGCCCAGCGTGAGATCGGCCTGGCTGCGGGCGAGATCCCAACCACACGCGGCTTTCCCCCCTCGTCGCTGGGTCTGTTGCCCGGGCTGTTGGAACGGGCAGGCACGTCGAGCACCGGGTCGATTACCGGGTTCTACACCGTGCTGGTCGAGGGCGATGACATGAACGATCCTGTTGGCGACACGGTGCGCTCCATCGTGGATGGACACCTGGTGCTGAGTCGGGAGTTGGCCAACGCTGGTCACTTCCCCAGTATCGACGTGTTGACGTCGGCATCCAGGGTGGCCTTGGCCGTTACCACTCCCGAGCAGCAGGAACTGGCGGCGCAGGCCCGACGATTGTTGTCGGTGCACCAACGGGCCCGGGATCTCATCGAGGTTGGCGCCTACAGCCCGGGCAACGATCCCGAGCTCGACCGGGCCGTGGTTCTTGCCCCGCTACTCGACAACTTCCGCCGCCAGGGCATGGACGAGAGCTCACCCATCGGTGATGCGTGGAATGAACTGGCCGCCATATTGGCCACCCCGGTCAGCTTCGGCGCCGGAGGTATGGGCTGATGAGCCGCCAGAAACGTATGGCCGCGGTCACCCGGTTGGCGGTCGAGGCTGAAGAACGGGCCCGGGCCGGATGGCTGATGGCGGCCGCCCAATTGCAGTCGGCCGATGTCGAACGGGAGGCGGTTCTGGAGCGGGCGTCGCAGCTTGGCGAGCAGGATCTGCCGGTTGGACTACGGGGACTTCTGGTCTCCACCGGCGCCAACTATCTCTCGCTGCTCTCGCAGCAGAAGACCGAACTCACTCAGGCCGTCGTTGCCGCCCAGACCGATCTGGAAGCGGCCGTCGTTCGGCTGCGATCGCTGGAGCGGGTGGCCGAACGTGCTGAACGGGCCGAACAGGCCGAGCGTCAGCGCGTGGCCAACGCCGACATGAGCGATCTGGTTTCCATTAGAGCCCGGAGGAATCAGTCATGACCGCGCCAATGCAGCTCACCCCGGTTGCGCCGTCGGCCAGGCTGGCGGCGCTGGGCCGACGTTCTGGGTCGGGTCGGCCTTCGACTGGTTCGGACAATGTCAGCTTCGAGGCCCTGTTGGCCAAGGCAGGCGAGCCGACCGACCAGTGGGGCCAGGTCACGACGGCGGATCTGGTGGCTGACGCCCAAGCGCGCTCGTCGTCGGCTCTGGTGGCGGCCCAGACGCAGGCCCAGCCGGCGGCCGGTCTTGCCAACCTGTTGTCGATGGCCGATGGCCCGACGGCTGCGCTGCTCAACGGCACGAGTCTGCGGCCCGCCACCTCGGGCCAGGCCGTCATTGAAGCAGCCAAAACCCATCTCGGTGTTCCCTACCTGTGGGGCGGGACCGACGCCGAGCACGGTTTCGACTGCTCCGGCCTGGTCCAGGACGCCTACCGCCAGATCGGGGTCGAGATGCCGAAGTGGAGCCGCCACCAGGCAACAATGGGTGCCGAGGTGGCCTCCATCGAGGAGGCTCTGCCCGGCGACGTGATCGCCTTCGGCCAGCCGGTGTCACACGTTTCGCTCTACATGGGTGACGGGCAGATGTTGCACGCACCCAAAACCGGTGAAGTGGTCAAGATCGGGCCGATCGATCGCCCGATCGCCACCATTCGTCGCATCGTCACCCCCGCAGCGGCCGGGGTCGAGGCAACCCTCGGCTCAGGTCTCCGCCTCGCCGCCCCGAGCGGTAACGCCGCGGGGGCGGTGACCGCGTCCGGTCCCACGGCCCCGGCCGGGATCAGCGAACTGGAGCAGCTCTACCAGCCCCTGTTTGCCCAGGCCGGCCAGCGTTGGAACGTCGATCCAGCATTGCTGGCGGCGGTGGCCAAAACCGAGTCGGCCTTCGACCGCAACGCCGTCAGCCCGGTTGGGGCCCGTGGCCTGATGCAGTTCATGCCCGCCACTGCGGCCGAGATGGGGGTCGACCCGCTCGACCCGGCTTCGGCCATCGATGGCGCCGCCCGCTATCTACGCAAGTCGCTCGACCAGTTCACCTCGGTCGACCTGGCTGTTGCTTCGTACAACGCCGGTCGGGGAGCGGTGTCCCGCCACGGCGGCATCCCGCCGTACCCGGAGACCCAACGCTATGTCCAGAAGGTGCTTGACGCTTGGAGGAGTCGATCATGAGCAGCCAACCAGTAACCACCACCCCGAGCCTGGCCTCACTCTTCGGAGAGGAGTCCATGGCACCCAAACGCGACGCCGGGCCCCTTCCGGGTGCCGTGATGCGAGCCGACCAATTCGAGAGCTCGCTTCGTATGGCCGAGATGTCGGCATCGAAGGGTATCGAGCGGAGCCGTCCGGCGGCTGAGCAGCGTCGCTTGGATCACCTGGATCGCACCGATTCCCAGGCCCGGACCTCGCACCGCCCACGGCCCGACTCGGCCCAGGACCAGCGCCACGCCAATAACGATTCCCGCCGCAACGTCGAGCGCCGTCTCGATCAGCGCGATGCCGACGCCCGGATCGCCGACGCCCGCGACCGCGGTCGCGATGCCGAGCGCGTTGAGCGGGACCGATCAAGCGCCGCGTCGGACGAGGCGAGCGACGGGGCCAACGACGCCATGGCCCGTGACCTGGTCAACGATGCCCAGCAGGCTGCCGGATCGGCCGACACCGCGAACGACCGTCGAGACGACGGAGCCGATCCGCAGGTTGACGAGGCGGACGCGGTGGTAGCTGACGGTGGCGAGGACCTCACCACCGGCAACGATCTTGCGGGTGCCGACGGCGAGGCCGCGACGGGCTCGGGGGCTGAGCAGGCCGACGAGCTGGGTGGGATTGACGATTCCGTCGAGCAGACGACCGGGGATGAAGATGAACCGCTGGTCGACGCCAATGCCGAGTTTGCCGCCGCCGTGGCGGCCAGTGCATCCGACGCCGCCGCTACCCCGAACCACGACGCCTCCTCAGGCGCTGAACCGGCGCTGGCCGATGACGGCGCGGAGCCGGTCGCAGGAGCGGTGGGTGAGCAGCCGCCAGGCGCCGCCACCGATCGGGCCGCCGACGGCAACGCCGTGTTGGCTCCGGGCAGCGGCACCGGGGGTCCTGCCGGCCAAACCCAACAGGACTCGGGTCGGCAGGAACAGGCCCGCCCCGATGCGGAGGCGGGGGCGGTTGGCGCGGTCGACGAAACCGGGGCCGGGCCCGATGGCGAGTCATCGGCCGCCACCACCGGGTCTCAACCGTCGACCACCGACACCCCGGCAGGAGACGAAGGCACAACCAACGATCAGGGGTCCGTGGTCGACAATACCGCACCCCAGGAGTCGGCGAACACGGCCGTATCCGCCCCGACCTCGGTGGCCGCACGCTCGGCATCAAGCGAATCGTCTCCGGGCCTTGCCGGCCCGAGCGGCGACGGACAACCAGTTGCAGCGGTGACCGGGGCCGGGCAGGTGGGTCGGGCGGAACAGGCAACGGCCCGACCGGTCGATGCCCCGGCCGAGGCTTCGCTGCCGGGCGCGGTCGAAGATGCCGACGGCACCGACCCGCTGTGGCGCCAGGTGAGGCGGGCCCTCGGGTCGGTTCGAGCCAATGCCGAGGGCGACCAGGAGCTCACGATCCGGCTGAGGCCGGCGGATATGGGATCGGTCATGGTTCGCATCAGCACCGGTGATAGCGGTACTGCCGTTGCCCTCGTGGCCGACTCGGCCGTGGCCGCCAATCAGCTGCAGCAACAACGCCAGCAGCTGATCGGGGAACTCGAGGACAGCGGCATCCGAGGGGTGGCCGTTGATGTCAACACCAGCGGCCAGGGTCAAACGCGCCCCGACCTGGGCGCCGAGGCCGACGGCCGTCGCCCACCCCGCGGTGGCTTCACCCCGGGAGCACTGAGCGAGGCCGCATCCCGCCTCGATCCCAACAGCGCGGGCCGCGACCGCAGGGTCAGGACACCGTCGTCCGGACTGGTTGACCTTGACCTTTGATCATTCGCGGCCGGCCGCTCAGCCGCCGGCCACCAGCCATCTCTCAGACCAACGACCGAAACCCCGCCCAGACCAAACAGGAGCACCAATACGATGCCCGAATCGGTAGTAGCCACCGCTGGGGCGGCCGTCAACGCCCCCGTGTTCAACAATCCGACGCTCAGCCTTGATTCGGCCCAGGCGCCGGAAGCGCCGAGCGGCGATCTCGGTAAAGACGAGTTCCTCCAACTCCTCGTAGCCCAGCTCAAGTATCAGGACCCCATGAATCCATCGAGTTCTGATGAGTTCATTGCCACCTCGGCCCAGTTCACCGTGGTCGAGAAGCTCGATGAGCTGACCAAACAGGGAGAAAGCACCGCCTTGATCAATTCCCTGACCACGGCCAGTTCACTACAGGGCCGCCAGATCACCGCCATTGGCAAAGCAGGCTCATTTGGCGCCGTCGTTGAACGAAGCGAGATCACCTCTGGTGAGGTGATTCTCGTTACTGATCAGGGTGCAGTTCGCCTTGATCAAGTTGTTTCCGTTGGTGCCATGGCCGGCCAGACCGCCGCTCCGGCCGCAGCACCACCGGGCACAACCCCGACATCCCCGGCTCCGGCCGACCCGTCACCCGCAACCCCGTCAACCGAGGTACCTCCCGCTCCGATACTGCCGCCGACACCGTTGGTGCAGACCAGAAACTCAGTAGGAGATCAGCAATGATTCGATCTATGTACTCAGCCGTGGCCGGTCTTCGGAGCCACCAGCTCATGATGGACGTGGTTGGTAACAACATTGCCAACGTCAACACCCATGGTTACAAGCGGAACCAGGTGATCTTCCAGGACGTTCTGAGCCAGCTCGTGTCCGGAGCGGCGGCGCCGACGGACAACCTCGGCGGTAAGAACCCGGTGCAGGTCGGCCTTGGTGTGATGATGGCGGGCACAGCCCAGAACTTTGGTCAGGGCTTCCTCCAGGTCACCAACCGCGACCTCGACGTTGCCATCCAGGGCGACGGCTTCTTTGTGGTCCACGAGGCCGGTGAGGAGTTCTTCAGCCGGGCCGGCGCCTTCTTCCTTGATGCCGAGGGCCGGGTAGTGACCAGCGATGGTGGCCTGGTCCAGGGCTGGATGGCCGATCTCGAGGGTGAATTCGACCCGGCCACCGGGCTCGCCGACATCCGTATTCCCAATGGTGATCAGAACCCTCCAATCGTCACCTCGGAGATCAAGTTTGGCGGGAACCTGCCGAGCCAGGCCGCAGTTGGTGAACAGGTGTTCACCGGTCTTGAGGTCTTCGACGCCCAGGGCGTTGCCGTTGGCCTCAACCTGACGATGGAGAAGACGGCATTGTCGGAATGGACGGTGACCGCCAGCTACGGACCGGGTCAGACACCGATCACGATGACCGACAACGTGCTCACCTTCACCGACGGCGAGCTGGTGATCCCGGCCGATTTCGAGATGAACATCGCCGCAGGCCAGATTCCCGGCCTGGGGGACATCAGCCTGGTGGTCGGTGGAGAGGCCGAGCGGCGCGTGACCCAGTTCGGGGCCTCGGCCTCGGTGGCCGCTGCCACCCAGAATGGAGCCACGGCCGGAACCCTGCAGTCAATGCGGGTTGGGGCTGACGGTGTCATCACCGGTTCCTACTCCAACGGTCTGAACAAGCCGGTTGCCCGGTTGGCGTTGGCCAACTTCTCCAACCCCAACGGCCTGGAACGGGTCACCGGTTCCAACTGGCGGCCGTCGGTCAACTCCGGTCTGGCCCAGATCGGCACCATGGGCACCGGGGGGCGGGGCTCGGTGGCCCCGGGAACCCTGGAGATGTCGAACGTGGACCTGGCGCTTGAGTTCACCACGTTGATCCAGTCCCAGCGAGGCTTCCAGGCCAGCTCCCGTGTGGTTACCGCCGCCGACGAGCTGCTGCAGGAGATCGTGAACCTGAAGCGCTAGCACTGACGTGGGATCCCAACAATCCTGAGAGGGCGGGCGCCGTCGCGGCCCCCGCCCTCCATGGGCGCAGCTTGCTCATCGCCTTCCCGATCTGGAAGCTGCAGCGAAACCGGTACTGGTCCGGGGCGGTAGTCGTATCGCCTCGGACCGTTCCACCGGTCTTCGATGGTTGTCTTGTCCTGTTCCCAGCCTCGTACCCGTGGCGTCGGTCATGAGCAGCGACGCTCGTCGTTGCCAAACTGTAACATTTGGACTGCGGCGCGCTGGCCTGGTGGACCTGGGGCGTCTTTGGTTCGGCACCTGGTCAGTGCTGTTCGCCGTTGTCCGGGGGCTGGAAGGTGAGGATGGCCTCGACCGCGGTCTTTACGTCATCGGTGATTGTCAGACACTCCTCGTCGGAGTCGTCGAACAAGGCCCGCAGTACCGGCTCGACCGGGAACTGCCTGCTCCAGTAGTCGCCTCCGAGTAGCACCATTGGACTGAACCAGTTGTAGGAGCGGTAGTAGTTCTGGGCTGCGTCCTGGAAGATCTCCTGGATGGTGCCCGCCCGGCCTTCGGCGAAGACAACGCCTGCCGTGGCCAGGGCCAACAGGCCATCCTCCCGCACTGAGTTCTGAAAATACTTGGCGATGTGCGACGCCAGTGGTGTTGGGGGCTCATGGCCGTAGTGCCAGGTGGGTATGGCAAGACTCTCGGCCCGCGGTGGCGAGTTGCGGGCCAACTCGAACGCCGGGGCCTGCCAATGGTGCAACTGTTCCACCAGTGACTGGTCGGCCCGGCCGTTGCCGTCGACCAGGTTGCCGAGCCCGATCGGGAACTCCGGCACCGTGGCCAGCAGGGCCAAGGCCCGGTCGACCTCGGCGGTGGAGGCACCGGCCAGGCCAGCGCCAACGTGGGTGGCCTCCATGGCACCCGGGCCGCCCCCCGAAGCCAGGGTCATGCCCGTTTCGGCCAGCGTCCTGGTCAGTTCGACGATCTGGTGGTACGTGTCGGAGGTCCGGCTCAGTTTGTGGCCGCCCATGACCCCAACAACCTTGCGGCCGGCGGTGAAACGGTGGATGGCCTGGGTAATGGAGTTGTCGTGGATGGCCCGGACGATCGAATGAAGGTACGGGGGGCGGGAGCTACCGCCATGGGTCACGTAGTTCTGGTAGGTGACGAAGTCGAGGGTCTTGAGGTAGCTCTGGGCGTCGCCGGGGTCGAACGCACCGAGCAGTTCCGTGGTGTCGTAGAGGCGGGTTCGGAACGGGTTGACGGGGACGTCTTCGCCCTCCAAGTTGGGCAGATCCATCGTGGTGACCGTAGCCGGAGGTTTCATGCCACCGCGGTCAGGCGGCCACCAAGCATCGACCCGGGCCCGGGGGACCGTTCGGGACATATCCATATTGGCTGAGCTAAGTCTCTGGTGGCACCAGCAGCTTGTATTTGGATCATGTCGCCGGGTCAAGATTCTGCATTGACATCAACCAGAGGCGGTTACTGTTGAGCAATTATTACCCTATGACCCTCAATCTCTCTGATCTTAATAGCATCACCCGATGTGACTAGAGGGCGACCCTAACAACACAAGATGCTCGGCAACTTGCCGATTGGGCTGCTGTCAGTCCTAGGAGGATAAAGCATGAGAGGTGCATCCATTGGTGCCGCGCTCGTGGCCATGTTGCTGACACTTTCTGTTGTCGCAACCGTTGGTCCGAGCCCAGCAGCAGCTCAGGGTTCCGGGGGAGGGATCGTGATCACCGAGATCATGTATCACCCGGCCGAGGATCCAGTCAGTGACGAACTGGACAACAATGAGTACATCGAGCTCCACAACCCGGGCTCGGCCCCGGTGTCGTTGGCGGGATTCACCTGGGGGGCGGGGGTCGAAGGTCCCCTGCCCGAGGTGAGCATCCCCGCCGGCGGTTTTGTGGTGGTCTCACCCGACCCGGTCGCAACCCTGGCCACCTACGGTGTGGCGGCAATCGGTGCCTACACCGGCAAACTGTCCAACAAGGGTGAGACCGTCACCCTGCTCGGGCCCGACCTCGCCATCGTCGACCAGGTCGACTACGACGACGATGTTCCCTGGCCTCTCGCCCCTGATGGCGATGGTCCCTCGCTGGAGCTCGCCGATCTTGGCGCCGACAACGCCGGCGCAGCCCCATGGCGAGCCTCCAAGGACGGGGGCAGCCCCGGTGTGGCTCCCATCGTGGGCGAGCCGAGCATCAAGACGGTGGCCGCGGCGCCATCGGACCCGGCCGCCGGAACGGCCGTGACAATCACGGCCGGAGTCACCGGGGTCGAGGCGGCAACCCTTCACTATCGAGTCGGCTTCGGCCCCGCCCTTGCTGTGGCCATGACCAGTGAGGGTAACGAATTCACCGGCATTATCCCTGGTCAAGATGCCGGTGAGCTGGTTCGCTACCGGATCGAGACCGCCGGCGGACTGGTTCATCCTGAGCAAACCGGCGACCGCATCCATGACGGCTACGTCGTGGCCAGCCAGGGTGTTGACACCGATGTGAGTCGGTTCCAGTGGTTCATGGACGATGCCGACTTCGACCAGATGGTCGGCGGCAGCCTGTTTGATAGGGAGCGCGAGTTTGATGCCGCCTTCGCCTTCGACGGCAAGGTCTTCGATGGGGTGAAAGTCCAGGTGCGTGGGGGCAACTACGCCCGGACAAACCATCCGAAATGGAGCTACAACGTTGACTTGCCCGATGGCGTCGTGCTCGATGCTCCTGATCACTTTCCCTATCCGGTCGACGAGTTCGCCCTCCAGGCCGAGTACCGGGTCAAGGGTCGGGCACACGCCTCGTGGTACGTCTTCGCCGAGGAGGGTTTTGCTCCGGTGGCCTCCAGTTTCGTCCAAGTCGACAAGAACGGAACGTTCTTTGGGCTGTACCGGCTGGCTGAGAAACTTGACGGCATCTGGCGCGACGCCAATGACTACAGCGACACCAACTTCTACAAGGCCTCCGGAGGGTGGGAGTCATCCTCAGGTTTCGACCAGCGCTCCGGGGATACGAACGACACCTCGGTCAATTCGGCCGCTTCCCTCCTACGTCAACGCGATTCAGATGCAAAGCGGAGGCAGATGTATGACACCTTCGATATTCCGAACATCGTGAACTACATGGCCCTGTCGATAGTTTTGCGCCACAGTGATCAGCGCACGGGAAATTTCTATGTAAGTCATGACTTCGATGGTGCCGGGAGGGTGCGCCTCCATCCTTGGGATCTTGACCAGACCTGGGCATATAGCATCCTGCGTTGCTCGGGTGATAAATTGGTTGACCTCAGTTGCATGGAACAACCACTGTTTGATTCTTTCTGGGAGATTCCAGGCTTCCGAAATGCCGTTTACCGGCGAATCCGTTCAATCCTGGACCACACGCTCGCTCCGAACATAGTTGAGGATCACCACCGCGCTCTAGTGGATGTCATCGGGCCCGAGCTGGATGAGCTGGAGCATGACAGATGGGGCCGACCTACCGTCGCATCGAGTCAGGATGGGTTCAACCGCGACGTCCGGGAACGGCGGGAGTTGTTCAATGGGCTTGATGTCGTGCCGTCGTCGCAACGTAAGACCCCTCCGGTGGCCATCTCCGAGATCCACCACAGTCCCGCGGGTGATGACGCTGAGTTTCTCGAGCTCTCCAATCTGGGCACCGAGGATGTCGACCTTTCCGGCTGGCACATCGACGGGATCGGTCTCGACGTGCCGTTCGGCACGGTGATCCCGGCCCGGGGTCAGGCGATCTTCACTGACGCCGATGTGGCCTTTCGGGCCGACCACCCTGGTCTCGGAGTCGTCGTGGTGCAGTACTCCGGCGGTCTCAAGGGCAAGGGTGAGACGATCACGTTGACCGACCGAAGCGGTGCGGAGATCGACAGCGTGAGCTATGGGGTCGAGGCACCGTGGCCAACCGAACCCAGCGCGGGGCTGGTGTCGCTGGAGCTCAGCGATCTTGGTGTCGACAATGCCCTTCCCGGTTCGTGGCGGGCATCGACCTCGCCAGGGGGAACGCCTGGTTCCGCCCCAAGCGGTGGCAACCCCGATCCTGGTCCTGGTCCTGGTGGCCGAGATGGCGTGGCTCTGATCCGGGCCCTTGGCACTACCGGCAAGGAGCTACTCGAGGTGCGTGATGGCTCGAAGCGGCTGGCGTCACTGCGGGTTTCAACGGCATTTGAGATCCACG
>Ga0316190_10001190_pt1 | contig 18718 bp, 11 predicted proteins | sample Eddworburrow2_MG_FD_204929 | JGI IMG/M metagenome (GOLD analysis project Ga0316190, IMG submission 204929) | Coastal sediment microbial communities from Maine, United States - Eddy worm burrow 2 | ecosystem: Environmental > Aquatic > Marine > Coastal > Sediment | place: USA: Maine | collected... | reverse complement strand
GAATTAGAATATTCTGGGCGGAAACCCCATCTGAGTGGTACTCAGCAACGCAGTAATAGGAGAAGCCTTTGGAGGGTCGTGCTACAACACGAATGCCAAACTTACCATCCTTTATCTCTTTCATTTTGTCGGCGTTCAAATAATAGACCAAGCGTCCATTCTTATTATTCATCTGCCTGTCTTTGAAAAAATGCTTTGGCAGTTTCTGGGGTTGATATTGGTTCCCTGCGAGCAGGAACAGGTCATAGTTGTCTTGCCCAATGTGCTCCCCCTGATCATCTTTTATATTAAAGACCAGCATGCAGTATCGAGCACCATCTTCTTTATCTTTACGGTTTTTACCTTTTGCCTGCTGCTCTTTTGTTAATGCGTTCAGTTCGACTGCTCTATCCTGATAGTTGCGTACTGTTTTAACCTGAAGGCATTTTAGAATGTCTTTAATAATTGGATCATTCTTATCGCCTTTTTTTGCCCGCCTCATAATTCCCATTTTTGTTCCGGAGTGGCTGTAACTGTTGTATACACCCAGCGGTACCGGTTGTGGAATTCTCACATTACCATCGGGCTCAAGTAGATAGGTTTTTGGGCTTTTACGAATTATTTTTTCTCTACTTTGTACCAGTGAAAAATAACGGTAGTTCATGCTTGCGCCAGCCACACGAACCACGCCATCTGACCCCTTTTCCACGAGATAGCTATTTAAAAAATCATAGAATTTATTGTCAATCCCCTGTCCGGTAAGCACGAAGGGAAAAAACTTATTATTAGCATAATTGTAATTTAGATATCGTTCGTTGAGCGACCACTGTCCTTCACTACCAAGGCAGAGCCAATCCAGCACTCGCTGCCCAGGTTCAATACCTTGAAACCATGATTTAATACGTCCTACACGTTTTTTTCCAAGGGCGGCAAGGGTAGAACCATGATTTGCCGGAGCGAGCATAACCAAATGTCTCAGCGGCAATTTATTCAGTCCTTTATCACCATAAAATTTGTCCACCCAATGGCGGACAACCGGCCCACCTGTAGAGTGTGTAATACATGAAAAGTTGGTGATTTGCTTATTACTGTTACCCGGTAGTTCACGGAGCGCCCGATCCATAGCTCTTGAAATATCATCAACAGTCACTTCATCATGAAAACTAATATAGCGACCTAAATAGAGATGTTGAATATCAAGTTCAAGCCCATATGTACTGGCAGCAGCAGAGAGCGCCTGCGGCATTTCACCATAAGTATCTGTGTTGGTAACACTCCAGCCATGAACAAATATAAGCCGCATAATTTTCTCCCTAATTTTAGTTTTTAATAAGTTGTATTATTTAAGGCCATCTTTTAACTTTCATTTTTATGTAATTAAAAACATCTCAACACGTCGATTCATACTGCGAGTAATAGCATTTTCTTCAGTCACGGTGGGGGTACTTTCACCAAAGTGAGGGGGATTATTTGCATCAACCATTTGGGTCCTGGGTAAACCTTCATTCCGAGCCATTCGATAAAAGGCAACTGAACGCCGTAGTGATAACGCCAAGTTATGGGACTCAGACCCTGGCCCAGAGGCATGCCCAACAAAGCGAACCTTTTTTGATGGGGTCGGATCGAGCTGTGCACGCTTAACATTTCGGAAGGCCGCTTCATGCTCAGATTTAGGTTGTGCCTGATCACGACCAAGATTAAGGAAACGATAATGTGATCCGGAAGTTACAGTTTGGAATAGCCCGGCCCCCGCACGGGATGCGGTTCCCTCTTCCTGAGATGTTGATCCTTCACGTATTCCGGTGTCAGCTTCAAAAGCTGCATGAGCCTCTGCTGAGCGTGTTTCAAGCCGCCAGACATCACCCGCAAAAAAAGCTTGTGCGATGCCCTCTTCTGAAACGTAGGGAACAACCTGGCTATTCACCGTGTCAACTCGTTCTTGATAACTGGTTCGACCACTACGTTCACTAGACGTCATCACTGAACGTGCAAGCCATTCGGTAATACCTTCGTTATAGTGATCATCATCCTGGCTATTTTGTACCCAGGCGGCATAGTGTGGATGCCGGTAAAAATGGGTAATTTCGTGAATCAGTGTAAGTCGGCGGCGGCTTGCCTCTACCTTTTGGTGCACAAATATCTCACGGTTAGCCCCCTCACCTCGGGTGAACGCAGACTGCCGCGCACCCAGGGTTACAATCTTTGGTCCAACACTTGGGTTATTGATCAATCGGGTAATCATGGCACGATATGCAACGTTGTTCGTATCAATCGCATAATCTTCAGAATCGGACATTTGATTGATAAAATTATCCATCCACTCATTAAGATAGACTTGATCATTCTGAATAGTGGAGGGCTGAAACAGTCCCACTCGATTCTGAATTTCACTATCTGAGAGCCGTGTACCAATCTGGGGAAACCGATCCACTACCCGCTGATGCATTGCCACTGCATCTGCATCCAGGTTGGCATCTGTAGTGTGCGCAGGGGTGGGACTGTTAAAGGTGCGGTTATCCAAAAATGCATAGATCTGGTTATACAATAATTCTGCTGTGCCGCCGCTAGTGGGAGTAGGATCAACCCAAGGCAGGCGCGTAGCGGTACCGCCACCGCTTGTTGTGCGTGGCGGCCCCTGAACCCTCACGTTTTCATGCACTGTTTCCAGTCGACCCGGATCGGTAAGATCGCGTTGGATTTGTCCACCCTGAGATTTAACAGCCGATTCGGAAAAGGAACCTGATCCACCATTCTGTTGCACCACATGAGTCAACTCATGTGCCAGCAATCTCTTTCCTGAGGGTGCATCCGGTGAGTACTCTCCCGCACCAAACACAACATCACTCCCCAAAGTGAAGGCTCGGGCATTAATCAAACGGGCCGCATTGGCCGCTCGCATATCGTTATGTACTCGCACAGAGGAGAGATCCATTTTTAATTGCGGCTCAAAAAAACCTCTTTGCGCCCCAGACAGAGATTGCCCGCCACCTTGCAGTGACCGAATTTCAGCATTAATAGCAGGGGTCACTTCAGGTGTTGCTCCCTCTCTCTTTTTTGCTTGCAGCAGCTCCTCCTCTTCTTCAGGTTCTTCTTGCCGTTGAATCAGTGAATCAATCGGTTTGGCTTGCATCACTTGATCTGCTACCCGGTCTGCCTCCTGTTCATATTTATCATTTGGTGCACCAATAGTGAGTTTGGGTTGTATCGAAGGCTTACGTAAAACCTGCTGGATACGAGGGTGTTGTGCATGCCAGGAAGAACGCGCCGAATGAGGATGAGATTTAAAGAATGTTTTTGATTTTTTATCTGTAGCATAAGTCAGCATTTTTTAAGCCTGTTCAACTAAAAATGGCCTGAGACTCCAACACCTGCCGCAACGCTCGTCACATTGCGCAAATTATCTGGGTCTGCTATTAAATCAAGCCGCAGATCCAGATTAACATCTGGCCCAATGGGTATCGGCACATCCAGTTCCAACACTCCATTTTGGAAAAAGTCATACGACTTTATACCAATGCCTGTTCCATATGAAAGAATAGTACCCAAAGTCTCATCAGCACCCAGAAATCCAAAGCTGGTTTGCAACAGATTTACACCGAGTCCATACCTCATAAATGTATCCCACATCATCTCATCATCACCGGGATAGAGTGCCGCAGTTCTATAAAAATAGTGGGCGTTATTCCAAAGATTCTCATCAATATCAAGCTTCAGTGCCTGAGCAAGGCACAGGAAGTCTGGAAATTCTGGGTTCGTATAACATCGATCTGTACGGGCAGAGCTTGCTGCAAAACCAGGACCACTGTCTGTATCAACAGAGGAAGCAGGCTCCTCATCCCGTTGAATAACAGGTGACTGGGAGCCATGCAGGATCTGCCGGACCTGAGCATGTTGTCCACGCCATGATGAATGGCTCGAATGATGGCAAAGAGTAGAAGATAGCCCCGTTTTTTTATCTGTAGTGTGTGTCAGCATTTTTCACTCCTCAGATCAAGCACGTATGGGCAATCCAATATAATTGTTTCACCACCAACCGAAAACTCTATTTCAACCAGAATTCTGTTCTGTGAAAATTTAGCGGCAGAAACAGGGGCAAAACTAACTTCATACTGCGCAGTTGTCATCGGTGCCTGTTGGATGAGCTTATTCTCGTGTTCCAGGTACTCAGGAAGAGAATATAAAAAGAATTCTGGTACATTTATCAAATAACCATTAGAGCAACATTTGACCTTCTGCACAGTTAAACTGACAACATCACCCCCTGAGTTGGCAACCTCAAATTGCGCATGGGTAATATTGGGTTCCTGAGTAGAGTAGAAACTTTTTACAACTTCTAGCCCATTTAATTTTAGAGTATCCACTTTAATCCCAGTAGTTAATCAGTCTATTAACAACGCCACTCGCGTGCCCGCACCCTTCGCCGTGGTGCGGTGGTCACTCGTCTTCCAGGAATAGAGTCACCCTTCACAGCATTACGAACTCTTATACGACCATTAGGCATGCGGACACGAACCCGATTACCCGATAGTTTTGCAATAACCTCTCCCGGGTTAGCGACATCCAAACCCGGATAGCTTTGAACCACAGTGGCGATGCCCGATGTATCTGTTACCGTTTGCCCTGTAGCAGGGTCGGTTCTGGTCACGCTAGGGTCAGGGGTTATGCCACGCGCTACTGCCCAGTCTGTCTCAAGGCGAAAGGCATAATTCTCTTCAGTACTCCAGTCAGCTCTGCGATTAACCAATGGGCTGCGTCCATGTTGATATTCATGATAGAGGGATCTGGCCACAGCCTCAGAGGTATCATCTGTTGCAATATAAATCGTGCTGCCAGATGTCTCACCGGCACCATCCATGGGGTTTGGCTGCCAACTTGTACCATCAAAACGTTCATCCGCCCATTGAAGGTCTGCCACCATGATGACAGTGAAATTTCTTAGATCCCGAATCATTGCGGAATTCCACTGGCATAGTATCTGAAGCATGCAGGGGAATGTGTATGCGCTGGTTGCCGCAGCGGGAAGCGCCATTGCCGGGAATAACTGGTCAAGACTCTCTATGGTCGCAGCACCCACTTCACCACGGGGGTCTGTTGTGATTCTGCGCCGCCGCTGGAATCGGCGAACACGTCTCTTAGTCTCGGGGCCAAATTTGCCATCTGGGCCGTGAACTCCGAATCGCAAGCCATAGTCGTGTATGGCATGCTGCACCTTTCTGACCGACTCATTCTCATCACCATCCTTTAAGGTGCCTGTTCCATCATAAATATCTTCAAGTGTTGTATCTCCAGAAAAGCGTGGAGATTGCAGGTCATGACCATCACCTATTCTGCGCTGAATAACAGATCGCGAAAGCGTTGATTGAGTTGCACTCTGTTGCTGCAATACATGTGTCAATTCATGCGCAAGCAACTCTCTTCCAGATGACGTGCCTGACGAGTACTCTCCAGAACCAAACACAACATCCTGCCCGAGTGTAAAAGCCCGTGCATTTATTGATCGAGCCACATTGGCTGCATGCGCATCATTATGCACTCGCACATTTGAAAAATCCGCCCCAAATCTAGGCTCAAAATAGTTCCGATCCATTCCAGACAGTGGCTGCCCACCACCTTGTAGTGATTGAATTTCAGAGCCCATCGTAGGGGTTACTTCTGTAATTGCATTATTGGTTGATTTTGTTTGAATGAGTTCTTCGCTCTCTTCCTCTGCACATGAAGCACAGGCACGTTGAACCGATTCACTGCTCCTCAGTTTGTCATTGACCTGCGATGAATGTCCATCCAAAACAGATGGCTGAGAATCAGGCATCCGCATCATCTGATCTGCTACCTGATCCGCCTCCTGTTCATATTTATCGTTTGGTGCGCCAATAGTGAGCTTTGTTTGTATTGAGGGGCTGCGCAGAATCTGTTGGACATGCGGATGTTGTGCATGCCATGGAGAATGCACTGGATAGTTTGCACCAGAGGGTATTCTCAGTTTTTTGTTAGTAGCGTGAGTTAGCATTTTTCAACTCTTTTGATTAGAAAGAAACTTAATCACACGATTCCGTGCTATGAATTATGGCTGCCTATTGAAACACTGATCTACCGATGCTTGTGCTAAGTTTCTTACTTGCGCTGTATAAGCAGTTGACCAAAAGCTGTGGTTAGGATTAACAAATATTTGGCGCCCACTACAACCAACAGCGTCACCAACAGCCTCTAGGAACATGTAATTTGGGTTATTCAATAACCTTCGAACTTCTGCCATATAAAAAGGCAGGCCTGGTATCACAGGTGAAATCCCGCCGGTATCACGCTCACCAACCGGCACTTGTGGCAGGCGTCCACAAGGGTGAAGAGCATCTTCGCAAATCTGCTCATCTGACTGTCCAGCATTGTGCATTAACTCATGGACAAACGTCCCTGCAAGCGTCCATGCGCCAACATCATATGCTTTTTGAGTGTAGGCAATATTGGAGCCGGGCCTCTCCCCTTCTCCATATAAATTCCTGGCTTGGCTGGGGTGCTTCCAAAGATCTGCATTATTGTATAACTCTTGCGTCGTAGTTGCCGTACCTCCTGGTGTGTTATCTCTAAAATAGGCAATACAATCATCATGATACATAACCCGCAACAAAATATTCATCGCACGGGCAATTCTGGGGACATCCTCTTCTGGAACATTGGTCCACCCATGCGGTGCAGTCCCTGTCGTTTTAACGTCAAACCGTTGTATCACTCCCTCTGAAGGAGAGTGCATGCCTGCACCTTTTTGCTGAACCACATGCGTTAACTCATGAGCAAGCAGTTTTCTCCCTGCTGATGCATCTGGAGCGTATTCTCCAGCTCCAAATATAATATTTGGCCCATTTGTAAAAGCGCGGGCATTAATTGATCGAGCTGTGTTGGCCGCTTTCATATTGCTATGTATACGCACACCAGAAAAATCTGCGCCAAAGCGGGGTTCAAAAAAACTCCGCTCTGATCTGGACAAAGGTTGTCCCCCTCCTTGCAGTGACTGAATATCACTGTTTACCGCAGGTGTTACTTCAGGAGTTAGACCTGCGATTGTTTTTGCCTGGAGTACTTCTTCCTCTTCTTCTCCAGCTTCTTGCCGCTGAAGTTGTTCCGATGCAGATAGTTTGGTTTGTATCAACTCTGGTTCTTGAGTCTGGCATTTTGGACAAAGGTTTGCAGATTTAACAGGGCGATTCTCATTCTCAGCTGTTTTATACTCTTCTGCACAAGGAGCACAAACACGTTGGATTGTTCCACTGCTATGGTTTGCCAGTGATGAACCAACCAAACCCGATGACTGAGGGACAGACATGCGCATTACTTGATCTGCAACTCGATCTGCCTCTTGTTCATACTTATCATTGGATGCACCAATCGTGAGCTTTGTTTGTATTGAGGGGCTGCGTAGGATTTGCTGAACATGAGGGTGCTGTGCGCACCAAGGAGAGCGCGGCAAATGAAAACCTGCTTTGGCAGATGATCCCGATTTTTTATCTGAGCTATAGGTCAACATTTTTCAAATCCCTTTTTATTAAGTCTATACTAAAAAAGGCTGCTTGATCTTGGCAGAGCAGAGAAATAAACCACAGAGTTGTTAATCTTTTAGTACAAGATAGGTAGCTGAGGCTTTTAAGATAAACACCCTCTTTCTCTATGACTCGTGTATCCGCAGCACCCCTCGCACCGGATCCCATACAAGATCTGCATCTTCATCCACTGCCTGGCTCCATAACACTTCACTGCCACGCATTACTTTGATTTTTCTCGCCTCGGTTGGAGCATGTATTTCCATCAACATCTCCTTGGCTTTTAGCAAGACCTCTTCAGCAAACTCTGCCTCAACACCTCCACCACATACTTGAGCACCACAGTCAGCTGGACGGGAGGTTTTATACTTGTGCCCCACGCTGAAACCAATACGGCCACCTGCTGGGAAAAAGCGCTCAATACTGTCACAGAGAATTTGAGCCAATCTTGTTTGGCCATCATCACTACGAATCCACTCTGCATGTTGTGGATTGCTGGCAAACAGTGGTTCAAGAAGAACGGCAGGCATATTTGTATATCGTAGATTGCTATCACCTCGCCCCCCATAACCACCTACGACAATTCCATCATCGCCACTAACAGGTATATCAAATTCACGGCCCACTGCATTGGCATACCAGCGCCCCCAGTTTTTACTGGTCTGTGATGCATTAGAGCCAGTAATGACTACTGAATATCCAGCAGATGAGCTGGATGCACTATTGAAATGGTGTTCAACATAGGCCACACATTCATCCTCATTAGCCTGGCGTTGACGCTCTCCGTAGTCACCTTGGTAGAATTTAATTTCATACATTTTATTGCTCCCTATTTTATATGCGCTGTATTTCAAACCAACAATCAGACCAAAACAATCATCTGGTCATCACACGATTACTACTGATATTCCATACAGATCCAAGACTTGCACCAGTAGCCGGATCTTCATTGATGTCAGCCATGGTGACACCAGCCTGGGCGACAAAGTTTTCTGCTGTGGCAGATGCAGTTTCATCAACAATCTCATGATTAGGGCGCAGAATTTCACTTATCAGAGTGCGGACCTTTCTACTGAAATTGAAACTATGACCAGGGGCTGAAACTTTTTTCTCCAGCACTTTACGAGGATCAACTGCACGAACCATTTTGGTGAAATTGGCGCGATGGCTGTGGGTAGCATGTACGTATTCATGACGCTGAGTCCCGGTCAGGATAGCCGGAGCCTGCATCAGGATGTAGCCCTCCCAAGAGCCTCGTGGCGTTGCTGCAACACTATAAGCACCATTATATGAGCCACTTGAACCGCCAAGCGCATTACGCAATGCCGCATCATTCGTAATGGTGATCCCGGCACTCTCGGCATTACTGGCAAGCCCCCACCAGGCATTTTGTACTGTCACTGTCCTGTTGTTGCCTGTGGCCCGAACTCGATAAAAGTTATGCGTTTTAAAGAAGGTCTCCCATTGCGGAACAGAGAACGAGACGGTATTCCCACTCGTACTAAGAGAACTGTATGCAGTATTTGGTATCCGGGTCTTTGTCGTGCCCGCAACCAGAAAGAGGAGGCTAGGATTTGAGTGAAAGGTTTTAAAGGCGCTGGTTGTTGCCGTGAGATCAGGATGGATATTCGGTGTTGACGTATAGGTTCCTGCAGCCATGGATGCAACATAGGTAAAACGGCGGTTGGGGCCATCTGCAATCCGTGACTGGGCCGGATTGGGTTGGCTCGTACCGGTCGAGTGATGACCCAAATCAGAAAAGCGCGTAGGTGGCGAGGGCTTACCACTCAGCGCCCCCTGAGCAGCATTTGTGACACTTGACTGCCAGTTTGCACCTGTACGGTCATTAACAACCACAGCCTGAGTAATTGTCTGCGGAGTCCCTGCACTGCCGCCAGCCGGGGTGATTGTGTACTGCATCTCTAAATCACCTGAGACAGCCATTGTGCCACTCCAGGATGATTGGAAGGTACTCTGACGAGAGGGACGGGTTACGGTGCCATGGTTCGTGGTTATATAGCGCCAGCGAGTGACATTCATCGTCTCACCTGCATTGGCAGTGAAGTTCACTGTTGCAATCAATGTATCACCACGGGTTAGGGTTGCACCCACCGTGCCAAAGTTGAGTGTTGGTGCAGCCGTAGCAGGAGGCTGTTGCGCAGGCACCCCATCATCGTCATCACGCTGAATCTGTTTAGCCGAAACTGGGGCACTATTTTGCTGCACAACATGGGTCAATTCATGGGCCAGCAGCTTTCTCCCTAAGGATGTCTCTGGTGAGTACTCCCCAGCACCAAAAACAACATCACGTCCTAATGTAAAAGCCCGTGCATTAATTGAACGGGCCACATTAGCTGCCCGCATATCACTGTGCACTCGTACAGCGGAAAAATCTGCTCCAAATCGTGGTTCAAAAAAACACCGTTCCCCTCCAGAGAGCGGTCTCCCACCGCCTTTTAATGATTGGATATCACTGTTTATGGCCGGCGTTACTTCTGGAGTTGTGCTTTCAGCACTTTTAGCCTGGAGCATCTCCTCCTCTTCTTCCTCAAGCTCCTCCTGTCGTTGAATCTGTGGCGCTATTTGTTTAAGTTGTATTTTTCCCTCGCCCTGACTGCTGCCATATGAATGCAAATCTGAAGATACAGCAGAAGCGTTATCATCAGCTGACGAGTGAGGGACAGCCATTCTCATGACTTGATTTGCTACCCGATCTGCTTCCTCTTCATATTTATCATTTGGCTCGCCGATCGTAAGCTTAGGCTGTATAGCTAAAGAACTGGTTGGTGAATGAAGCACATTTTTAACAAGCTGGTGTTGACCTGACGCAACAGCTAGGTTTGGGTTGCTCTTTTGAATTACAGAAGAGGACTGTTGCTTTGACCGCTGTGCAAATGTGTGATGCAACATGGCATATCTCTTTTAGCTCAGCATTTTTCCATTGATCAGTTTACGCAAAAATATGAGATGCCTTGTTACCAAGGGCGTAGAGACGCGGAGAAGGCGGGAAAGGGGGAAAAATAAAAGGCAATAAAAAAGGCGAGCCATTAGCTGCCTCGCCTCTTACAACCGGAAGGAATCCGATCATTTCTCTGGGTTTTGAACCCAAGCACACATCACTAAAAATGCAGAAGAAAAAGCCTAAGAAGGAACAAATATAGAACCCACCGTACTCTAACGAACCCACATAAACGCTTTGCAAACTGCCTGTACCAACAGGTCTGGCGCGAGTCTTTAGTATAGTTGAGCAGAAATTCATTTCAACCCCTTTAATTTAGGCCTTATTATTGATTTTCTGAACAGAATCCGGCGCATCTACCGGCAGATCGGCATTGGCCATCATATTGTCAGATACCAACCACTGCACTCCTCCCCTCCTTACTATATCTAAAGGTTTAACACGAATACCTATGTTGCAGTGAGTCATATAGTTTTGACGCAGGATCATCATGCGACCAAGGCGGCCATAAACCCGTATCCCTTCCAGCGTAATATTGCGACTCAGAGGAAAGCGCTGGGTCAGGATCTGGTTGTCCTGAACGGTTAAGTTATTGCAGTTACCTACAAAGATACCACCACGACGACGCTCAGCAACAGGTGCCAATATCAAATTAACGCTGTTTCCATTAATCAATACTCTACCAGCCGAAAAATCTTGTTGGCGTCTTAAACTATGATCACTCACACCTACATGAATACCTTCCTGCACACCTTTTATGTTGTTGTTGAGGATCTGAATATCGGTTGCTACCTGTCCCGCACAGACAATACCGGCATGTGCACAGGCTGGATTCTGGCCACGTAATATTTCAAACCAGTTATTGAAGGGGCGAAATTCAGCGCGAAAGGATTGGTCAGCCAGAATCCGTCTCGCTACATTTCTGGCAATACTGAGAAGATGCTGGTTGCTCCTCACTGTGGTATTGCCTGCCTGGCTGGCAATGACACTACTCCAATCCGAGCCATTCACAGGCGAATTAATATACATTTGGCGGTTATATTGACTCCGCATATCAATATTTTTTAAACCAGCAGTAGGAGTGTTTTCAAAGTTTCTGATGACCGCATTATTGATCAACAGCTTTCTGGCATTCGCAGCAAACTTGGGATCAACCATCTGTCGTTCCAGCGTCATTGATGCAGGTTTTGGCCGCACTTTGATGCTGTTGTTCTGCACAAAGCTATGCTGCATGTTAAGCAACAACATGCCCGTTTGCTTATGCCCTACACTCAACTCACATCCGGTTACAGAGACAGAGCCGCTACGCTGCCGACTGTTGCCGACAGTCAGGCAGGTTGCACCCAAACGTGTGCCAGCCGCACACCTGAGAACCATATTATCAACGGTTACTTTTTGAGAACCCATTATGGTTAAGGCACCACCGAGGTGATCATGTTGACCACCATGCCCCATTGCTCCCGCTTCAACAGAGATAGCAGCAATGCTTACAGAAGCGCAGTTTAAAAAGAACAGTGCAGCTTCACGACTGCTGCAGATGATGCGTGTTCCGGCACCGGCACCACTAAGCTTAAGGTGCCCCTTACCTCTCACCAACAGTGTATCTTCAAGATAATAATCACCCGGACGGAAGCAGATGTTGGCGTCCTGCCCCGGTGGCAAGGCAAGAATGGCATTTTGCCAATCAGGTTCTGGATATATAGTGATGGAACTGCAACCACTTGCCTTTAGAACACAGAGTGCGTTGAGGGCATCCTGCACGCTTCGGATATTATCGTCTTGCAGGGTTGGGCAGAGCTGTGGGTTCTTCAGCAGCGGTAAGCTGGCAGCTGTGTGCTCACAGAGAAGCGCATCCAATATGGTGGCAACCTTCGTAGTGCCAGGATCAGGAAAATCATCACCCAGTCGCTCTTCCAACAACCGGCGAACGGTAGCCTGTGATTCTTGATCATCACCACAAGCTAACACTTCGTAGCAGACATCAGCAGCGCGTATATCAGTTAACGGTGGGAAGTTGAAACGTTTGCACTGACCAGAGGAGTAAGGGGTAAAGTCACCGCTGGCAGCCATTGTCCCCAAAGTAAGATAGTGGTGAGCAATGCCATGAGGCAGTTCAGCATCGAGCAGAACATCTCCCAGCTTGTCGGTGGCCTGGCGTACCTCTTTGGCCCAGAAATCTCCTGCCAACAGCCGGTTATTCTCAAGGGCTATCTCCAGGGTAATGACATCAAGTTTGATGGTAACCGTGGAGCCTTCTGTCAGGTGTCCGTGATCCGTGGCATCAGAGAGGACAGATAGATCAACCCCCAAATCTGAGCCATCATCCAGCTCCCAGTTCAAACCGGATTTATTTAGTTCACAGTAACCATCCCAGCGCCGCACCAGTGAGAAACCAGCAGGCGTACTATCCGGATAGCCCTTTGTCAGCTCTCCAGCAGTTGGAGTAAACCCCGTGGTCAGATGCCTGCCAAGATGTTTTTCACTGGCAAACGCTTCTGTCGCACCACTGTAAAACTCATAAGCCCAGTTATCAGACGCAAACCCGACAGGTTCATCACCAATGGCATACTGCTCTGCCCCATTCTCATGAGACCATTTCAGCACCACTCGAGTCGGGTTGCCGGAGCCATTATATTCAACACTGTGTATCTCCACACGAAACAGATAGTTACCCACCTTGTCCTGCAACACCACCTCATTTGCACAGGGGTCACAGGGATCAACTTCACTACTTCCCTCAGTCAGCTCCAGGGTCAGTTCTGCATTGCCGATGGTGGGGTTATCACTCGGATTTTCGGGATTCAGCGTGGTGGGACACCACTTCACCTGAGCCATGGTCTGTGTACGAGTGCAGGTATCTGCTCCACGCAGGCCTGCATCACGCAGCTCATCATCCTCCAGACTCAGTACTGTACGTTCCCACACATCCAGGTAGAGCGTGTGATCTCCAGCAGGCTGTGATGGCGGTGAAGGAAAATCAGCCTGATGTTCATATTCAAAGGCTTCACCATTGGGATCACTCAACGTCGCATCAGGATCTGGCCGCAGCTGAGCGATGATGCCATCCACATAGGCATAGCCCCACTGCAGGCTATGCACCTCAGTTCCGCTTGAGCTATCAATCTTTACAATGCCACGGTCACGCGGCGTACCGCTGCCAATCACGTCCGTCAGGGCTTCAGCCAACCGGTGTTTGGCTATATCTGTTAGCTCATTCCAATCCGAGTCAGTGAACATCCGTCCCATCTGTTGATAGACGCCGGAGTATCGTTTCAACTCATCAAAGCTATTCCTGGATCTCTGTGTTTTCATGATTTGGTATTTCCTGGTTTTCCTGTTTGTAGGAATCCACTGTTTAATTTTTTAATAACCCAAAATAGTGGGTACTCTGCAATTTAAATTTATATTCACTACCCCGGCATCTCTACCATTCGCTCATCCGGTATCACCACGGCTTTAACACCAAGGGGCAAGTAATCTGTTAATTTATCCACCACTGCTTCCGCCAGCAGACTGAGGTAAAGAGAGTGATAAGCACCCATTTCAGCACCATCTTCCGCACCATAACGTATTGATTCCGGCGTAGCCGGATGGAGAACACCGCATCCACGTTCACCAAATTTTTCCTCAAAGAAGTGGGGGGTATCCGTTGTGTTATGAGCCACACGCATCCCGCCTTTATCCTGATCTTTACGGATACGTGAGTAACGAACACAGCCGCTGTCTGGTGGAGCGGTGGGAACATGGTGCTTACGTATTGTGCCGAGAAAGATGCAGTCACTGGCCTTGAGCACTTCAGTCAACGTGCTATCCAACACAGTACAGTACTCCAGTAGCGATAGCCCTCTGGCAGCTTGCACCTGTTTAAAAAGACAGCCTTTAGCTGTAATGACAGGTTTCTCTTCATCGATGCTGTGAACTTCAACCTTGCGCGCAGCACAGTCCACCAGCTCCACCCTTCCAGCATCTACTTCCAGCGTATTGATTAGATTCAATCCTTCAAAGCGCCAGGTGTGAAAATCAGCATCACCGACACCACTTGCAGTCTGACCTAGCTTGATCACTCTCTTTAGATTTACCGGAACAAAGTCATCACTGCCATAACTCTTGTTACGGTAAGTGGTGCTGTTATCCCCTTCAATTACTTCGATCAGCTCAAGAAAAGCAGCACTTGGCGTTTCACTCCAGTTCACCCCTTTTGCATTGGGATGGAAAAAGCCTGCAGGTGGAACGGTATAAAGAAGAATCTGGTCCGGGTGGTAATGGCCTACTCGCCAGTCTGGATCACGAAAATCCACACTGCGCAGGGAGCGATCTTCATAGCTTCCGGGATAACAGGGTGAGCCATGAAAGCTAGTCTGCCGCCAAGTGTGGGTCTCACCATCCACAGTGCTTTGCTGGGCAGCCGGATTGCTACTGGTTGTAGCTACAGCACCTGAGGGGCAACGAAAATCCACCGTAACTGCCGGGAGTGAGGGATGCCGTGCTGCCATGGAGGGAGGCGCTTCTGGAACGGTCTCTGCATAGCCGTAACTGGTGGCAGGGATGGCCGGAACATCGAGTCGTGGGGTCATCGCCACACGCTTCCAACCCTCTTGCAGTACCACTTCCAATTGACCGATAGACTCTGCAATCTCTTCCGTGACCCGCAGTGTTCCCTTGCCCTGTCGCCAGCGCACGGCATGAGCCACTTCATCCCGTTGCCCTTTAGTCAAAGGAGAGACCAGTCGCACATCGAGCAGATCAGCAAAGTAGGGGATCAACCAATCCTGGCAGGCCGGAGAGCCATCAATGGGATTGCCTGGAAAGTTATCCGCCATCCGTTGATGCAGCGTAGCGTGCACCTGATCCAGCACGACACCACAGGCATCAAAATATTTTTGCAGATCCCCACTGTCCCGGTAGCGATAGAGAGCAGGGACTATTTGGTAAAGTGCATCACCCTGTTTTTTTGGTTCTGTCATAGCTCAATCCTTATAAGCTGAAGGCCTGGGTGGTAATGCCCAGCTTGGAGAGACTTTCATCCATGTAGATCACCTGTCGCTTATCCAGAGAAACCCGTTTAACTACTCCACCGCTACAGACCACGCGTTTTGGAGTGACAGCTGTACCGCTCTCATCATAAAAACCATCGGAGTTAATCAGGCAGTCACAGTTCTCTACCCCTTCTACACCTTCTGCCACTTTAATCACTTGGCTGCGAAAGAGAGGCTCTCCCAGTTTGGCCAGCTTCAGAGCAAAGGCAGCAAAGAGTGCCTGGCGCAGATCCTCCGCTACAAAGTCAGGGTCATACTCCTTTTCTTTGACACGAATGGTGATGGTGAGATCAAGTATCACTGACTTAAACCGGGTAACATCAATACTGACACTGGGTAGAGCATGCTGGGCAAGCGTGCTCTCCAGGGTGTTTTTCAGGGTTCCCAAGGCGCCACCGCCCGCAGGAACCACCACTACTTCAATCTTGTCCTTGCGAGCCATGCCCGGTTGAAGACGAATAGCACGCGCCTGCCAGACACTGCTATTGCTTGCGGCAAGGTGAGTAAAATCGGGGAGTGAGACCGCTCGCTCCAAGGTAAGAAGTGAGGCAGGGGCATTTTCACGCATAGAGGTAACATCCTCCATCGCATTGCCACCGCTCGATTGAACAGGTTGCACCACTTCATCAATCAGATGATGGGGTTTCACAGCCTTTTTCAGGTTGAAAGGGTCAAGATTGCCAGATAGCCCCACCCCAACCCGATGTTTGATACGCACGTTATTCGAAGCAGTTGGAAGACGTCGCCCATGTCGGCCATCACCAAAACCAATATTGAGCGTGGCATCCTCATTCATTCTGACAACATAGTGGGGATCTTCAGGCTCAGAGTCATTCAGTACCGCCACCTGTTTCCAGGTTCGGTTCTCCACGGTGATGTCCAGTGCAGCCCGGACACCACTGGGAAAACTGCTGTCCGCAGCAAAGCTCACCTCTTCCACTGCAAAGTCAAACTGCTGCTGGCTTTTTGCTGCATCACCAGAGCCAAGAATCTTTTCACCCTGGCTCTCTCCATGACCCGATTGAACTACGTTGCCATAGATGGTTGTGCAGTAGCGGCTGTAGTTATCTGAGGTGCCAGTGCCACCAGGTTCACTACCCGGAATGGCTGGTTCCACCTTAATACGTTTGGCACCTTCATCCACCGCTTTGAGAACCACCTTCATCGCCTCACTCTTTCCAGCAATGATCAAAGTACGGCCTATCTTCAACAGGTCTGGTATTTTATCCAGTTCCAGAGAGAGATGGCTGTGGCTGTCGGAACGGAGAAGTGGATCAGTCTCAAAAACAGGGGCAGTATTAACATCATAATCAAGGGGCCGGAGATCAAGTTCAAAATTCCCAAACAGTGTTTCGATACTTGATAAGGTGCGGGAGAGTATTAGTTCAAAGCTGTTTTCGCCCTCATTAAGCTCTTTGATATAGGCTGCTTTATTGCCAGCGGAGGTCTCAGCAATAATCCAGTCGCCATCTGCAAGATCACCCGGATCACCATTCAGGGTAAACCCCTGAGGACTCGATTCCTGCACGGTGGTTATGGGATCTGCAATTGGAACATAGTAGGCTCTGGAAATAGATTCATCTAGAAGATAGTCATACAGGTAAACATCTCCCTCCTTCGCATGATGATGAGAGTAAATCCTGCTCAGGCCGCCATCCCAAAGCGCGCCATATTCTCTGGCATTATTTAAATGAGCGGGCAGAATCAATCGCTTCTGTCCAGTGTCGCCACTCTCCTCACTGGGAGCATCTGCGTAGGTCGCCAGATAGAGCTGTTTACCCTGTGCTGGTGCTGTACGGGAGAACTGCACCCGGTCACCTTCAACGCTTTTAACCTTGGCTGCCCGCCATGAAGAACCCTCTGTCCAAGCCACTACTGATTCATTCACCAAACCATGACCTGCCGCCAAGGCAGCAACATTGGAACCTGTTAACTGAGGTGACCGTTTATAATCTGGTTTTAACAGCAGTCGCACCTGATGGCGCTTTACACTGGATGGAAAACCAGCTGGTTTGGACTCCCCCAGCAGTTCCAGAGCAGAGTCACTGACCGAGGTCACTTTGACATAGACACCAACTTCACTGCCTGATGCCTTCTCAACCAGCAGCACACCCAGGGTTCCAACAGCCACACCTTCCACAGCTTTACTCAAGGGGAAGGTTGCACTGTAACTTCCACCCGCACCGGAATAGTAAAAAGGAAGTTGAGATTTGTTCCAATCCTCAGGGCGCAGCTGGTTCATATCCGAATCAATCTCAAGATCTTCCAGCGTCTCAAAGATTGCCGGTTTGCTGCCATCTTCCGGTTTGTTCTTGAAGGCAAAGCCCGTCTCTACAGTGCCTGATTTATCCTCTTTGGCCAGCAGCGCAATAGGGGTCTCAGCCGAAGCGGGAGGTGCTGGATGGTAGTCAAGCATCTCCACCAGTCGGCGTACACTATCCCATTGCGTGGCAGTGCCGATGTAGCTCTCATTGGCATAGGCATTGAGGTGCCCGGTCAGCACATGGGATGCACGGGCATAGCTGCGCAGGATCTCCCAACCATAATCACGCCGTTCATCCCGATACTGTGCCAGCCAGCGGGTTCGCCGCTCTCTGGGCGTTTCATTTGACTGTGCCGGGATAGCATTGTGCAAAGCTGTCCACTGATTGTTGCCTTCTGTATCAGTAAAGGTCTCTACCATGGCCAAGCGGAGGGCTTCCAGGTAAGTAACCGCATTGCCATCTACATACTGAAAGCGACTCAGGCCAGCACGATTCCAGCGGGTCAGATCCTCTTTTTTGTTCGGTGAACTCATCCCCTGCGACCTCCATGCAGCGTGACATTCAAGATACCCCGACCCGCCTTTTGTGGATTGTTATCACAGACAGCCACCTCCAGACCATCAAGGCGGATCCGCCCTGCATCAGCCTGATTGGGGTAGCGTTTGCCCACACGTTTAAAGCGGTTGAGACAGACCACCTTGACACCATCCAGCGTCATCACAGCTTCTATGATGTCACTGGTGTGCAGGTCTTCTCCAAATTGCAGGCGCCCTGGTTCAAAGAAGCCATCAAGTCCAGAACCCAGGATGTCCAACACCTCACGACGCACTTCAGACTGAAAGTAGTTCTCATCAATACGTACGGCAATGGAGATATTTATACCCACTGGTTCTGCATCCAGCAGGAACACCTCTTGAGCAGCCATCCGGTAACTGTCCAGATAAGGACGCA
>Ga0316190_10001189_pt1 | contig 18720 bp, 16 predicted proteins | sample Eddworburrow2_MG_FD_204929 | JGI IMG/M metagenome (GOLD analysis project Ga0316190, IMG submission 204929) | Coastal sediment microbial communities from Maine, United States - Eddy worm burrow 2 | ecosystem: Environmental > Aquatic > Marine > Coastal > Sediment | place: USA: Maine | collected... | reverse complement strand
CCGAAAGCAATCACCGACCCCGAGAACGTCACCGCGCCGATCAGAATACCGAGATAGGTCTCGACGTCGTGAATGGTCAGTTCAACGCCGACGTAGTGGGCCAACCGGTCCGGGTCCATGAAGTTGGCGAAGCCAACGGCCACTGCGGCCATGCCGACCAGGCTATGCAGGATGGCAACCAGTTCCGGCATTTGCGTCATCTGGACGCGCCGGGCCGCGACAATACCGACGGTGCCGCCAATCAGGAGCGCCACTATCAGGTATTCAAAATTCTGCGTGACATCGCCCACCAGCGTCGCAACGAGCGCAATCGCCATGCCGACGATTCCATACCAGTTACCGCGTCTGGCGGTCTCCTGGTTGGACAGCCCGCCGAGGGCGAGAATGAAAAGAATGGTCGCGATGATGTACGAGACCTGGATAATTCCTTCGTTTACCTCAAACATCACGACCTCACTTCCTGAACATTTCGAGCATGCGGCGAGTAACCGCAAAACCGCCAAATATGTTGACGGAAGTTATCAGCACGGTGCCAATCGCGACCCACTTGATCAAGGGAACATCCGAACTGATCTGCAGCAGGGCACCGATCACGATGATGCTTGAAATCGCGTTGGTGACGCTCATCAGCGGCGTGTGCAACGCTGCCGTTACGTTCCAGATCACCATGTAGCCCACGAAACAGGCCAGCACGAAAACGGTGAAGTGCGCCATGAACGATGGCGGTGCGACGGCGCCGAGTCCCAGCAGTGCAAGGCCCGCGATGGCTGCGCCCACAACCGATCCCAGGACCGATGGCTTTTTCTCGACCTTCGGCGCCGGTGCCGGCGCAGGCGCCGCCTTCGGCGGCGCGGCCGACAGTTTCGGTGCCGGTGGTGGCCACGTTGTCTCCCCGTCCTTACAAACGGTTGTCCCGCGAATGACCTCGTCTTCCATGTCGACAACGATGTTGCCGTCTTTCTCCGGCGTGAGATCAGTCAACAGGTGCCGCAGGTTCGTGCCATACAGCTGGCTCGATTGCGCGGCCAGGCGGCTGGGCAGATCCGTGTACCCAATTATCGTCACACCATCGACCACGGTGACCTTACCCGCTACGGTGAGTTCGCAGTTGCCGCCCTGTTCGGCAGCAAGATCGACGATGACACTGCCGTCCTTCATCGAGCGGGCCGTCTCTGCCGTAATCAGGCGTGGCGCAGGCTTACCCGGGATCAACGCGGTCGTAATAATGATATCGACATCTTTTGCCTGCTCGGCAAACAGTTCCATCTCGGCCTTGATGAACTCGTCGCTCATGACCTTCGCGTAACCGCCTTCGCCGGAGCCGTCCTCATCATCCTCGAAGTCGAGCATCAGGAACTCGGCATCCATGCTCTCGATCTGCTCTTTGACTTCAGGCCGTGTGTCGAAAGACCGGACGATCGCACCCATGCTCTTGGCAGCACCAATGGCGGCCAGTCCAGCAACACCTGCGCCGATTACCAGCACCTTGGCAGGAGGCACCTTGCCGGCAGCCGTGATCTGGCCTGTGAAGAAGCGTCCGAAATGCTGTGCGGCTTCGACGACAGCACGATAACCCGCGATGTTTGCCATCGAACTCAACGCATCAACTTTCTGTGCGCGCGAAATACGCGGCACACTGTCCATGGCCATGACCGTGCCACCAGTGTCCGTCAGCTGCTTTAGCAGGTCCGGGTTCTGGGCCGGCCAAAGAAAGCTGATCAGGGTCTGGTCGGATCGCAGCTGCGCTGCCTCATCACCTTCGGGCGCCCTGACTTTCAGGACGATATCCGACTTCGACCACAACTCGCTGGCCGAGCCGACAACCTCGCAGCCGACATCGCTATATGCGCTGTCGGAGAAATTCGATCCCTCGCCAGCACCCGCCTCGACGGCAACGTCGAAACCGAGCTTCATCAACTGGGTCGCTACATCAGGCGTCGTCGCAACACGCTTCTCGCCCGCATAGACCTCTTTCGGTACACCGATTCTCATTAGGTTGGCCTCCATTTGAACTGCGGCAGTGTAACGAAGGGCAACTACGGGCACAAAGAAAAAAGGCCCCAATAAGGGGCCTTTTCATAAGGACTTTCCGCAATTAGCCGCGATCGCGTGGTCTGGCTCGTGGTCGGCCTTGCAGGCGATCACGCAGGCGATCCCGCTGCTCGGGCGTCATTTGGCGATATCGATCCCTGAGCTCCTGCCGGCGCTCGTTATTCATTTGCCGGTATCTGTCGTAGTTCTCGCGAATACGGCGTTTTTCTTCCGGCGACAGGTTGCTGAAGATCTCCGCACGTTCGCGAATGAGCTCGCGACGCTCGTCGGACAGCCCACGCCACTTGCCGAATCTTGTCTGCGCCTGTTTTCGCTGCTCTGGTGTCATCGATGACCAGCGGGCGGCGCCTGTAGCAAGACGCTCCTGGCGACCCGCGGGCAGCGTATCCCAGGTCTCAGCAAATCCGCCCAGCATTTCCTGCTGGTCGGCGCTGAGTTCACTCCAGCTTACGCCGTGGTCGTCAGCGAAGGCTGCGCTAGCGAGCAGCAAGGCAGTCAGCATGACAATCAACTTAACTTTCATCATCTTTCTCCGTCGATTCTTCACCTTCCGGTGCGGGATCGCTCCGCTCCCTGTTGTCTGCTGTCAAGGCTTCATCGTGCAGCAGCCACTCTTCATCCGTCTCTTCCCACATGCCGAGGTATTCGAGAAGCTCGGCGTCGGGCGTGGGCTCCTCCTCGGCCACAGCGGCAGTGCCCAGGCACAGACCGCAAATGAGCAAGGCAATGTGCCGGTCAGGTGACATCGTTGCCTTCATCGGCCATATCGATCCAGCTGTAGAACTCGAGATCTTCGAGCATCTCGATACTGTCCTCGCCCAGCAGGATTTCCATATCCGTCACCGCTGTCGGCATAACCTCGACCTCGCTCGGGCCAGGCAAAATCACCATGACAGCAACCAGCGTTGCCGCCGCGACTCCGGTCGCCGGTACCCAGCGTAGCCACGCCGACGGCTGGCTCTCGGCTGCCGCCAGTGCACGATGGCGGCTCTGGTTAAGCGTGGACAGCGTCGCCGCGTCGAGTTCCTCGACCGACGCGTCAAACAGCTCTTTCGCCTGCTGTGCGAATTTCTCGTCAGACTTTGTCATCGTTCTCATTCCCGGGCCCGGCCGGCCCGTGTTCTCCCAACTTGTCCCGCAGCGTGTGTATCGCGCGAGAATAATGTGTCTTGACGCTGCCCTCGCTGCAGCCCATGGCGACAGCGGTCCCGGCAACGTCCAGGCTTTCAAACGTCCGCAGCATGAATGCCTCGCGCTGACGCACAGGCAGTTCTCGTACGGCCAGTTCGAGGCTGTCCATCGCCTCGCTGTTTGCCAGTTCCTCATCCGGCGAGCGACCTATCGGGTCGGGCGCTGCGGCAACAGCATCGTATTCATCATCGTCTTTTGTACCGCGCCCAAACCACACCATGACGCGGTTGCGAACCGCCTGCCGCCGGTGCCAGTCGCGAACTCCGTTTTGCAGGATACGATAGAACAGCGGTGTCCATTCTTCGCTGGGGCGCTCACCATAATTGCGGCAAAGCTTGATCATCGCATCCTGGACCAGATCCAGCGCATCGTCCCGATCACGCACACCGATTTCGGCGATGCGCAATGCCCGTCGCTCTACCTCGGCCAGAAACCGGTTGAGTTGCTGTTCCTGTTGCAGTGCCCGTGTCCCTGTCGATTGCTCGCTGACCCACGATACCGCAAAACTGGCGGATTCGACGCTCATATCCCTTGACTCCGTCACGAGTATCTCTAACTTGTCTCTCCTGTATTAACGCCTCATCGATGCTCCGGTTGACACCAAACCGGCCTGCGAGACGGCACATTATGTTGATTCTGTGAGCAATACTCCTGATACCAGCCAGCCGGTACTCAAAGTGGCCATCAACGTGCCACTGTCCCGCGAGTTCGACTACCTGCCCCCTGATGGCCCCCTGCCGGCGCCGGGGTCACGGGTACTCGTGCCTTTCGGCTCCCGCCAGCAGGTTGGCCTCGTGCTCCGCCACACGACGGGAACTTCGCTGTCGCCAGGCAAAATCCGGCGCTGCAGCAGCGTCCTCGACCAGGAACCCCTGCTTAGCGACCAGGAGCTTCGTCTGATTCGCTTTACGAGCGACTACTACCATCATCCCATCGGCGAAGTCGTCGCGGCCGCGCTGCCGGCAATTTTGCGCCATGGCAAGCCACTGCATCCGCTGGTCGAGATGATCGCCATTTCGGATCTTGGCGAAGACGCCGATTTCGAGGCATTCGCGAAGCGCGCCCCGAAACAAGCCGAGCTACTCGAGACATTGTGTGACGCCGGCGGCAATGGCTGCGAGGCTGACCAGCTGACTGAGCTCTTGCCGAACTGGCGTCGTGTCGCCAAATCGCTGTTCGAGAAAGGGCTGATCGTCCGGCGTGAAGAGCCTGGCGCAGACTTCGACGAAACGCTTGCGCCCGAAGCGGAGCCAGGGCCCAACCTGAACGACGCGCAGCAAGCCGCCGTATCCGCGCTACGGGCGAGCGACAAATTCGGCGCCTACCTGATCGAAGGTGTCACCGGTAGCGGCAAGACCGAGGTCTACCTGCAGCGCATGAGCGACATCATCGACCAGGGCAAACAGGTGCTGGTACTGGTTCCGGAGATCGGGCTAACACCGCAACTTGTCTCGCGCCTGCGCAAGCGTCTGGGCATTGAGCCGGCGCTGCTGCATTCAAGCCTGACCGACAACGAGCGCCTCAGTGCGTGGCGAGCAGCGCGCTCCGGCGCCGCGCGACTTGTTGTCGGCACGCGCTCCACGATCTTCACGCCACTCGCGAACCCGGGTCTCATCGTCGTCGATGAAGAACACGACCACTCGTTCAAGCAGCAGGAAGGCCTGCGCTACTCGGCAAGAGACCTCGCGATCGTGCGCGCCAAACACCTCGATATTCCGGTCGTACTCGGCACCGCAACCCCAACGCTCGAAATGCTGCAGCATTGCCGCAACGGCAACTACGAGCACATTCACCTGCCGAGTCGGGCGGGTGGGGCAAAACCACCACGCTTGCGCCTCATCGATACGCTGCGCACACCGGCCACTGACGGCCTCAGCGAGCCCCTGGCCGATGCAATACGCAATCACCTTGATACGAGTGGCCAGGTACTGATCTTCCTGAATCGGCGCGGCTTCGCGCCGACCCTGATCTGCTCGAGCTGCGGCCACATTGCCGGCTGTGACCGCTGTGACTCACGATTGACCGTACACGCACGCAAGGGACAATTGCGCTGTCACCATTGCGGTTCGGTGCGGCCGCTCGATGCGACCTGCGGCGAGTGCGGCGAGTCGGTAAGACCGCTCGGTGAAGGCACCGAGAGGCTCGAAGACGTCCTGCGAGAGCGGTTTCCCGGGCACTCGATCACACGCGTAGACAGCGACAGCACCCAGCGAAAGGGTGCCATGGAGGACGCTCTCGACCAGGCAAAACAGGGCGAGGCAGATATCCTCGTGGGCACACAGATGCTGTCCAAGGGCCACCACTTTCCGAAGCTGTCGCTGGTCGGCATCGTCAATGCTGACCAGGGCCTGTTCGGTACTGACTTTCGCAGTGCAGAGCGCATGGCCCAGTCAATCGTCCAGGTCGCCGGACGAGCAGGACGCGAACTCCGTACCGGCGAGGTGCTGATTCAGACTGCATTCCCGGAGCATGCATTCTGGAACACGCTGATCGGCGGCGGCTACGCCCGCGTTGCCGAAGAAGCGCTGGCAGAGCGGGAAATCACGCGCTGGCCACCTTTCACGCGCCTCGCTCTTATTCGCTCTGCGGCACATCAACACGGCGATGCCATCAGTTTCCTGGAGGTCGCGCGACGCACGCTGGAGGGGCGCTATACCGAGACTCTGCGAGTGCTGGGACCCGTCGACGCACCGATGGCACGCAAGGCCGGCCGATACCGGGCCCAGCTTCTGCTGCAATCGAGCGATCGGCGAACATTGCACGAGGTCCTGCGCGAGTTACGCCCGCTGCTCGAACAGCACCCCGCGGCCCGCAAAGTACGCTGGTCCATCGACGTGGACCCAATTGAATTGTTCTGATTCGGGGAAAATAACCGGGTAGAATTGCCGGCTCGCCAATCCGGGCCAGCCCCGCAAAGACCTGAAAAATGAAACACATCGTCGCCGAACTCGTCTCCAATGCTCTTGCCAACCTGCCCGAGCTGGCAGAAGCTGCGTCCGATCTCGCGATCGAGAGCACGGTCGAGCGAACGCGCGATGCCAGCCATGGCGATTTCGCCAGCAACATCGCCATGCGGCTCGCAAAACCTGCTCGCAAGAGCCCGCGCGACATCGCGGCGAGCATCGTCGAGGCGCTGGGTGACAATCCGGACATTGACAAGGTCGAGATAGCGGGTCCCGGCTTCATCAATTTTCACCTTAGCCCGGTCGCCTACCATGCCGAACTCGAGTCCATTCTCGACCAGGGCGAGCGCTACGGTCGGCAGGCGCCCAAGGATGGCCCGAAGATCCTGCTCGAGTTCGTATCGGCGAATCCGACCGGGCCGCTCCACGTCGGGCACGGGCGCGGTGCGTCCTACGGCGCAACCGTTGGCAACCTCCTCGAGGCAGTAGGCTACCCGGTGCACCGGGAGTACTACGTCAACGATGCCGGCCGCCAGATGGACATTCTCGGCGCGAGCGTGTGGTTGCGCTGGCTCGAAGCGAACGGCATCGACGTCGACTTTCCACAGGGTGGCTACCGCGGCGAGTACATTCGCGAAATTGCCGCGGCCATCGACACCAGCGGCATCGAGCCGGTTACGGCCGAGGCGGTATCAGACGGGCTGCCGGAGAATACGGCCGACGATGCCGACGCTTACGTCGACGCCCTCGTCGCACGCTGCAAGGAACTGCATGGCGAAGACGGTTTCGACAGGATGCGCCAACAGGCTCTCGAATCGATTCGTGACGAAATTCGTGACGATCTCGAGGGGTTCGGCGTGCATTTCGACGAATGGTTCTCCGAGCAGAGCCTGACGAAAGCAAATCGCGTAGACGACGCACTCGCGGTACTTGAAGAACGCGGCATGCTCTACAAGAAGGACGGCGCCACCTGGTTCCCGGCCACGCAATTCGGCGATGAAAAAGATCGCGTCGTCGTACGCGAAAACGGCGTCAAGACATACTTCGCCTCGGACATCGCCTACCATTTCGACAAACGCGAACGTGGTTACGATCACCTGATCGATATCCTGGGTGCGGACCACCACGGCTATGTCACTCGTGTGCGCGCCGGGCTCGAGGCCATGGGCTACGAGGCGGACGACCTTGAAGTCAAACTTGTGCAGTTCGTGACGCTCTATCGCGGCGGTGAGCGAGTGCAGATGTCGACGCGTTCCGGCCAGTTCGACACACTGCGGCAGTTGCGCAACGAAGTCGGCAACGATGCTGCGCGTTTCTACTACGTATCGCGTTCCAATGACCAGCATCTCGATTTCGACCTCGATGTGGCCAAGTCACAATCAAGCGACAACCCCGTCTACTACATCCAGTACGCTCACGCGCGAGTCGCCAGCGTGTTCCGCCAGCTCGACGAAAAATCTTTGCAGTGGAATCGGACGAACGGGCGGGCGCAACTCGGCCTGCTTGTCGAACTGCAGGAAAAAGCACTCATGACGTCACTGAGTCGATACCCGGAGGTCGTCGAGCTCGCAGCCAATAATCGTGCGCCGCAACACCTCGTGCATTATTTGCGTGACCTCGCGAACGATTTTCATACCTATTACAACGCGCATGCGTTCATTGTCGACAACACGGACCTTCGTGATGCGCGCCTGTACCTGATCTCTGCCACACGCAACGTGATTGCCAACGGCCTTGGCATTCTCGGCGTCTCGGCCCCGGAGAAGATGTAATGGCAAAGCGGCGTCAGTCCAGGCGCAAATCGGGTATATCACCGATCATAGCCATGTTATTCGGGCTCGCTGTGGGCCTGTCGGTTGCCGTCGCCGTGTACGTCAAGGACCGGCGCCCCGAAGGCGAGCCTTCAGGCCTGAATGGTGTGGCGGCTGAAGCTACTCCCACACCCGCGAGTATGCAGGGCGCGCTCGACAACAATGGCGAAACCACCGCCGTTAAGACGCCGGCAGAAGAAAAAGAGGAAAAGCGTTTCACGTTCTACGACATTCTGCCGAACTTCGAGGTAGTGACCCCGGATGAAGAGCCGATAACAGCAGCGGACACCGTGCCCAAGGCTGTTGTCGAGCCAGGCGTCTACGTGTTGCAAGCCGGCTCATTTTCGACACACAACGATGCGGATCGCCGGCGCGCCGAACTCGCACTGCACGGCATCGAGTCACACATCCAGCGCGTCAAGGTTAATGACCGCAACTACCATCGTGTTTACATCGGACCGACCGACGATCTCGACGAGTTGAACATGCTGCGCAGCCGCTTGCGCGCGGCGAAGATCGACGTCTTCCGCATTCGCCTCAGTGACGACTAGTATTCAGAAATTTCTCGGCCTCTTTGCGCTGTCACTGCTCGCGGCTTGTGCCGCTCAGCCGGAACCTGCACCGCAGCTGCCGCCGGAACCTGCCGTCGTCGAAGTGGCCGAACCCTCTCCGACGCCACCACCGCCACCACCACCCGACAAATCGGCGATGCGCATCAGCATCGCGTCGGTCGGCGACATGATGATAGGTACCGACTACCCACGTAATCATCTGCCCGACGACGATGGCGTCAGCTTTCTGGCCGACGTAACGCCCGTTCTTTCTGCTGCAGACGTTGCATTCGGGAATCTCGAAGGCGTACTTGTTGATGGCGGTGAGCCCGGCAAGAAGTGCGGCAACCCGAACGCGTGCTATTTGTTCCGCTCACCGACACGATATGCGGAGCACTACCGCAACGCCGGTTTCGACGTGTTGAGCCTGGCCAATAATCATGCACGTGACTTCGGTGAGGAGGGCCGCAGCAGCAGCATGGATGCCATCGCAGCCGCCGGTATGCATCATTCAGGACGCGTCGATGACTTCGCCAGCTTCGTGCACAAAGACCTCAGGATTGCCGTGCTGGCGTACGCGGTCACCAAGAACTCCAACATGCTGCTCGACTACGAGCTTGCGTTCACCACGGTCGCCGAATTTGCTGAGACACATGACATCGTAGTCGTATCATTCCACGGTGGCGCAGAAGGCGCCGACGTTACGCACTTACCATTTGCGAATGAAGAGTATTTTGACGAGCCGCGTGGTGACGTCGTCTGGTTCGCACGAGGCGTTATCGACGCTGGCGCCGATCTCGTCATTGGCCATGGCCCGCACGTGGTACGTGGCATGGAACGTTACAAGGATCGGCTGATTGCCTACAGTCTCGGCAACTTCGCGACCTACTACGGTATCAGCGTTGCTGGCATCAAAGGCATTGCGCCGATATTAACGACCACGCTGGATGGTGACGGGAAATTCATCGAAGGCGAGATCGTCTCGACGATACAGCTACGCCCGGCGGGCCCGAGCATCGACCCGAAAGCGCGGGCCCTCAACCTGATGCGCGGACTGTCAATCGAGGACTTCGGAGAACCCGGTCTGACCTTTCTTCCAGACGGACGCGTGTTACCGACTGTGCGGCCTGAAATTGTGCCGCATGTACTTAAGGAAGAACTACCGTAGGAGCCCGCCTTGCGGGCTCCCACAGAATCCTCATCGTCTTTTCAAGCCGACTTGAAGTCGACCCCGAGAGACCTCAACTTCCGGTAAAGATGTGTCCTTTCCATCCCGACCCGTTTCGCCAGTTGTCCCACTTTCCCGCCGCAAAGCTCCAACTGCTGTTGCAGGTACGCGCGCTCGAATTGCTCGCGTGCTTCACGTAACGGCAATGCCAAAAGGTCTTGTTTTACCAGCGGCTCGTTTACTGGTCCGATCGCACTGATCTCGGCCTCAACCTCTTCAAGCGCGATGTCCGCGCTTTTGCCTGAAAGCAATAAGCGCCGAACGAGGTTCTTGAGTTCGCGGACATTATCGGGCCATGGGTAATTGCGCAGGCGATTTTGCGCAGCGACGCTGAAGCGCCGGAACGTCAGACCTTCCGAATCGACCAGCTTGTCCACGTAATACTTCAGCAGCTCCGGCACATCTTCCGCGTAGTCACGCAACGGTGGTATGCGCAGCATAAGCTCACTCAATTGCGAAACCAGGTCGCGGCGCAATTCGCCGGCCTCAATGCGCGCTTCGTAGTCCGGACCAACCGTTGCAACAACACGCGCATTCAGCTTCACGGGTGCCGAACTGCCAATGGGCAAGAACCTGCCGCTCTCGAGGACGCCAAACAAAACCCTTTGCGCCGCCGCAGAAAGGTCGGCAAGTTCGTCAATAACAAGCGTGCCGCCGGAGGCGCGTTCGAATGCGCCCGCCGTCACCTCGCCGTCATGCACACTGCCAAGCAATTGTTCTTCATAGTTCGAGTCCGTAATCGATGCAGCGGACAACGTCGTCAGCGGTTCATCTGCACGCCGGCTAAGCCCGTGCATGTACCGTGCGAATGCGCCACGACCGGTGCCCGGCTCGCCACTCATGAGTACGGTGCCATCGTGCCGCGCATATTGCTGCACGCGTTCGCGCAGGCCCTGCATCAGGGCGCTGCGACCGGCGGGTGCGAGCAGGGAGGGCAGCAGGTTGTGCGCGGCCCTGGACTGTCTACCCGCGGACTCGAGTGCGGCTTCAACCGTTCGTAGTAATTTCGCGAGGGACAGCGGTTTCTCGACGAAGTCGAAAGCACCAAGGCGCGTGGCCTTCACGGCGGTATCTACCGTGCCATGACCGGACATGATTACGACCGGACAATTCAACTCGCCGCTGTCCGACCATTCGCGTAGCAACGTGATGCCGTCGGTATCAGGCATCCAGATATCCAGCAGGATCAGATCGAACTTGCGCTCGGCACGCGCCGCCCGAGCTTCAGCCGCATTGGCCGCCGCTGTTACGACATAGCTTTCGTCCGCCAGAATGTCCTTGATCGAAGCCCGAATATCAGCCTCGTCATCGACAACCAGCACATGAGGATTTCTCATGCTTGTTCCCTCCTCTTATCGGCGCGTCCTGGCGCCTTGGCAACAATCAGCTCGCGCGCTGCCTCGTTGAGTGGCAGACGTATACTAATCATCGCTCCCCCGTCGTTACGATTCTTGGCACGAATTGATCCAACGTGCTCCTCGACCAGTTTCTTGACGATCGCAAGGCCGAGACCGGTACCCTTGGGCTTGGTCGTGACATAAGGATCGAAAATCTGGCTTACTGAACCGGCCTGGAAGCCCGGCCCATTGTCTTCAACCTTGATCTGCACTACATCGACGCCGTCAATCTCCGCAGCGCTGACATGTACGTCGATCTGGCCGTCCGACTTGTTTTCGAGCGCCTCAACCGCATTGCGAATCAGGTTGTGCAGCATTTGTCGTACGCGGCCCATGTCCGCCTCGATCATGGGCATCGTCGGATCTGAAGTCAGTACGATTTTTACGCTGCTTTCCTGCGCCCGATACAGGTCGACGACTTCATGCGCCAGCTTGTCGAGATCAAAGAGCGTGATGTCCATATCAGGCGCACGTGCGTAGTCGCTGAAGGCATTGACCATTTCTTTCATGGCCTCCACCTGTTGCACGATCGTGTGAGTTGCACGATCGAGAATTTGCGCCTCTTCTTCAGACATGGTGTGCAGGTATTTGTGGCGCAGGCGTTCGGCCGATAACTGGATTGGCGTCAACGGATTCTTGATCTCATGCGCGAGGCGTCGTGCAACCTCACCCCAGGCCGCGTCCCGTTGCGCCTGGAGCAGCGCCGTAATGTCATCAAATACGACAACATAGCCGGCCGCATGGCTCTCATCACCCGGCAAAGTCGTGCAGGCACAGGTGAGAACACGTTTGCCAACCTCTCCCCGCAAGACGATCTGTTCACGCCATTCGGTTTCGCCCGCGTCCAGATGCACGCGCGCGACATCGACGAATTGCTCCAGCAACGCATGTCCCTTGGCGACCTCCAACAACGGTTCACCGGAGCGGTGCTCCAGCTCGACACCAAGGATGGATCCCGAAGCCTGGTTCGCCGTCCGGATAGTGAGGTCTGCCTCGAGCGCGAGCACGCCCGTCGACAGGCGCGCCAGAATGACCTCGAGGTTGGTCCGTTCCGCTTCGACCAACGCCTGGCTCAGACTTGCCTCACGCCGGGCTGTAGCAAGGCGCTGCGTCATATCATTGAACGAGCTGATCAGGAAGCCGATCTCGTCGCGTGCCGGTGTTGGCAGGCGCGTATCAAAATCTCCCATGGCAACCGCGCGTGTACCTGCGACCAGGTCCTGGATCGGCGCGACCAGGCGCTGTGAAAGAACGAACGCACCATAGATAGCGGCCAGCAAACTAAGCAACAGCACGAAAGCGAGCGTCAGAGTAAGCAGATCCTTGAGATCCTCACGGAAGAATACGAGCTGCTGGTACTCCTGGTACGACCGCTCGACACTGTTGATCATTTCGGCCAGCCGGTCCGCCACCGGGTAGTAGCCCTGGATTACGCGTGCCTCTTGCACGCGCCCGGCGCGATGCGTAAACACAACGGCCGTTCTTATCTCGACACTGCCCGACGAGAGTGACTCGAGACTGACGAAAGGCCGACCTTGTTGCATCTGCAGCACGACTTCTTCATTCAACGACTTCGGCAGGCTCGCATTCACATTATCAGTACTTCTCGCGAGTACCGTGTTGTTGGCGCCGTAGAGCGTCATTTCACTGGCGCCGCTTTCCCGCCGCAGCATGCTCAGTTCGAGGACAATTTGTCGATCACTCGACACGGCAAGTCGTTGCGCGACCGCCTGTGTCGCCTGCAGGTTGCGACGCTTCTGCAGCTCAAGTGCTGCACGACTCAATGTCAGTGCATTGTCGAGCCCTTCTTCGACCTGCACGTTGAACCAGCTGTCGATGCCGCGATTGATGAACTGCATTGAGAAATAGAAGACGACCAGCAATGGGAGCACGGCGAGACCAACAAACATGCCGACCATGCGGGCCTTGAGTTTCGCACCCGGTACATTTTGCCGGTAGTCGCGTGCGAGGCGCGCAAGATTGCCGATAAGCAGCGCCAACAACAGCATGCCGCCCGCAATGTTGATGGCGAGAATGACATCCTGGAGACGATCGAAGTCATCCGACTTCTGTACGGTTTGCGTCAGAAGAAAGAGCGCGGCAAGGGCCAGGACGACGCCTGACGTCGCTACCAGGTAATAAAGCGCTCGTTTTAGCGTTCTAATGACCATTCAAACCATTCGCTTTGTAGCTGCCACTGGCCGCGCCAGAAGAACAACACGCGCAGTGCGGCGGGATAGCGTTCCGTATTCAGCATGGCCCTGAGCCTGACCCGGTAGCTCTGGTCATCCTCAAGCACGGCTTCATCAATAACGGGCAATCCCTGGACACGGCCCAGGCTGTTCAGCGCGGAGTAGAGCGTCGCGAAGGAGTCCTGATCTCCACTGTTCATATTCCGAACGATGTAGCGCTGACTCACGGGCGAGTATTCGAGCTCGTACCGCAGCGCGAGTTCCGCCTCGACATCATCAAGATAGAATCGGCGCACACGGATGACCTGCAACTGCAGCTCGATCGTCAGCGTAACTCCGCTTTCGAGTGCCGCGAGCGCTTCGGAGGAAAGCACCAGCTGCAGGCGCGCATCCATCGCGTGCACACCATCGACAATCGCGGTGGAGGCTGAGCGGACCTCAAAATAGCCCTCGCGCTCGACGTTTTCCTGCGCCAGGCCCGTTTCCAGGACGAGCGCAGCCAGCAGCACGAGCAATGCGTACTTCGTGGCTTTGATGTGTGTTCCTGCGGGCTTTGGTGACATCGTCTTCTTCAGGAGACCTTCTTGACGAGGCATGCGTAGTAGAAGCCATCCATATCCGCCGTCCCCGGCAGAATCTGGTAACCGCACGCCTTTCTCCGCATTAGATCGCGGATGTTGTTATTTGGCAACGCGGCGTTCTCCGCCGCGTCATCATTAGCCTCCAGGAAACGTTGCACTACGCCATTATTCTCCGCTGCGATCACCGAGCAGGTGACATACAAAAGCCGTCCGCCGGGCGCCAGCAAAGGCCACAACGCGCTCAGAATAGCCCCCTGCAGGGCACTGAGGCCGTCGATGTCGCTGGCTCGCCGCAGCAGTTTGATATCCGGATGGCGCCGGATCACGCCCGTCGCAGAACAAGGCGCGTCGAGCAGGATTGCGTCGAACGGTTTGCCATCCCACCACTCTCCTGGTTTCGATGCATCGGCAAGCGTAATCGTTGCATTTGCGCCGAGACGTTCATGGTTTTCCCGAACGCGCTCGATGCGGTCCGCATCATTGTCGATCGCCGTCAGATCCAGCTTTTCATCACCAAGCTCGAGCAAGTGGCCGCTCTTGCCACCAGGTGCGGCACAAGCATCAAGCACCCGGGCGGGGCCTTCCTCCATGACCCAGCAAGCCGCAATCTGGGCAGCCGCGTCCTGCACCGAAGCGTCGCCATCCGCAAATCCGGGTAGTTCTTCAACCGCGACGGCCTCGTCGAGCCGCACGGCATCGGGCACCCCATCCAGCAACTCGGACCTGATGCCCACGGCGGCAAGACGATCACGATACTGCGCCGCCGATTGGTGCGAAGAATTGGCGCGTAACCACATCGGCGCGCGCGCGTTATTGGCCTCGAGTATTGCCTCGGCATCATCGGGCCAGTCACTGCGAAGGCATTCGATGAACCAGCGCGGATGATTCCACCTCGCTTCCTCGTCATCGCTCGACTTTGCGGCAAGGTCCTCCCGCTGAAAGCGGCGCATACAGGCATTCAGCAGATTTGCGAGTTTTGGCTTACGCAACTGTCTTGCGGCTTCGACCGTCTGGGACACCGCCGCATGGTCGGGAATGCGTGTATCGACAAGCTGAAACAGCCCTACCGCGAGCAGTGCATTTATAACGCTATCGCGCCTTTTCAACGGTCGGCTGACCAGCTGGCTGATCCAGGACTGCAGGCGCCAATAATTGCGCAATGTGCCATAGCACAGCATGCGCAACAGCGAGCGATCGTTCAGGGCGACACGCGACTCGTTCCGGGCAAGCGCGGCATCTAGCGACTGGCCGCCCGTGACGACCGCATCGACAACCTCTGCAGCAACTGCCCGTGTTCTTGCCCCCGCGTTCGCCATGATTATCTTAGTCGTTGGCCCGAAAGGTCGAGCTGTGCCGCAAACTCGTGTCCGGTAACGCGGCGCTTGCCGGGCAGCTGCAACTCATCGAGCTGCAATGCTCCGGCACCGCAGGCTGCGACCACGGCGTCGCGATCGCACTGCAGTATTGTCCCGGGTTCGCCGCCACCGTCGACCGCTGTTGCCCGCCAGACCTTTATGCGCGTATCGCCGGCGAAGAAAAACGTGCCGGGGAACGGATTGTACGCGCGCACCTGCCGGGCGAGTTCGTCGGCCGAGCGAGACCAGTCAATCTCGGCGTCTTTCTTCTCGATCTTCGGTGCGTAAGTGGCGAGCGATTCGTCCTGCTCCGTGGCGGCCATATGGCCCGCGACGATCGCGTCGAAATGCGCGGCAAGGCAGTCACCGCCGAGTGCCGCGAGCCGGTCGTGCAGCTCACCAGCTGTTTCGCTGGCGCCGATTGCAACCTCGTCGATGTGATAGACCGGACCGCAATCGAGACCGGCCGTCATGGCCATGAGACTGATGCCCGTTGTTTCATCACCCGCGAGAATCGCCGCCTGGATTGGTGCGGCGCCACGCCATCGAGGCAACACTGATGCATGCACGTTGAGACATCCGCGCGTCGGAATGTCGAGTACGTTTTGCGGCAGAATGAGTCCGTAGGCGGCAACGATCAAAACGTCAGGGTGCAAAGAGCGCAGTTGAGCCACGACGTCGTCATCGCGCAGCGTCACGGGCTGTAGCACCGGGATATCCTGCTGCTCTGCGTACCGCTTGACCGGGCTGGCTGTCAGTTTCTTGCCGCGACCGGCTGGCCGATCCGGTTGTGTCAGCACAGCCACGGGCCGACGCCCGGATTCCACCAGCGCCTTGAGTGAGGTCAGCGCGAAATCCGGCGTGCCGGCGAATACCAGTCTGGTCACATCGCGACCGCCGCCGCGTGACGACGCTCTTTCTCCAGCTTCTTGCGAATGCGCTGGCGTTTGGCCTCGGACAGATAATCGACGAACAGCTTGCCGTCGAGATGGTCGATCTCGTGCTGGATGCAGACAGCAAGCAAGCCCTCCGCTTCCATTTCCGTTTCCTTGCCCTCGCGATCGAGGAAGCGCACGCGAATATGTTCGGCCCGTTCGACCGACTCGTAGTAACCAGGCACCGACAGGCAACCCTCGTCGGTCACGGTTACGCCGTCTTTCTCGACAATTTCCGGATTGATCAGCACATAAGGCTCGGAGTTATCGCTCGAAACGTCGGTTACGAGCAGGCGCTTGTGAACATCGACCTGGGTTGCCGCCAGCCCGATGCCCGGGGCGTCGTACATCGTTTCAAACATGTCTCCGATGAGCGTGCGCAAGGCATCGTCCACGGTCTCGACCGGGCTTGCCTTCGTCCTGAGCCTGGGATCAGGAAATTCTAGAATCTTTAGTTTTGCCATAATTTTGGACGCCTCTCTGGGCGTCATTTTCGTGTAAGTTCCTACAAAAACGACCTAAATGTTTGACTTTATTGAATAAGATGTCAGACAATGCCGCCAGAAAAACACCCTTCCGGACGGTTTTTGGGGCCGGAAATGTGACGTAATTAGCAGCCTCGGCAGTGCCGGCACGACATAGTATAGCAATGGCTTGAAAGTACAGGCCTAAACCGAATTGTTTGTAGGGAGTCCTCGCGACATGTCACTCAGCAAGATTAGCCTGAAACCCAGCCTTCGGCTGACCGCTGCCACACTGGCCCTCACGTTGGCCGGGTGCGGGGGCAACCCGCCTGCCTACGAGACCGCGAGCCAGACTGCTCCGGTAAGCTCGTCCGGCACTTCGTCCATCGAGCCGGCGCAGAGCAGTTACTCCGAACCCGCAGCGTACGAGCCCAAACTCGAACGTGTCAATAAGCCGGTACCGCTGGCCGAAGGACACCCGAACGAATACGTCGTTCAGGTTGGTGACACGCTGTGGGATATCGCCGGGACCTTCCTTAAAGACCCCTGGTATTGGCCCGAGATCTGGTATGTCAACCCGGACATCGAAAATCCGCACCTTATATACCCGGGTGACGTGCTTGGCCTCGTTTACATCGACGGCCAGCCACGGATTACAAACGTCCGCGCGTCTACGTACCGCATGTCTCCGCAGGCACGCGTCACGCCGCTGACAGAGGCGGTCTCGAGCATTCCGTTTGAAGACGTGCAGGCTTTCCTGAGTTCCGGCGTCATTCTCGAGAAATCACAGGCCGATTCGTTGCCATACATTCTCACGACACGTGGTGATCACCTGATCGCCTCTGCGGGCAACGAAATCTATGTGCGCGGCCTCACTCAGGAGACGCTGGGAACACGCTTCAACGTCGTGCACGTCGGTGATCCGCTCTATGATCCTGACGACAACCGCCTTATTGGTTACCAGGGCATCTCGGTAGGAGAAGGGGTCCTGCGTCGCGGTGGTGATCCGTCAACGGTAGCTCTGACGGATACGTCCATGGAAGCCAAGCCGGGCGACCGCCTGCTTCCCGAGGAAGTCGACATACCGCTCAACTTCTTCCCACGCTCACCGAGCACGGCGATCGACGGCCGCATCGTTTCGGTTGTTGGCGGTGTTACGCAAATCGGTCAGTACATGGTCGTGGTCATGAACCGCGGTACCAACGACGGCATTTCGGTGGGCGACGTTCTGTCGGTATTCCAGACTGGCGAAGTCATGAAAGACCGTTTTGGTGGCGGGAACGTCCGCCTTCCCGACGAGGAAGCCGGTACGGTCATGGTCTTCAAGACCTACGATCGCATCAGCTACGGTCTCGTGATGGAAGCGACACAGGCGATTCATGTTCACGACATGGTTCGTAACCCGAACTAAAAAGACTCGTTTTTCACAATTAATACCGCGCGGCGCTATGCGCCGACGCGGTATTATTTTGTGATGCAATCACAACACCGTCCCTGGCTGACGCTCGCGCATGCCTACCTTCGGGTGAGCGAGCTACAGCAACTGCTCGACGCCTTCGGCGATGTGGAATCAATCACCACACAACCACGCAGCAGGCTCGCTGAAACAGGCCTGTCCGAAGAAAAGTGCAAAGCGCTTTCATCACCGGACGAGGAAGCTATCGGCAAAGCCCTGCGCTGGCTCGAAGATGACGCACATAGCCTGGTCGCGTGGGGTGAGGACGCTTATCCGGAGATGTTCACACAGATACCGGGACCGCCACTCATGTTGTATGTCAACGGCGACATAGACGCGCTGCACTTGCCGTCACTTGCCATCATCGGAAGTCGTAATCCGACACAGGGGGGCGTTCGCAACGCGCATGATTTCGCAAAGCACCTTGCCAGCCGCGGCTTTTCCATTGTGAGTGGACTTGCGCAGGGTATCGACGCGGCCGCGCATCAGGGCGCACTGGATGCAGGTGGCAAGACCGTCGCCTTCGTCGGCAACGGCATCGATCGTGTCTATCCGGCTGTCAATCGCAAGCTGGCCCACGCGATCGTCGAGAGCGGTGCGCTGG
>Ga0316190_10001186_pt1 | contig 18753 bp, 24 predicted proteins | sample Eddworburrow2_MG_FD_204929 | JGI IMG/M metagenome (GOLD analysis project Ga0316190, IMG submission 204929) | Coastal sediment microbial communities from Maine, United States - Eddy worm burrow 2 | ecosystem: Environmental > Aquatic > Marine > Coastal > Sediment | place: USA: Maine | collected... | reverse complement strand
GTAAATCGAAGGTCTCATATGGGCCGACAGCCGCCGTTTAACCGTATCAGCGCCAAAATCACTGCGACTGTCTCAGTTCGGCCAATAGCTGCCGAACGCCCATTTTCAGTGACGACGCTCTGTTAGGAACTAATATCCACTGGGTTAAATTGTGTATTAACACTAAAGTACTAGTACTTTGTATCCGATAACTACATTAAGACCTGCATAGAACGGAGGAGTATTTATGGGCGCCGGAAAAAGAACTAAGATGCCCGCTATTCCAAAGAGCCTCCAAAAGGTTCTCAATCCATTACAGCTAATGGCATTATGAAATGTAGAAAACTTTGGCTGGGAATTGCGTTTTGTAAGACGATGTGGCCTAGAAATTCCAATCCCCGTAGTCTGCGGCGCCGATGGTGAAACTATTGCCGTACTAGATGAAGAAGGAAATGTGGATTTGAAACCAAAAATAGTAATCCGAAATAACGCGGATGATACTAAGCCCGTCGCTAGCTAAAATAGACAAGATATCTAACACGCCCGTTTCACATTATTCTAACTGATATTGGATAAAAGGCTGCCCACAGAATGGATATTGAAAAGCAATACTATAAACAAGAACTGTATGACGATCTTCTAAATGTCGTTGGAAACGTATGTCGAGAATGTGTTGACCCGCGCAAACAAAAAAACACAGGATTCTGCTAATCCATTGAATGGTAGTTGCCAACGCATCCGTATCGAAGCACCTCTATCTAGAGCCGCTGGGATGGCCGCAGACCTCAAGAGATAATCTATTAAAGAAGCGGCTATTTATTTAAATGACCGCTAAGGGTCGACAGCCGCCTATTAACCGCTTTAAGCACTAAAATCACCGCGACAGTCTCAGTTCGGCCAGAAGCTGACTAAACCATTTTTTTAACTACGCCGTCTATGCGATCAATTCTGGAAATAATTTTTAGTACTTATGACATCCGCTATTAATTAAATTTCAGATATAAATAGTTTGGATCATGCGCAGCTATGAGCCGTTGCGAGCATCGGTCTTGTTTCCTCACCTCACCAATTGGGAATCCATCCAGTCTCTGGCGCTAATGTGGAGCTCTTTTGCTCTCGCAAGGATCTGCGAGTGCCTCTCGCCCCATTGATCAGCATGGGGCTTAAGTCCTCCCATGGGATTGTGATAGAGGTTACACCAGAGAGAGGCGGCCAGCCATTGCTTTACAGCAGACCTCTCCTCTCCGAGATAAGCATAGACGCGTAGGATTTCATTCTTCGGATCGAGTCCCAGATCCACGTGTCCAAGATCAAGCAGCAGGAACTGCATTGGCTGACCAAGAAGCCACCTGTCGAGCGCCAGTGCGTATCCAAATAGAAGTTGGCCCAGTCTCCTGCGCTCTGCACCCACCGAACGGTCGGGTATTCCACCCATTCTCCCCTTCGCGATCCCGTAAATCTGGTTATCTATCACTCGAAAGGTGTTGTGGTGGCAATCTGAGAGTTCGTACACTCCGCAGGCAATGCGTGTGCAGACGGTATATAGATCACGTTTCTCTGCACCCTCGATCATTTCAATGTTCTTTTCGTACATGCCGTAGCGAAGGCGTTGAATTTCGGGCAAATCGGCAAGCTCGCAAATACGTTTATCGAGTTCCGCACCAATCCCGTCATCCCCAAAGCAACTATTGGCCACCTGCATTGCCAGGTCGTAGTCGTCGAATGAGCTTCTGGTAAAGTACTCGAAGGACAGCAACATTCGTTTGAGCATCAGTTTCTGCAGTTGCGTCAAGTCCTGGAATGGTCCTAGCCAGTCGTAGATCTGATGCACAAAGCCTGTAGCGTGAGGGAACTCCCTGATGAGCTGCTCCTCAGGTTTGCCTGCCAGATACCCGCGCAGGATGGACTCGATGATTTGCATACTCTCACTGTGATGAGGTCGGGTCGTCCTGCCTTGCCCTCCGGGCCAGCAGCCAACCCTGAATGGCTCCTTGGGCAACACCCCAGAGCCGATGGCGCCAAGCAAATCGTCAATGCTAACGGGAACCCCGCCGTCGCATAGAACGAGTCCGCCGATGTGAATACGGATTCGCCGCACCTCATCACTGAGGGTGCCAAGCGCTTCCTGCATACGGTTGACATGATGGATCTCATCGCCCCATTGGGCCCAGTCAACGCCAGAGCCCTCCCAGGGCCATGTTGACCACCGGTCTATGACGTTGCCCTTGTCGTCCGTAGAATCGTCAGGAGTGTCAGACTTCTCGCCGGTATAAGATCCCTCCCATCCAGGCTTCACGAGATCATACGGTACAAGCTGTTCCTTCTCAGTCATCCCTCTTCTCTCCACAGATTACAGTTATAAAAAACGAGACACTCTGTCTCTTTATACATTCCGAGAAAGTCGTGACACAAGTAATAAATGGCTATTAGAAGAAGATTACAGGGTACTTACAGATACAGAACCGTTTAGTTCGACTTTTGAGGTAGCAGCGGACTCTGAGTTCTTTAATCCAGAAGACCTGCTACTGACCTTTTCCAGACCATATCAACACTACCTCTTTACTTCCGCTTCAGGGTGTAAGCAGTCTCTCACAGGCAATCATCCAAGTGTCCGCTTTGGGTCGACAACTGCTTTCCACCAATCATACCTCAATGACTGCTGTCAATATTAACCGGTCATGCGTATACAGTTTGGGTAATTTACAGCGCATTTACGATCCTTGGCCAGCGATCATGGATTTCCTCATGCTTGTCATCTGACTCAAGAGTTACGACATATACCCGTTGCTCATCTTTATCGCTCGCTATTAACCCTTGTATATAGGTGCTGCCAGTTAAAGGATACCAATGACTTTTTCCCTTCTTATTCTTTTCCATGAACCGATCTACGGTGATTAATACGGGCTTAGGAAAGTATTTATCCCAGACACCCTTTGATACAGATTCATGCCTAGCCCAGCCACCGGGTGGGAGCGCGCCTTGCTCTTCTTTGCGTCTGCTCCATTTAATCAGAGAGTGTTCACCTGATTTGAGGCGTATAGGGAGAACGGTCTTAGGATTGGGGAAATAGACCGTTATTTCCTTGTTGTTGTGTTTAAATTTGACGCCGCCGCACATCCTGAGATTATACGCCTTGGATAGCCATGAGAGAGACTGGAGCAGAGACGATTTGGCTTGAGTGGTATGTCTACCTAAATTAGGGGAAACAGGCCTTCTCAGGCCACCTATGCCCTTCCAGAAAGAAATACCCCTAAAGTATCTGGGGATAGGGCGATAACAAGGATATAGGGAACAATTACAATAAGTAAGTTCCTACTTGGTAGTTATAAAGGAGCCAAAAATGATACGGAAATCAGATCAAAGCCAAGATAACCACGCTACTTTTCGGTCTGGTCGCTTATTTTTTCAGAGTGATGTAAATGGGCGCGGTACAGGCTGGTATATAGAACTGAGCCAAGGCAAACCCTACGGGCCATTTCTAGATAAGGATGTTGCCAATACCATCTATGAAGGATTGGTAGGACGTCTGAGTCGTGCGTCTGAAGAAGACATTCAGAACCAAGGTTGACCCGCTTCGACGGTGTTTCGTATGCTTTTCGTAAACAATGATTATAACTTAAAGACCTAGTTATTAATGGTGATAAGTATTTAAAGATATTTTTGGAGGTGTATGTATGTACATTAATAAGCGAACCAAAATGGAACCCATCCCAGATAACCTCGAAAACATTATCAACCCGATGCAATTAATCACACTGCGCAGTGCAGAAGTAGATGGCTGGGAATTGTATTTTGTAAGGCGAGAAGGCCTGGAGGTTCCAGTTCCGGTAGTCAGGGGTTATGACAATGAAGCTATTGGTGTAATTGAAGAAGACGGTAATTTCAATGCAGATTCAAAAATAAGAGTCAGGATCAGCCCCGAGGTACCTGAGATTATTTAATGGGAAATCAGGATTGTTTAGCCTTCCCTGCGGTTGAGTACGAGCATAACTACCCCATTGTAGTGTGTAGGGCTATCTGGAGTTTCGGGGTCAGGTCTTGTTCCGTGCCTACTGTTCTTGGCTGGGTGTCTTTGACAAGGCTTGCCCCCTTTATTAGGAAGGTGAGCCCAAACTGATCTGTTCACCTGATCAAAGATAATTCAGGATTAATCCGGGTTCTTACGACAGGATTCTCATAAAAATTTCCGTCTTCATCAATTACACCAATAGTCTTGCTGCGAGTATTCTTGATTCCAACGACTGGAACTTCGAGGCCTTCTCGCCTTACAAAATATAATTCCCAGCCTTTTTCTTCTGCAATTTTCAGCGTCATTAGTTGTACTGGCGTGATAATGCCTTCAAGGTTCACATGGTTGGGTGTCAATTCGTATGGTTTTTTGGTGGCCATGTTTACACCTCTAATTATCAAGTTTCGTCTATTATTTTCCTCTAATGTTAATTAGGGCTTAAATCAGTAATAATCTTTATGCAAGGCAAGTAAAGCCATAGAGAATGAGGGTGCATTTATTGGTGAGACGGGATATCCTGATCTTATGTCTCGGCACGACAAGGAGGTAGTTGGATGCTCGTACTGAGCCACAAGGAAGACGATTTTTTACTACGCTATATCGGTGGAAGATAGTGAATTACTTAAGAAAAATGAAGAAAGCAGGTTTATTGCAGCTACAAGGAACTGTTGCACAAAGCCATCCCACCTGGAGTGCTGTTCAGATTGAGCTCAGTAGACGGCAGCGTAGAAACAAAATAGCCATTATTGTATTGATAGGTGTTTTCCTGGCCTTCTTTACACTGTTCCTTTCCGGGTTTACGATAAAAAAATAAGGGGGCGGGGGCATTTATCACGTAACCCGTACTAGGCGTCGATCCCGATATGACAGCTGCTATGGCTAATAATATTAAAATATTAACGGGTGATCTTGATGGGCGGTGACAAACGAGGGTTTTCACCTGTAACGAACCCTCTGTCTATCTCTCTGAAAACTAAACCTTAAACTATGAAATGAAATCTGACCCTGACAAACTGATTAAAAAGCACCCGCAGCTGACCCATACTGATCTGGCCAAGGTGGTGTCGCATGTGCAACGGGACAAGGGTGAATGGGTATTGAATACCCTGATGATTGACGGCTGTGAGGTGCCGTTTAAATACAAGCGCAGGAAACGCTATAAAAACCTCAAGGGCCAGCGCGTTAATCTGACCTATTACCCTGATTCCGAAATCGTGGCGGGCATGGAGTTTGAGACGATGAAGGTGGTTCGAGTCAGGGTCGCCTGAGGCTTGTTATAGAAGCGTCATGATTAAATTTAATAAATTGTATGAGCATGCTGCGCAGCGCAAGGGCGGTGAAGAGGCCCTCGATGCCTTGTTGATCACGCCGTTGTCAGCCGGGACGTTGGCCGGTATAGCGGATGATCGCTGGTTGTCGACATTAAGCCGGTGCGTCTTTCAGGCCGGCTTTAACTGGAAGGTGGTGGATAAAAAATGGCCTGATTTTGAAGAGGTATTTGGCGGTTTTAATACCCGGCGCTGGATGTATATGTCGGATGATGATTTTGAACGGTTGATGAAGGATAGACGTATTATCCGTAATGCTACCAAGATTCTCTCGATACGTGATAATGCGACCTTATTGTATGACCTTGCCCAGGCGCATGGCAGTGCCGCCGCGTTCTTTTCCGAGTGGCCCGCTGAAGACTATGTTGAGTTACTGCTGTTGCTTAAAAAACGCGGCAGTCGCCTCGGTGGTCGATCGGCGCAATACTTTCTGCGTTTTATGGGCAAGGATGCATTTATACTGAGTCGCGATGTTGTTGCGGCGCTGATACGCGAGGGTGTTGTTAGCGGTGAACCCACCTCACAACGTGATCTGCGCGCCGTACAACAGGCCTTTAATCAGTGGTGTCAGCAGAGTGGCCGGTCATTGACCCATGTTAGTCAGGTGCTGGCCTATACGGTCGGTGCCTGATCGGTTTACCTGAACTCCCTGCTTGTGATTTATTGCCCCGGTCATGTGGCGGACCTTATCATTACCGAGAACGATTTGAATATCCAGGGATGTTGTCTTGATTATAAAAGGGCTTGATTTTACCAGCGTACCCTCGGTCAAAAAGCCGATTACCTGTGCGCTGTGTCACCTGCAGGGTAATGAGCTGCACGTTTTAGAGATGCAGCGTCTGGAGAATTTTCCTGCCTTCGAGACTGAGATCGCCGCGCCAGGTGAATGGGTGGCCGGCGTGGATTTTCCCTTTGGGCAGTCGCGGACCTTGATAAAGAATCTCGACTGGTGCGAACACTGGGAGGAGTATGTTGAGATGGTCTCGTTATACTCTAAACAGGAATTTATCGATCTTCTGGAAAGCTATAAGAAATATCGCAAGACAGGTGATAAGGAGCATCGGCGCCAGATCGATGAGCTGGCGAAATCCATCAGCCCGCAAAAGCTCTATGGTGTACCGGTTGGCAAGATGTTCTATGAGGGTGCGAAACGGCTATTGCGGTCACCGGCCAGCATTGTCCCGTTCCGGGTAGCGGACCCGCATCGCGTTATCATGGAATCATACCCGGCCATTGTTGCCCGAAGGGTTGTAGGCAAGGAGGCCTATAAGCATGATCAGACGTCCAAACAGACCAGTGAGCATGCGGCTGCACGTGCGCGGATTGTCGCGGCCTTCACCTCAGGTCTGCTTGAGGGCCACTACGGGATTAAGGTGCTGACCGACACACACGATGATGCCCTGGTGGCCGACGTCAGTGGTGACAGCCTCGATGCCGTGTTGTGTGCGCTGCAGGCGGCTTGGGGATACCAGAGCAGGGATAATGACTACGGTGTGCCGCTGGCGGTGGACAGGGCCGAGGGCTGGATTGTTGATCCCTTGTTTGTTGGCGCTGATTTGGCACCCAGGCGGCGTTGGCGGAAACGGCAATGATTATACTTAAAGAGGCAGCGCAGGTCTGGGGTTCGGACCCGTTCCGGGCGGTAATAAAAGCGGCGCTTGAGGCGCTGCCAATCGACCAGTTGCCGTTGCAGCAGGGGTTGCGGTTTGGGAATTACGCCCTGGATGAACGGCCGGTAGTGATGATATTGTCCTGTACCGATGCCGGTGAGCTTGTGGATATTCGGGTGGGTGTCTTTTATCACAGTGTTATTGCCGGTTGCAGCTGTGCCGATGACCCGACGCCGGTGGAGCCGCTTAATGAGTATTGCGAACTGTGCCTAGCATTGGATAAACAGACCGGCATGGCGACGGTGAGCCTGGCTAAGGCATAGACAGGTGTCACTATTATGTCTATGGGTAAGATGCGTAATCGTGATGGTTTTAATCAACTACAGACATTCTGATATTTACTACCCCGGTGTGGAGTATCAGGTACTGGCCTTTAATGCCGCCCTTGTTTGATGGTCAGAATCGGGCCATGTATTATGCGGCGATGGAGCATGCCATGGTGCATGGTCGCTATGCGCCACTGATTCGATTACTTCATGAGGCAACGTAAGTCAGCCAATAACGGCCGATCTTGTTTTATATCTCAAGACTCAAATAATAACCGCCAAACTTTCTAATATTCAATACTCCGCTATCCAGTATCAGATACTGGCCTTTTATGCCCTGTAATAGCCCGCTGACATGGGCCGTTTTATCGAAATTTATGGATTTAACCTTTTCCGGGTATTGCTCGACGGGATAGTTGATATCAATGATGGCCTCGTTATCAAGTGGGGTGATGGCGCCTTCACCTTGTTGTATCTTTAAGATGTTTAATTCGTCGGCGCAAAGTTTGAATAATTCATCGCGTCTGGCCGTTAACGCCTGGGGCTCTGCCGGGCCTTTTAACATGCGTTGCCAGTGAGTCTTATCGTTGACGTGGTCTTTCAGGATAACTTCGACCAGGCCGGAGGTGAGACGGTCCTTTACCTTGAAGATGGGTAAGGCCTGGGTTGCGCCCTGATCCATCCAGCGGGTGGGGATTTGTGTGCCCCGAGTTATGCCGACCTTGATGCCGGATGAGTTGGCCAGATAGACATAGTGATCCTTGAGGCAATGCTGTTCTCCCCACTGCGGTTCACGGCAGGTGCCCTGGGCGTAGTGGCATAGTTCGGGTTTGATAATGCAGGTGTCGCATTGCGCCAGTTTTTGCAGGCAGGGGTAACAATAACCCTGATTAAAACTCTTTTTTATTTTTCGCTCGCAGGCAAGACAATTAATAACGTTATCAAATTGCAGGGTGATGGTTTGGCCAATGAGGGCGTTCATGTCGACGCGTGTGTCGCCAATCGGTAGTTGGTAGCCCACGACGTCATTTAAGGTCGTGAGCATTTTTTGAATGTTACCGCTGTATTTCATGGTGATGCTTGCTCGCTCTTATGGTCGTTGTTATTTTGCGCCGCTACGCTTGAGTACACCCATGTCATAGGAGATACGCTGTTCCGCTGTTAATGCGTGGCGCATTTCACGCAGGTGTGCGTAGCGTTTTTCGAGAATCTGTTTTTTAACGGCGAGCAGCTTGTCGATCATGTTGTTGATGGTGGCTGTTTTTGCGTTATCACTGACCGTATAGGCGTTCAATTCCTTTTGTGCCAGTTCTGCTCGGGCATTGAGGACGGATAGTTCACGGTTGAGGTCTAGATGCATACGGTCGATGGCTATCTTTTGTTCGTCACTCAGGGTCTTGGCCCAATGTGGTGAGAAGTGATGGCCTTTTTTCTTCTCCGTTTTTCCATGGGACTTGTCGGCATGGTGTTTCATGCCGTGATGACCCTGCATGGCTTGTCCTTCGCTGGCAAAGACGGGCGTTATGATTAAGGTGGACAGGGCTATGAATAAGGTCAGGCGCTGGATTAAAGGCATTGTTGTGCTCCTCGTTGATGGGGTGTTTATGCTACTTAATATGTCGGTATATTGCCAGGTTGTACTGGTCGATTGTTGCGGTAATCGTTGGCAATTCGGCTTATACTTGACCCTGCTTATTAATGCTGTAGCCGTTTATGTTTGAGGGGGATGTGTGACCAATAATGATGTATTACGCCATATCCGCTATGCCTTTGATTTTAAAGATCCAAAGATGGTGAAGATATTTGGCCTGGCCGATTACGCCGTAAACCGGGAGCAGGTCGGTGCCTGGCTGAAAAAGGATGATGATCCTGAGTTTAAGGCGTGTGATGATGCGGCGCTAGCGGCATTTCTTGATGGCTTGATCAGTGACCGTCGTGGGAAAAGGGTCGAGGAACAACCCCAGGCCCCGTCAGATGAGGCGTTGACGAATAATGTCATCCTAAGAAAGCTGAGAATTGCATTAGAGCTAAAGTCAGAGGATATGCTGGCGGTTATGGCTTTGGGTGGACGGCCTATCAGTGATTACGAATTAAAGGCCTTGTTTCGCAAGCCTGGACATAAACAGCACCGTGATTGTCATGATCAGGTGTTACGTATTTTTATCAATGGTATGCGGCTTCGTCTTAGGTCGTGATGGGGCGGATTCGTGGGAATCTGGTCGTTTATTAATTAAAGAATATTTGGGAAGGATTGCTAATGACATTTACAGTGGAGAATGTAGCCGAGCTTGATTTGCTGCTGCTTTTTGATCTTTCAACCTCGCAGGCGGGGATAAAAGTCCACAAAGAGGCAGAGCCTGCGGTTTTAGCGGCGGCGCATAGTCTGTTTGAAAAGGGTCTGGTGACACAGGCTGATGGAGGGTATCTCACTACTCTGGGGATCGCGGCGGCCGAGCATGCGCAGGCCCTTTTTACCATACTTAATGCCCATAGCGACAAGTAAATTAATCATGGATATGGATGCGACCGCAAGCTGATCCGTTTATCGTCCCGGTTTGTCATGAAAATATAGAGCTTCTGTATCAGGACGAGCATCTTTTACTGATTAATAAGCCGTCGGTCTTGTTGACGTTGTCAGGAAAGCATCCCCTTAATAAGGACTCGGTGCATTTTCGTCTGGTTAAGGAGTTTCCTACAGCGACGGTGCTTCATCGGCTGGATTTGGGCACATCAGGTATTCTGGTTGTCGCGTTGAATAAGGCCGTCAATGCCCATATTGGTAGGCAATTTCAGGCACGGACGATTGATAAGTCCTATATGGCCTTGTTGCAGGGACATCTGGCGGATGATGAGGGTTGTATTGAGCTGCCGATTGCTAAAGACCGGCCTAATTTTCCGTTGCAAAAGATCTGTTATGAAAGCGGCAAAATGGCAGTGACTCATTTTCAGGTTATTGAACGTCTGCAGGAGCCGTTTGCAACACGGGTGATGTTCCGTCCGGTGTCTGGAAGAACCCATCAATTACGTATTCACAGCCGTGAAATAGGCCATCCCATACTGGGCTGTGATTTATATGGATCGGATGAGAGTTTTGCTATGGCTGAGCGCTTGATGTTGCATGCAACGGGTCTTGAGTTTGATCATCCGGTGTCGGGTGAGCGGATTAACGGGGTTTGTCCCTGTCCCTTTTAGTCGGGATGGATGGCAATGCATGGATGAGTGGTGTATTTGCGGGGTGTGAATGCCGATCGTGTAATTCTGCTAGAATAGACGGCCTATATATGGGTTGAGATTAGATGGCTATTCAGTGGTACCCCGGGCATATGAATAAGGCCCGAAAGAAAATTAAAGAGAGCATGCCCCTTATTGATATTGTCATTGAGGTTCTGGATGCCCGTATTCCCTATAGTAGTGAAAACCCCCTGTTAGGGCAGCTGCGCGGGCAGCGCCCCTGTATTAAGCTGCTGAATAAAAGTGATTTGGCCGATCCGCTTGTGACCAGGGCCTGGCAGCATTATTTTGAGCGTGAAAGGGGGGTTAAGGCCATCCCTATTATGGCGGATAAGAAGGGCGAGGCGCGCCAGTTGATCCAGAAAATATCCCATGTGGCCCGAACGTTGTTGCGCGATCGTAATTTTGAACTAAAGCCGGCCCGTATCATGATTATGGGCATTCCAAATGTGGGCAAGTCCACATTAATGAATGGCCTGGCCGGCAGGGTTCTGGCAAAGGTGGGCAATGAACCGGCGGTGACGAAGATACAGCAGGGTATTAAATTGGCCGATGGCATTTCTCTGTTTGATACCCCGGGCATGCTTTGGCCTAAATTAGAGGATGAGGACTCGGGCTATCGTCTGGCCGTGACGGGTGCGATCAAGAATACGGCGATGGATTTTGAGGATGTTGCCTTGTATGCGGCGGCTTATTTTATCAAACATTATCCTGAACTTGTTATGGCGCGCTATAAATTGAAAGATTTGCCTGAGGATGGAATGTCATTTCTGCAAGCGGTGGGGCGTCGGCGTGGCGCCCTGCGTGCGGGCGGCCATGTTGATCTTCATAACGCGGCAGAGGTGCTGTTGAACGAATTTAGGGGTGGTCAGTTGGGGCGTATTAGTCTGGAAACGCCGGACATGCGGCCTGCAGTTACTGCCTAGCGAGCTTGGCAGGGGCTGGCCTTGAGAAGTGCCTATCCTGTATTCATAGGGTGTTGTTTTATTAAGGCATGAGATAAAATTTGCACATGAAAAATACAGAGTTTCTATTTGGTTCCAACATATCTGTCGATCAATTCCTGGGCGAATACTGGCAAAAGAAGCCGTTGTTATTACGTCAGGCAATACCCGATTTCCATTCCCCCGTTAGCCCTGAGACACTGGCCGGCCTGGCCTGTGAGGAAATGGTGGAGTCCCGGCTGGTTATTGAAAAGGATGCGAATAAACCCTGGCACCTGAAACATGGGCCGTTTAATGACGACGATTTTCTTCAGCTTCCGGAAACCCATTGGACATTATTGGTGCAGGAGGCCAATAAGCATATCCCCGAGTTGAGTGAGTTGCTGGCTCGATTTAATTTTTTACCCAGTTGGTGGTTTGATGACATCATGATCAGTTACGCGCCGGATCATGGCAGTGTTGGCCCGCACTTTGATTATTACGATGTCTTCCTGTTTCAGGCCCAGGGGAAAAAGCGCTGGCAGATAAATACCCGGGGTGTCTCTGAAGATAATTACCTGACCAATATCGATCTGCGCATTATGCGCGAGTTCGAGGCCGAGTATGACTGGGTGCTGGAGCCGGGTGATATGCTCTATCTACCGCCGGGTGTGGCCCATCATGGTGTTGCGATGGGCGATAGCCTGACCTATTCCATTGGCTACCGGGCCATCAGTAAGGTCGAAATGATGGCCAGTTTTATGGAGCATATCACTGATGATATGCCTGCCAATACTCATCTGATGGGTGCGAATCTAAAAAAGAATGACCATCCGGGTGAGATTTCCAGTCAGATTCTCGACAATGTTTCCCGTATCATTAAAGATTACCCCTTAGGTGATAAAGATATTGCCCACTGGTTTGGTCGTTTTGTTACCGAGCCTAAGAGTAGCTATTACCCTGAATTACCGGATGTGGATATCGATGCCGCAACGTTGGTAGAGCAATTGCAGAACGGTCATAAACTTTATCGTGGGGAGCATAGTCGTTTTAATTTTATTCGAAATGATGATGGTACGGCTTATCTCTATATCGACGGTCAGGCGCATTTGTTGGTCAATGAGATTTCTGGTCTGGCGGAAATAATAGCTGATCGAGCCAGTTTTTCCTACGATAACTTGAGTGCGATTATTGATCGTAGCGATGTGCAATCCCTGTTGGTGCAGTTATTCAACCAGGGGCAGCTTTATATGGTTGATGAATAGTCGGTTCATGTCTTCTGTTTCAATCGTTCAGGTGGACTGGAAACAGGCACAGGAACCACTAGGTTTTATTCGGCGTACCGTCTTTATGGCGGAACAGGGCGTACCAGAGGAACTGGAATGGGATGGCTTGGATGAGGGGGCTGTTCACCTTTTGGCCATCGATGCGGATAAGGCCCCCATTGGTACGGCGCGAATGCTTGACGATGGCCATATTGGCCGTATGGCTGTATTAAAGTCCTGGCGGCGACAGGGTGTGGGTAGTGCCCTGTTATTGAGGCTAATTGAAATAGCAGAGCAGCAGGATTTGCGACAGGTGGTGCTTGATGCCCAGCTCCATGTCATTGGGTTTTATGAGGCCTACGGTTTTGTTGTGTGTAGTGATGTCTTTATGGATGCCGGTATCCCGCATAAAACGATGCGGCGTAGGCTTAAGTAAATACAGGGCTTTGCCTAGTTAATCTAGTTATGTTGTGCCTTATATGGCGGCCACACATACAGGTGGGCGGGTGACCCCATTGGACAGGTGTCATTTGCTAGCAAGTCATTAGATATTACTGGGTTTGTAATAAGTTTGTTAGTTGTAAAGTGCATTTCCCAGTGGATAGAATAATACGCTTAGCAGGTTCTCAAATATGGATAATTCAGTTTCAGAAAATTTGTCTTTACGGGTTAATGATATTTTCCCTAGAGGCTGATTACTAAATGTCAGGTTGTATGAGCAGCGATGCTGGCTGCTTACACCGAGTGCAAGGTCAATCCGCATGAGTTCATTTTTAAATGTCATGCTGTCATGCGGGATAAGAGGCTGAATGTTTGTCGAATAGATCTTTATAATATCGTTGATATTATGTGCTGATTGCAGGGCGCAGGCTAATTTAAAGCAATGATTATTGCCATCTTCATGTTTGTCTGCCAGAGGTTGGACATGCTCCTGCAAGGTGGTAGATATTGCCAGTTTATCCTGTACATAATAAATGGATTGATTTTGACTTTGTTCTGACATGGCAAGGCCTCTGAGAATTCTGTAATAGCAATAGAGCAATTAATATGCCAGCCAGGTATTAAGGCTGCCTGGGTCGCGATCAGTTTCTCCTGAAATGCCCATGTAATCACGCCTCTAAGGTGATGTTAATGTTTAGATGATAGTGGTGAAATCTTGATTTTTGTTGGTCTGAGCCAGCTGTTATTTTTATTACGGTAAGATCTTGCCATGGTCAGACTATATTTGCCGGTATTGATGTTTGCTCCAATCGATATCCCATGACAAATGCCCCTGTTTTTTGAGTGTGATATATTTATTGTTGCGCGGCTTAGTTGAAGGCCTTTCCAGGGTAGGGAGCATGGCCCTGTTTACTTGTTATACTTGGGTTCCAATTTTATGCAAAAGGTTATATGAAAATACCAAAACGCTTACGTCCGCTTATTGATGATGGTTTGATTGATGAGCTTGTGTGTCAGTTGCAAAGTGGCAAAGAGGCTCAGGTGTATATGGTTCGCTGTGACGGTGTAGTACGCTGTGCCAAGGTCTATAAGGAGGCCAATAAGCGCAGTTTCAAACAGGCCGTGCAGTATCAGGAGGGACGAACAGGGCGTAGTAGTCGTCGTGCCCGCGCCATGGAGAAACGTAGTAAATATGGCCAGAAAGAAAGTGAGCAAGCATGGTTGAGTGCCGAGGTGGATGCCCTTTATCAGCTTGCTGCTGCTGGTGTGCGTGTGCCTCAGCCTTGTGGTTTTGTCGATGGCGTATTGCTGATGGAGTTGATTACCGATAACGACGGTCATGCGGCCCCCAGACTCAGTGAGGTCAGTTTCAGCTCGGAACAGGCGCTGGATTATCATGGCAGAATAATCGATGATATTGTGCGCATGCTCTGTGCTGGTCTGGTTCATGGCGACCTTTCAGAGTTTAACGTGTTGATCGATGGCAGTGGTCCCGTCATTATTGATCTGCCTCAGGCCGTTAATGCCGCAGGGAACAATAGCGCTCCGCAGATGCTGGAGCGTGACGTTAATAATATGAGAAATTACTTTGGTCATTATGCCCCTGAATTGCTGACTACGGCCTATGGCAAGGAAATATGGCATCACTATGAAAGTGGCAGTCTCAAACCTGATATAAAGCTTACGGGCCGTTATGCGGAGAGTACGGAGGCGGCCGATGTTGATGCTGTACTGGAAGTGATTGATGATGCCCTGGAAGAGGAGATGGAACGTCGTCGCCGTATACAGGAGGCCAATGAGGGTAGCTAGTTTATGCTGTTTTCGCGGGCCTGATTAAAACCGTTGACCCTGGGGTAGATAGCGCCATTGTCCTGGTTGCAGCTTTGCCATTGAAACGCGACCGATTCGGAGTCGGATCATTGTTTCTACGGTGAGACCGGCATTTTTGCACATTGTCTCAATTTGGCCCGGTTGAGGATTCTTCAATGCGAAACGCAGCCTGGTCTCATTTTGCCAGCTAACCCTGGCGGCGGGTAGTGGCCAGCCCCCACTGACGCGCGTAGGGCGATTGAGTTGTTCGAGGCCGTTGGTAACAATATTCCCGCTGACCGTTACAATATATTCCTGTTCATTCCGATCTCTATCTTTGACGAGTTTTCGTACTATCCGTCCATCTTGAGTAAAGACCAGCAGGCCGGTCGCTCCTTCTTCGAGCGGGGCTGTAGGCATCAGTCGGGCAAAGTGGCGTTTGAGTGTGCGAATGCCGGAGCTGTCATCGCTGGCACGGCTCGCAGCTGTAATAAGCTTGAGGGCCGCCGTGGGATTGCCGGGGTCAAATCCGCCGGGCGAATTAAGGATAATGGTTGCTGGCTCAGCCGCGGTTAGTGTGGCATTGGGGTGCAGTTCGACCGTTTGGTCGAGTACCTTGAATTGCGGCTGGTCGATGATCTCACCGTCAACCAGAACCCAGCCGCCTTCAATATATTTATCGGCCTCGCTACGGGAGCAGTGGATTAACTCAATAAGCCTTTTGGCCAGACGTATGGGGTCGCTCATTAGGGTGGAGTGTCCATTGATACATGCTTGTATGTTGTATATGTATTTTTACTGTATACGAGTGGCATGGAGATGACTATTCTTTAAAATAATCCAGGTAAGTGTGTGATCAAGGGTGCCTTCGAGGATGGGGGCTCTGGTTTCTGGTTTCATAGTCGGCAATGACCTGTGCTCCAAGTAAAACAATGATGGCCCCGGCTTCAATTATTAGTAACAGTACCACGACGGTTGCAAGGGTGCCGTAGATCATATTGACCTGTGAAATATTGTTGTACCACTGGGTTAGTAGATGTCGGGTAATCTCCCACAGTAATGCGGCGCTGATGCCGCCGATGGCGGCGTGCGTTAATGATGTTTTGCCTATGGGCATGATGCGATAAAAGGACGTCAGCAATAGGGCAATGCTGCCAAGTCCTATAGTAAATCCGATTAATTCATCATTGCCTGCGGGTAACGGCAGGCTTTTAATTAACGGTGTGTCTTTGATTATCGTATAGGCGGTGTCGGCACCCACGATGATGGCGATGGCGATGGCGATGGCAATGACATATAAATAGGGCAGGATCAGGTCAAGCAGTGAATGACGTTGGGCTATGTCGCTGCGGTAGCTGAATATGATTTGTAGGGCATTGTTGGTCATGCGGAAGGCCAGGCCGCTAAATAGTATCAACGTGACGATGCCAATGCCGCCAATTAATTCGGGCAGGTTTATGGCCTGCTCAACCTGGGTCATGAGCATGTCGGCGGCATTGGGTGAGACTAATACAAGATAATTATGCAGGGTCTCGCGTAGATGTACGGGGTCAATCAGGTTGGACAATAGCAATAAAATCAGTGCCAGTGCTGGAATGATTGAGAGTAGCGTGTAGTAGGCAATTGCACCGGCCAGTAACAGACCGTTATTGTTATAAAAATTCCTGAGCACACCGAGCAGAAAATGCAGTAGTGTGATCAGGGTTGTGCTGCTGATGTGGTAACGGGGCATAGTGTGTGTGAATAATTGCCTATGCCAGCCAGTTCTGGCTGTATAAATGAATCAGGTCATTTTATCCTTAAGGAATGCAGATAGCTTGGCATCTACTTTTAATATATGGGCTGTCAGCCATTGTTTCAGGAAGTCCATTACGGCATTGAGATCGATGGCTTCACCCTGTTTTAGCTGGTTTACCAGTTTGTTGGTTTCGTCGATGAAGCCTGCGTGGGCCTTGAGGTGGGCGTCGATATCGGGGTATTCATAGACCTTCATCAGCTCTTCTTCAACGAAGAAGTGGGTCTTGGTATAGTCGACCAGTCCGTGAACGACCTGTTCAATGATGCCCTCGCTGGCATCATTGCTCACAGCCCTTTCCAGCAGGTTCATGTAATCGATGAGCATTTCATGCTCTTTATCAATTAATTTGTTTCCTACCTTCAGGCTATCATCGAATTCAATGAACGACATAGTAACTCCTTGTTTATTATTTTAATTGATATTGATAAAGTTTGGACGAGTTCTGTGATTGTAGTTATTGCACCAATGTTTTGTTATGTACGCCTATAATCTAAGCCTTTTAAACGATAAGTCAACTGTCGGCGTTTAATTATCAGCTAGGCGGTGGCGAACATTTTTATGGCGGCGATGATGAGTACCAGTCCCAGGGTTTTCTTCAGTGCCTCGGGGGTGAAGCGTCTAACCGCCAATTCTGAGCCGATCAAGGCGCCACAGAGTGCGGCGATAACCAGATAACTTATGCCATCCGGCCAGTCATGCCCCATAGATAGATAGCCGCTCAGGCCGGCAATGGAATTGACCAGGATAAAGGCGGCGGCGATGGCGGCATTGGTGCGCATTGAGGTCCAGCGGAGAAACAGCAGCAACGGACTGAGGAATATGCCGCCACCGATACCGGTCAGACCAGAGACAAAGCCCAGGCCGGCACCGATGGGAAGGGAGTATGTTATCTTCGGGCTTACCGTTCGGCTGACTTCTTCGGTTTTTATTAACAACCGTGATGCGGCGATGAGTAATGCAACGCTGAGCAGATAGCGATAGGAAGTATCGTTGATGATGAAGGTGCCGCCAAGATAGGCCATCGGTATTGATGCCAGTGCCAGGGGGTAAAATATTTTCCAGTTAAAATATCCGGCGCGGTTTAGCCGGTAAAGCACCAGGCTGGAGACGAAGATATTCATCGTCAGTGCGGCCGGGCGTATGGTTTCCGGGGCCAGACCGAGCAGGGCCATGACGGCCAGATAACCCGATGCCCCGCCATGGCCGACGGAAGAATAGAGGATGGCCATGATCAGGATAGAGACAAGCAGGGTTGTCAGGAGTTCACTGTCAAGCATTAGTCATTTTGACGCAGATAAGCAGTGATTTGGTTGGTGGGTGCTGTATTGTTTTGATATTGCACAGCGACGCCTCGTGTGTCATGAAAACAAAAAGGCCGGGCTCGTAAATAGCGAGTCCGGCCTTTTCTCATTATGGAATGTTACTTTTTAGCGTTACGTTCCTGGACTTCCTTGATAACCTCGTCGGCCACGTTTCTTGGGCAGGCCATGTAGTGCTCGAACTCCATGGAGAACTGACCGCGACCGGAGGTCATGGTGCGAAGGTCACCAATGTAGCCAAACATTTCACTCAGAGGGCAGTCGGCCTTGATGCGGACACCGGTGACACCGGCCTCCTGTGATTTGATCATGCCGCGGCGACGGTTAAGATCACCAATGACATCACCGACATGGTCTTCCGGCGTGTAGACGTCAACCTTCATGATCGGCTCCAGTAACTGCGGGCCGGCCTTCGGCATGGTCTGGCGGTAGGCCGCCTTGGCCGCGATTTCATAGGCAACGGCCGATGAATCGACGGCATGGAAGGCACCATCCATCAGTGTGACCTTGAAGTCCAGGCAAGGGAACTCGGCCATAACACCCTTTGCCATGCTGGTCCTGAAGCCCTTTTCAATAGCTGGCCAGAATTCACGCGGTACATTACCACCGGTGACCTTGGATTCAAATTCAAAGCCAGCACCTGGCTCGTTAGGCTCGACAATATAATCGATCTTGGCGAACTGACCTGAACCACCGGTCTGCTTCTTATGCGTGT
>Ga0316190_10001185_pt1 | contig 18763 bp, 14 predicted proteins | sample Eddworburrow2_MG_FD_204929 | JGI IMG/M metagenome (GOLD analysis project Ga0316190, IMG submission 204929) | Coastal sediment microbial communities from Maine, United States - Eddy worm burrow 2 | ecosystem: Environmental > Aquatic > Marine > Coastal > Sediment | place: USA: Maine | collected... | reverse complement strand
TGTTGGGCGCGCTTGAATGAGCGCAGGCTAGTCCTGCGCCCGCCCGCCTAGCGCCTGGGCGCTTCTCGCCTTGCTGATATGCAACGAACTTGTGGGACGGGACACTAGCCGTCAGCGTCAGTTTAAGTGCGAGTTGGACCGATACCCAGTCGCGCCAAAGTTACTTCGCTGGACTCCAGCGCCCCTTCGATCAGACCGCCGCTGCCATAAGCCGTTTCACTGCCGGACAGCATCAGTCGCCCGTCCCATTGACTCAGCATGTCGGCCGGATAGCCATACTCCGGATGCCCGCGGGGCGGGACCCGATCATCCTCTGTTGCGGTCATATCGTCATCGTTCCAATCCTTTATCAGCAGCCGCTCCGGATTGCTCAGACCCGCTCCGAACAAACGCTGGAGCTGGTCCACGACCGCGGCCCGCAACGGCTCACACCCCATTGCCCGACGCTGATCTGCCGGCACCCCGACGAATCCGAACAGGGCATAGGGCCCCCCGTCCCGGGGAGACGCATCGTGGATTTCGGCCAAGGGACCGACACGGCTGATCGCTTCCCCGGAACAACCGACTGACGCCCAAAATCGTTCCCGGTAAATGGCCAGGACTTTGGCATGCCCCGCCATCCAGGTCGGCGTGCCGGCCATGTGCATCTCCACCCCCTCCGGCAGGGGCGGGTCGAAGCGAATGGTTTTCACCGCCAGGCGCGGGGGCACCGTGATCAACACAGTTTCCGCCCGTATTTCGCTGTCACGCATCTGACGGTCCCGGACCGTCACCTGCAGACCACTCGGCTGGCGGGTGACAGCGGTGACCGTGACGCCGGTCCGAATTCGCCGCTCGGGAATTCGATTCGCCAAAGCGCTTACCACGCGGCCGATGCCACCCGCCACACGCAGCGACTCCCCTTGCAAGGCCAGGCCTGGAAAACGCCGCACACGGTCCGGCTGCTCTTCAAATACCAGGTCGCCGGGCCGGTACTGTTGAAATGTCTCGATCCCCAGTTCGAGAAACAGCGCCGCCACCCGGGGCTGACCCTGCCAAACCCAGGTGGGTCCCAGATCGTATCCGGTCAGGGCAGGGCCCTGGGTGTCGGATCCCATGGCATCACAGGTCAGCACCCGTCCACCCAGGCGTACCCGGCCTTCGAGCAGGAGAAAATCACGGCCCGCCGAGGACAACGCCATCGCCGTAGACAGCCCGCTCAGCCCGCCGCCAACCACCAGAAACTCGGTCTCACTCATGTTCCTGAACTCACCGGCATGGGCTCATGGTGGAGTGACCGGTGCATTTTTACGCTGGGACAGAAGCATGACCAGGGTGCGTCCGGCAACAGCCGACAACACCACCAGCCCGCCAGCCAGGGCCATGGGCCGGGGTGTTTCGTCATAGGCCAACCAGACCCAGACCGGACCCAGTGTGAATTCGATCAGGGTAAGCAGCATGATCTCGGCGCTGGGCACATACCGGGAAGCCGCCGTGAACAGAATGTGGACCAGGGACACAACGCCCGCGCCCCAGACAAAGCAGATACCGAAATCCCGGGCTGACAAGGCGAAGTCGAAACCAGAGCCGAGCAAACCCACGATCACCCCCAGGGTTGCGCCAATGATGCTGGTCGGCAGCATGTTCCGATCCTTTCCCAGGCGCAGAAAGATCACGAACAGGGAAAAGCACAGGGCACAGGCCAACGCCAGCAGGTTACCAATGACTGAGCCACCGGAAAGGCCGTCCCACACCATAACGGCAATACCGGTCATGGCGACCATGATGGCGATCAGCGTCACCCGGGCGATGCGCTCCTTCAGAAATACCGCTGCCAGCACGGCGGTGATAAGCGGCGCCGAGCTGAGGGTGAACAGCGTGTTCGCCACCGTGGTGTGGCTCATGGCGACGATGAACCCGGTGTTGGCGCCCGCCAGACTGATGCCACCGAACACGCCCGGCCATCCCACATCCCGGATCATCCGTGGCAGTTCTCGCCGGTACTGCAGCCCAAGCACCAGCATCAGCGCCAGCACAAAACTGGCCTGCCGGGCATAGATCACTTGCCACTGGCTGGCACTGTCGATGCTGCGCAGCAGCAGACCGTTGACGGAAATGAGCAGGCTGCTGAGCGCGATCATGGGCACCGCAAAGCGCTGCGCGAAACTGGCGTGGGCCGTTGATGTCATCGGCTTGTTGGGGACACGGAAATTGGCTCCGATACGGGCAATTGGCTAAGGCCACTGCGCTGAAGACGGTATGGCGCCCCGGGTCCAGACCGGCGACGGGCCATCGCCTTAGCTTAATCGGCAGCCCCCGCCGCACCCCGGAAATCCGACGGTTCCGGTTGGCCCTTGGAGCGGGCTTTGTCGATGGCCACGGTGTGGTTCAAATCGGCCGGAATAAACCGGGTGGATTTGCCCATTCGCCGCGCTGCGTTCAATTCATCCCGGGCCACCGATCCACCGCCGATGGCGACGATGAGATCGCTGTTCTGCACCATGGCGGTGGAGGTGGGAGACAGTTGACCGGTTTGAGCGACAATACCGCCCCAGGCAGCGTCGGGCACATAGAACACAATGTCCACACAGGGCGACAGGGTCGCATCGCTCTGCTGGGCCTGGGTGGATACGATCCCTGTGGTGGTGAAACCGCGTTGCTTGGCCAAAGCGTAGGCGGCGCCGATGCCGTCCTGGGTCGCACCGATGTTGACGATATGCGTGTTCGGATCGTGCTCGTCCAGCACCGCGCCGACCTGTGCCAGCATTGCCTCAGGATTTTCATAGCCGGCGCCGGAATATCCGAGAAAGGTCAGAACCTTGTGACCCTGCCCGGCGAAAAAAACCGCCACCTCAGCCGGGTCGGCCACACGGACCGTGTGCGGGCCGGTGCAGGCCAGTGTCCCGGCCGGGGACATCAGAACGGCGGTGAGCGCAATCCAAGGTGCTGTTCGCATGTAAACCCCTTTTTATTTGCCTGACTAAGCGGACGGGCAACAGTCAAAGCCACCAGGCACGCAATCGACCCAGGGCCGCCTTGCCCAGCTACGCAGACCAGGTAACGACCGTATATGCTCAGCATACACTCAGAGCCAGGAGCAGTCCGTGAACAGTCCCAACCCGATCTGGAAGCAACAGGCGTTCACAGTATCCCATGCGGATCAATCCGCCTTCGCCGGTGCCGGACTCAGACCGTTTTTCGAGTATCGAGAACTGGGCATAGCGAACGCAACCCAGGGCCGCTTCGGCGCCCATGTCATTCGGGCAGTGCCGGGCCGCGAATCAGAGGCCCAATGGCACACCCATGATCTTGAATTCCAGATGGTGTACGTGCTCCAGGGCTGGGTTGTTTTCGAGTACGAAGGTCAGGACGAACAGGTCCTGCGGCCAGGATCCTGCGTGCTGCAGCCATCGGGTATCCGCCACCGGGAGGTGCGCCACTCCAGCGACCTCATGCTGATAGAAATCACCAGCCCGGCGGAATTCGAGACCAAAGTGGCGGATGCCCCCGAAGCATAAGTTCCCCGTCGGCCCCAAAGTCGGCCTGGGAGAACAGGGACGGCTCAGAAGTCGTGGCGAATTCCGACCGCGAACTGCTTCTGATCCGGATCCTCCTGCTCCAGATTACGGTCAGCGTTAAAGGACTCGTACTCGGTGTAGATGCGGGTGCGTTTTGAGAATTTGTGGTGGTAGCCCAGTATGAAACCCCGGAATCCGTCGTCATCGCCGTCTTCGCTGGATGCCTGATAGTAGTACTCGCCATAGATTCGATTGTTACCGAAATCATAGAAGGGAAAGATCTCCCCACCCCACTGGTTGTTGTCCGCGGCATTGTTCTGTACCTGAATATTGGCCCAGACCTGAAGCGCTCCGAATGCGTAACCCAGCGAGGCGCCGGCCTGTTTGAAGTCATCGCTGGGGTCCGAGATCCGCGGACGCACCGTGGTGAGCGCACCCTCTGCCACCTCCCGGTAAGAAATGCCTGCAAACAAGCCTCCCTCGTTCTCCCAGATGGCCGCGAGTTGCCAGCTGTCCAGATTCTCGTTTTCGTTCTGCCCGTCGGTGACGATGGCGCCTGACAGGGTGAGGCCGCCAAACAAGCTTGGCATGGCGTAGGTGATCATGTTGGCCGATCGGCTCGGCCCTTCCATACGAAAGTAACCACCGTCGTTGAAGGCGTCGAACTGGTCGTCGAACTTCTTGCCGACTGCAAGATAGTAAGGGTTGTCCTGGGTACCCAGCAGCAGTGTTCCATACCGGTCGCTGCGCAATCCGGCATAGGCCAGGCGATTCTCCTGGCCGCCAATGGTGACGCCGTCCGCCACGTCGACGCCGAACTCGTAGTGATAGACCGCGGATAAGCCGTTGCCGAGGTCTTCGCTGCCCCGAAACCCCAGGCGGGAGGACTTTTGCTCCAAGGACCAGTAGGCATCTTCGCCGTCGGTATCCACATAAGCTTGGTGCACCCGCACGCGACCGTACACCGTGGTGTCTGCGTGGCTGTACGGAAGCAACAGCATCCAGGCAAGAACAAGGACAAAACCCCGACGCATCGCTCGATCTCCGATCATATTGATACCCACGGGACACCGCCTGGCGGCCGCACGCCGCGTATCGCATTCTGCCCAGGCAGTGACAACAGCGGCGCTCTTCGAGAAACACCATCCCATGGACGTCGGGCAAGATACTGAATGTTCGGCACGAGCGCCACAGTCCGGTGGGGGCGATCCTGGCTCAGAACTCAGCCCTTGAGCCGCGCCCGAACAAGATCGATGTGCTGGCGCAGATGATAGAGGTCCTTGGTGAACGACAGGGGCACGTCCACTCGCTGCACGTCTGCCTCCAAACGATCGAGCTCATCCAGACCCTTGCTGATCTGCTTCGAATCCGGTGTCAGACCCAGTCGGTCGTCGATCCTCTGCAGGGCGCGGTACCATCGATAGACCCGGGCGCGCATGCGCCATCGGTACACCGGCGGCAACACCTTGATCATGGGGATCAGCAAAACCACCAGAGGCAACAACATCACTTTCAAGCGGTCCACCAGGGATGCGGTCCAGAACGGTAGATATCGCTGCAACAAGGGCGGACCGTGATTGAAGTAGTGTTCAGCGTCCGCGTTCAGGGGAAACTGCAGGTAATCCCGTGATGGAAATTCATCGGCGTCCTGGAACAAACCCGCGTTTCCATGAATTTCATGGGCGGCCTGCAACAGCAAACCCACAATGGCCGGATGCAGCCCGGGCGCCGCGACCAGATTGGCCGCAGCCGCCAGCAACCGGACATCCCGAGGCGGTAGGTTTCGAGTCAAATCCAGCGTCCCCTCGGGCAACTCCAGAGTCGTCAGAAAACCATAGCGCCGCACATAGGCATGGGCACGCTGCATGCTGGACAGCTCGACCCCCGGCTCAGACACCAGCTCCTGAACGATAGGCGCCACGGGCGAGGCCACCACAAACATCGCATCCATGCTACCGGCCACCAGGGCCTGTGCCGACTCGTCGACTGTCAGGGGCCTCAGGTCAGCGTCAGCCTGCCCGATGGCGTTGTCATTCAGAAGCAGGTCCACCAGAGCGCGGGTGCCGGAGCCGACGGGCCCGACACCGACACTCAAACCGCGCAGCGCCGGCAGGCGGTCCAACGTCCCGATCTGACGGTGAAACAGCCACAGCGGCTCGAAATAGACGCTGGCCAGGGAGGTGAGGCCCGGTTGCTGCGTAGACGTCGACACGCCGCCCTGCACAAAAGCCAAATCCGCTTGCTCCGCGTCAAGCAAGCCCAGGTTCTCCACCGAGCCCGCGGTTTCCCGCACTTCGATCACGATGCCTTCGCGCTCCAGAAGCGCCTTATAGCGCAGGCCGAACGCGTAGTAGGCGTTGCCGGCGGCGCCGGTGGCCATGACCAGGCGTTTCGGCGGAGCCGGTGCAATGAACTGGTAGGCGACCACGAGAGCCAGCGCGACCATCAACAACGCTGGCCCGTAGATCCCGAGCCAGGTTTCGAAGTCCTTTTTTGCGGTGTGGCGTTTCACCATGAGTCGCAACTCTCAAAAAAACGTCGGTGATTGCGAAGGCCAGGGCGAGGTGTTCCCCTCGGCCGCCTGATATCATCCTGCAAAATCCTCGGAACACCAATCATCACTATCTGACCTTCTCCAGGTGCCACTTTCAAGCGCCGCGGGCGCATTGGGCTGCGATTCGAAAGCAAAGTCGCGAATCCAGGCTATATTTGGATGACGACATTCCTGTCGTAGCCTCGCTTGTAAACTCAAAGACATCAGGGGAAGCTGACATGACAACCGACCGATTTTTGGGACCTTTGGCAATAGCGTTGGTACTGGCAACCGGCAACGTTTCGGCAGAAGAACAAACGCTGACGTTCCGTCTCGTCACAAGAATGGTTAGCACGACCTTCGTGGACGCCCCAAACGTTGAGGGCCGTAGCGTGGGAGCCGGACAGTACGCAGGCGTCGCGGTTTTCGAGGATGGCCGGATTGCGAACAAGGAGTTTGTTCTCAGCATGGACAACAAAGGTGCCGAGGGGGTTTATTCAGGCTATAGCACCTACACCTTCGAAAATGGCGATTCGCTGACCATGAGCTTCACGGGTGGTTGGAATGCCGACAGGAACGGTGGCGATTACCAGATATTGTCAGGGACCGGCGCCTACGAGGGTGCGACTGGGACCGGTAGCTTCGACGCGGTGAAAAACTCGTGGGAGAACGCCAGTCTTTACGATGGCAAATTCACGGTTATGATGAAGCCGTAGCCATTCGGTTCGCACCGTCGCGTAGCCGCATCCGACATTTGCTTCGAAAAAGCCCCGGGCGGATCGACGACGCGATGCTCGTCTGATCCCGCCCGAGGTTTGATTATCGACCGATAGCTTCAAGGTTGTTCCGGCCTCGGCGTTATGGATTTGGATTCTTTTACTGAGTGAACGGATTATCCATGCGGTGAAGCCCCGGCGTTTTAGCGGAGAAGTTTGTCAGATAGACTCCATCCTTACCGGTGATCGCCGAAGGAATGCTGGTTACTTTTGTTTGCGGGTGTACTGTGTACCACAGCGGTTTGGACGCATCGGAGCTCAGAACCAGAATCGCTGTGCTGTCTAGAGGCGCTATCAGTGGAGGATGCTTCATTATCCTGGGCTTGACCTCGGGAATGGCATGGATATAAACCAGTTGCGGCGTACGCGTCTGGATTATGGACACCCAAATTCGTCCTTCAGCATCGCGGTGAAATCCATCCACCAAACCAGGCAAGTCTTGCCAGATGATGTCATCCTGGCCCACCTTGCTCCCCGACAGATGAATACGGTGAATTTGAAACTTCGCGTTATCAGCAAGGAGAACTGATGCCTCGGGTCCGTTCTGGTTTTCCTCCACAAGAACGCCGTCGGTAAATGCGAAACCGTTGGCGATCAGGCTGACGGTCTGATTCTCAGTGTCCAGCATCCACAGACGTCCGGTCGTGCCCAGCATAACCATCTGGTACAGGCTCTTAATGCCCCCCATGGTTGCACCATCAACCACATAAGACTCGGAAAAGTAGATCCGTTTCCCGTCTCCACTGATCGACGCATCGTTGGCCAGAGCGATAGGCCGACTATTCGTATCGTCCAATTCACTGAGTTTGAAGCGTTTCTCTGTTGGCCCATATACGGTCTGAGCAGAAACCTCTTCCGTGTTCGGCACACGTGTAATAAGCGGCGTCACCTCCTTGGTTGCCACATTCAAGCTATACACGCCCGGCTGCTCATCTTTCGGGAAGTCCCCCCCGCCACGACGCGAGCATGTGATGATAATGACGTCCTCATCTCCGGGAAGCCGGTGGGCACCGGCGGGCATCAGGGGAACATCAACGAAATGTTCCGCCTCCCCGGTCTGCAGGTCGACTTTCCACATCCATCCGTCCCTGCCGGTGAGGTAGGCGAGACCCGAATCCTCATTTAAAGTCACGAATAGGGGATCTGTAAATCCCACGGCTTTAGCCGGCAATTAGGATGCTGGCGTATGCCAGCATCCTGAAGAAATAACAATCGAAATGTCGGTCAGTCTTTTGGTTCTTTGCCATCACGAATATTCGATGCTGGTCTGCGGTAGTTTGATCGAAGTGATGCATTAGGGTGTCGCTGAGATAGATGGAATTCGGTCATCGGCCGTATGGCCGATCGATCCGGCTTTTAGCCGTAACCTCGAAACCACCGGCTTTAGCCGGTGGAGTGTTCATAATGATATCGTCATAACCTGAAATATTTAGCGCGACTGTCTTGGTTGTATCGCCAATATGGTCGCCTTCTGTTTTGACGTCGAGAATGGACTACGCAACGTCACCGACTATGAATTTTGGTGGAAGCTGCTGTCCTGTTTCACCCACGACCACCTTCGGCGCGGCCAATGAGACGGTTGCCGCCATCAATCCAACGGCGATATTCGCCGACCATGTTGGCCATAATTTTTTTACCATCGTGAATCTCCTATCCCGGCCAAGCCGGAACCAAAATGATCAGCTGCAAAGGACAAGGGCGCCAATTTGCCATGCCGTGTCTAGGTGCTTCCGGCGCCATGTGTCAGCTCGCCCGGATCTCTTTCTCGAAAACTCAAACCCTCAAACCCGACCCCATTTCCCATAAGGTACGATATAGCGGAACCACTCATCCGGAATAGCGATTCAACAGACTCCCCAAACCTGGAATACGGATCTCGATCTCTTGGCCAGGCTGCATGAAACAGGCGCCAATCGAGGTGCCACAGGCGATGACATCACCCGGATAAAGCTTAATTTCATGGGCGATCCGCCAGACTGAGTCACGCGGCGAGAAAATCATGTCACTGACTGGGTAGTCCTGTTTTTTCTCACCGTCGAGAAAAGCCTGAACCTGAAGATTATCCGGATCGATACCCCGCACGACCCACGGGCCCACCGGGCCGAAGCCGGGAAAGCTTTTGCCCGAGACCACTGGGTGAACTCCTTGTCTTCAAGCAATGGTTCCGCAGCCGTCACATCGTTCACGCAGGTGTAGCCGAAGATGTAATCGTCTATTTCATCGCGTGAGGGTTGAAAACACTCGCGGCCGATCACAACACCCAATTCAGCCTCGAAGATGACCTTGTCCCCAAATCCCTGCGGGGTATGAATATCCGCCTGATGCTGGTTCAGACAACCTGGGAGCTTCGTGAAATAGAGTGGAAACACCGGGCGCTGGTTGCCGCCCTTCACCATGGCCTCGTGCAAGTTATTCCAAAGCCCTAGAAACTGCCGGGGTTCAACTGGCGCGAGCCACTCCGCCTCATCTACGGAGACCTGTTGACCAGTGGGTTTCGGCTTAGAGAACAGACTGCCCTCGTAGATGAGGATATCCTCTTCCTGGCGCAGCCCCAGGCGGGGCTGGCCATCGACGGTAATGCGACACCAGGTTTCCATGCTTGACTACTTACACTCCAGTCCATCCACCACAGAAGTTGATGAACTCCGCGGCATAGTAGTTACATTTACCATCAAGCAAGCTTGCAGCGAGGTAGGCCGCTTCTTCCGGTTTGCCGTATCGACCTTCAGGAATCATCTTTTTGATTTCCGCCGCCACCTTAGGATCATAGGCGTTGGTGCTTTTGACAAACCCGGGATAGTCCAAAAACATGGTGCCCATGCCGTTGACGCTCACGCCGCATTTTGCGGCCTCAAGCGCCGCGTTATTCACCATGTACTTTGCCCTGCACGTGTAGCGCCGTACAGGAATCCAGTACCCGGCCAGTCTTTCGATCCCGTCGCGCTGACTTCGATCAGAACCTGGCCTGAGCCCCGCGCCATCAAGGGCGGCAGCAACGCCTGCAATGCATACATGACAGAAAGCATGTTCCCTTCAACGGATCCCTGGAACTTCTCGACGGTTGCGCTTTGGAAATCGGCGAGAATGTGGACGCCGGGCCGGATGAAAGCCGAGTCAAAGCCTCCAAATGCCTCCTGTGCCCTTTCAACCAGCTTCTGTACCGAGCCCGCCTGGTTGACGTCATCGACATGGACAACCTCGACTTGGACACCCATTGAAGAGAGTTCGTTGACCAGGTCGGGTGCGGAACTCTCAACATCCTCGATGACCACATTGGGATCACTGATCACCAGGTCATGGTCGCGTTGGGCTAGCTCCCTTGCCAGATAGGGGCCGAGGTGCTGTGCCGTATCCGTGATGATCGCTACGCGACGCTTCCGGTTGTTCGCTGTGTTGGTCATTTGTTCATCTCATCTGATGTATAGAGAAAGTGGTGCAGGGTCCGTCGTTCAGGGTCAAATTCAGGTTCTTGACGCCTTATGCCTTCAATACATGCCGTACAGTTGCTCCGTGAGCGTATGGAAGAGTTTGACGCCCGCCGGATAGTCGTGCTTGCCGGCGACGATCTCGATGTACGAGGCCGTGTCTACTTCGTCCGCCTTCTGCATAGCCGCTTCGAGTTCGCCATTGGTCTTCACCTTGGCGGTGAACCAATCCCTGCATCCCATGGCCGCAGGCAACTTGTGGTAGCCCCACGGTGCCAGGTCGTTGTAGACCCAGTCCGGGTAGTCCTCCAGGGCCCGCTCCACACCGAAGCCTTCATTGTTCAGAACGAAGATCACAGGTTTGACGCCGTGCCGTGCGAAGCTGCCGATCTCGTTGGCGGTGAGCTGGTGCGAGCCCTCGCCGGTGATCAGCACGGTCCGGCGGGTCTGGTCGGCTACCGCCGTTCCGAGGGCCGCGCCGGTTCCCCACCCAATGGCACCCCAGAGCGTCTGAGAATGGGACACAGCGCCATCGGGCAGTAGCAAGACACCTGCGCCACTCGCGCTGGTGCCGGTCTCGAGAATGATGATGTCGTCGGGCTTGAAGAATCGCTGATATCGGGGGTAGAGCGAGTCGGCCGTGATCGGATCGTCAGGACCACCGACCACCTCGGCGAGCGACGGCCTCTGGAGTTTCACGTCGGTGAACTTCTTCACCTGGCGTGCAAGTTCGACGAACATGTCACGCATGCGGACGTTGGAGTAGACGCGTCCATCGATCAGCGTCGAGGCGATCCCGATGGTGATCATCTTGGCGGGATCGATGGTGTGAGCAAATCCAGCCGTCGAGAAATCGGTGAACAGGACGCCGCCGGCGTTGATGACGACATCGGACGCTTCGACGGCCTCGACGACGTTGGGCGCAGAGTACTTGCCGGCGTAACCTCCGAGATACTGTGGGTGTCCTTCGGAGATAACGGCTTTGTCCATCGCGGTGGTGGCGTAGGGCAGACCGCTGGCCTCGACCAGCGCCGCCAACTCGGCTTGAAGACCAAAGCGGGACACGGTGAAGGCCGGAAGAATGCAGCCGGTCTTGGCCGCCTGGAGCTTGGCGAGGGCTGCCTCTACAGCGGCCTTGAGCTCGTCCGTATCACTCTCGAGCTCGGAGTACGGTTCCACTGCGGGACCGGTGATGGGCATTTCTGCCATATCCTGCGCCACCATGATGTAGGCCGGCTGGCGGTTGGCCATGGCGGTGGCGATCACTCGCTTCATATCGGCGGCGCAGTTGTCTGGAGTCAGGACCGTGTGCACGCACGCCGCCTGGGCCGAAATCCCGATGAAGTTCTGAAAGACCCCGTCTCCGAGGGTGTGGTGCAAGACCTTCTGCAACTGCTGATATCGCATGCTGGGCATGCCTACCAGGTAGAAGATGGCCGACCGCTCGGCCTTGGCTCCCATGACGCCGTTCAGAGCGCTGAGCTCACCCACCGCGTAGGTCGTGCAGAGCATGGACGCGCCCCGAATGCGGGCATACCCGTCGGCGGCATAGGCGGCGTTCAGTTCATTGGCGCAGCCAAGCCACTGGACCGACTCACTCGAGGCGATCGCGTTATCAAATGGGAACGCGAAGTCGCCGGGCAGACCAAAACAGTCGGTAATGCCCAGTTTGGCAAGTCGGCTGACCGCATACTCTGCGACGGTCATTGTGTTGTTTTTCAGAATCTTGTTCCTTTAGTGGTGTAGCTGTTACTGCCAACGAGCAGTGTCGTGGCGTAAGTCTCTCAAAAACAGCAGGCAGGAAATCGCCCACCGGTGGCCGGATCAAAATACGGAAGTCATCCTCGACCGCGGCTTGTTACGGGGAGGCCCACCGCACCGGGGGAAGTCCACGGTTTCGCCTTTGGCGGGTGCCAGATGGACGAAGACCCGGCACATGGTGATGAAGCCATCCACGGCTGTCTCAAGGTCGGGCATGCCGCCCCCAATCGAACGATGGTCAATCGTATTTTCGATAAGCCAGCAGTCTGGAAGCTTGAACAACAGACCATGACCAGAAGTTTTTTGCAGGCGGGGGTTGATCCACCGAAAAATGATCTAGATGACGACGCTTATTGCCGACGATCCGCTCGCCCGTGGCCGCTCTGGCGGCGGAAAGCTAACCGGACATTTTTTTCACGTTGCCGGAAACTCCAGCCATGACACCCAGCCCACGATTCAAAAAAGTGATTATTCAGGTCACTGCGTGACCGGAAGGCCAATGATGGATCGGCGATGCGGCTTGCTGGCTGTTCCTCCGGCCTGGGCAGCTGGCTGCTCAGGGGCGCCCGATACTTGTGCGGTTGACAATAGAATAAGAGGACACGACGATCCTATGCAGAATGCGACAATTCTGCCGAAATGCGGTATACAATTGAGACGCAACCGCGATAACTTTCGTAATCATTTCGTCGACGATTGGCGCCAAATTTCACAACGGTAATCTGCGGCTGAAGTTACTGCCGCAGTGACGTGAGGCATCACCATGTCTGGATATTCGGGTAACTTCGAAACACACGATATCGACGAAGAGAATCAGGCAAGTCAGCCTTGGGATGTCCGCCACTGCCAGATCACGCCGGGGCGGTTTTTCTGCCGGACAAATTTCGTTTAGATTAACGGCATACTGTTCTATCGACAGGGGTTTTCTGAACGGGTTTTTGTCGATGGCGCAACGCCTCCCGGGTTCTTTCTGTTCGGTGGATCATGTCCGTCTCGGATACCGGTCAACTGGTGTGGGGTGGACGTCAACCGCGAGACGCTTGTCTACACGCACGCTTCCACCGAGGTCGATTTTGTAATTCCCGGCAATAGCGATTACTTTGCCGTCCTCGTTCCACAGTACCGCTTGCTGGATCGCCTCGACCCTGAGTTGCGGCTATGGGTGCTTAGGCAAAGCCATAGGCATATGTTCTGCAGTCCGGAGCAGGCCCGTGCGCTCCGGCACTTTGTCTGCTATGTCATCGAAAAATACGTGGGACAGCCGGAATGGCTGGCAGACGAACTGATATGCAAAAGCATCGAATCTCGACTCTTGGATTTGCTCATACACATGATGCCTCTCGGACGTGGCATTGGTTCTGCGAACGTCCTCGACCGCAAATCGACGCTACGCGATGCAATCGCATTCGTGAAAGACCGGAAACAACCGACCACTGTTTTTCACGTTGCCACTGCCGTCAGTACGAGTCAGCGCCAGTTGCAGCGAATGTTCCGGGAGGCATTGGGGATCACGCCAAAGCAATATCTACAGCGTGTCAGGATGAATGGAGCGCATCACGATTTACGTGCTGCTGACAACGGCTTTTCCACGGTGACCACAATCGGAAACGATTGGGGTTTTTCCGAACTGGGTCGCTTCGCGGTGGAGTACAAGACCTTGTTCGGTGAATCACCCTCGGAAACACTCGGGCGCCCTGCCAGTTCGGTTCCCATTCGATTGGCGGATGCGCTGAGTGAGAATGACTGCGCTGAAACTCACCGCCTGGAGTCCCGTCCCATACGTTCGTTGCATTTCAGCGGGGCGAGGAGCGCCCAGACGGGCGGGCGCAGGACCAGCAGGTGACTGACCTGGATCAAGATTCGATCAATTGATCGCTGTTACCCAAGGCTCCAATGGTACGATGGTAAGCTTGATGCGCTTGCTTGCATCAATTTGATCCAAGCAGTGATCGTGATTCAGGCAGCAGGTGTTGCGAGTTCCACTGCGCAAGCTGGGTCGTGCGAATAGAAGAATACGGCAGGGACAGTCACATGGCCGTTACCACATAAGCGCCAGACATGCTGCCGCTTGACGCATCCACCGATGCGCGGTGCTCGGTTTGATTACTGCTCAAGATTTATCATCCACCACAGGTTCGAGCGAGTTAGATATGACGGATTCGAAGACAGCCACTCAAACCCCTGACGACGCGTCGGTCAGCACTGAGGTCCAGGCGACCGCTGATACGCAGCCCAAGACGAGGGCCAGACGCAAACGATCTTCCGGAACCGCGAACGCGGGTGCCGTCACCGAAATGCAGGTTGCGGAACCCACTGCCAAGGAAACTGCCGGACCGGAAACGGCCGATGCGCAGTCCCCCGGTAAGGAATCACCCGGCGCCAAGGTTCCGGATGTGCAGTCCCCCGGTAAGGAATCACCCGGCGCCAAGGTTGCGGATGCGCAGCCCCCCGCTGAGGAATCATCCGGCACCAAGGCTCCGAAGACTAAGCATCATGTGCATGACCCGGCCAAGCCCCCAACGGACCACGCGACCATCCTTGCCTCCTTCCGGTCGCGGGATTACCCATACAAGACCAAGGTCACCCGTAAGCACTACGAAAAGCAGAAGCAGGCGCTTCAGGTCGAACTGCTCAAGGTCCAGAAATGGGTCAAAGACAGCGGTCAACGCATCGTGTTGATTTTCGAAGGGCGCGACGCGGCCGGCAAGGGCGGCACCATCAAACGATTCATGGAACATCTGAATCCTCGCGGTGCCCGTGTGGTCGCCCTGGAAAAGCCCACTGACGAGGAGCGGGGTCAGTGGTATTTCCAGCGCTATGTGAAACACCTGCCCACTGCAGGTGAACTGGTGATGTTCGACCGATCCTGGTATAACCGCGCCGGCGTTGAGCGCGTCATGGGATTTTGCGAACCCCAGGAGTATCTGGAGTTTATGCGACAGACGCCGGAACTGGAACGGATGCTGGTGCGCAGCGGTGTACATTTGTTCAAGTACTGGTTTTCGGTCCGGCAGGAAGAGCAGACGGCACGGTTCAAGAAGCGCAAATTGGACCCGCTCAAACAGTGGAAACTCAGCCCGATCGACAAGCTCGCGCAGGAGAAGTGGGAAGACTATACCGAGGCCAAGGAAGCCATGTTCTTCTACACCGACACGGCGGATGCGCCATGGGTGGTGGTCAAGTCCGACGACAAGAAGCGCGCGCGCCTGAATTGCATGCGCCATTTCCTGTCCACTCTGCCCTACCCGGACAAGAATACGAAGCTGGTCAAGGTCGACCCTCTGATCGTCGGCCACGCCTCTCACATCGTTAATCAGGATGAGCACATACTGGGTAAGACCCTGCACCCTGGAAGCAAGGTGACGGTCGGTTAAGACCCGCGGATCGGCAGCATTGGTCAAGGCAAGGAACGCGATAGCCAGAACTCGATATTCGGACGTGACGCGATTGGGCCATGAGTCAGAAGGATTTTTTCGCTACGCTCCTGGCCATTTTCGCGACCGTGGTTCTGCTGAGCCTCGCCTGGGAGTTTTGTCTTGAAGACAGGCTGCTGCCCCGCGTGTTCCACGATCACCGCACGGAAACCAACCGCGAGCGCTGGGAGTTCGTGGGCACCGCGGCCTTCTTCTCCCTGCTCGCTCTGATCGTACCCGGCGTGATCGGCGTCCGGTCGATCCGACAAGACCAGTTGCTTCGCAGCGAGGTCATCCGCCTGTCCCAGGAAGATGCGCTGACATCCCTTTACAATCGACGCCGCATCACAGAACTGCTTGAAACCGAAATCAGGCGCGCCGCTCGTTATGAGACCGGGTTTTGTCTGCTTATGATGGACGTGGATCACTTTAAGTCGGTCAACGACGTGTACGGCCATCAGGCAGGCGACCGGGTTCTGGCCGCCCTCGCCGGTGTGGTCCGATCCACCGTACGTGCAACGGACCTGGTCGGGCGTTGGGGCGGTGAGGAATTCATGGTCATATCGCTCCATTCCAACACCCAGGGAGGAGCGTCCCTGGCCAACAGCATACGGACACGGATCGAACAGGCGGATCTGGGAGAGTTGGGACACATTACCGCCAGCTTTGGCGTTACTGCATTCGCTGCCGGCGACGACAGCGAGGCTATGGTTGCCCGGGCGGACGCGGCCTTGTATGCCGCCAAACGGCTGGGACGAAACCGGGTCGAGAGCGTGTCTGCCGAGTCAGCCGACCGACCCGAATGATGTCCATCTTCGGCCCGGCGCCCAGAAACACTTGACGCGGGCGGGCGAAAAGGTAGCAGGCGCATCAACGCGGCCGTCTGTCAATGTAAGTGGGTCCGGACGCCACCGTGGCGTCGATACCGACAGCGCATCCCAGGCCCATCTCAAAAAAGCGCAGAATCTGGTATCGTCCCCTTCCAGCGATTCTGACCGTCTCGAATCATCACCGCCGAACCCCAGATCTTCGGAGAGTCAAATGCGACGTTTGATGCTGACCCTCGTTGTCGCCCTGAGTATGGTACCGCTGACGGTGCTTGCGCAGGACACCGACACCTACCGCCAGTGGATCGAGGACATGAAGGCGGCACCCCGAGGTCCGTTCGATCGTCTTCGCTGGTTTTGCAACGACGGCACGGCCCATCCACCGAAACCCTATCCCTGCGAGTCTCGGGGCGGCGGCCATCAACATGGCGAGTGGAGCAAGCAGACCCTCGAGTTGCGTCAGCAGGGATACCTGGTGGCGAACTTGCTGGCGGGCATCGATGCGGCAGAACTCGCCGGACAACCCGACTTCAACGACCTGTTCGCGCAGATTCTGATCGAACGCTACCTGACCGGCGCCGACGACGGCTGGATTCTGCGTCAGGCACTGTTCTATCGCGGTGCTATCCAGGAAGAGGACGAAAGGGAAGGTGCCCGGGCTCTGCTCGAGTATCTGGCCGCGCAACCGGATTGGATTGGTCCACGATTCCCAGGACTGCGCATCGGAGTCCGGTTGCTCCCCCATGGCAAGGAAACCGCTTCAGCCCAGAAGGTCCGCCAGGAATCGGCCGCATTGTCGGATATGGACCCGGGCTTCATGTCCACACGGGTCAAGATTCATGGCTCGCCCGAGGCTAGCGACGCGGACCGGGTTAGACGCTATGCCGGCGACGTCGCCGATCCGGCCCTGAGAAAGCGACTTGAGGCACTGGCCGAGTCCATCGACCAGATTTATCAGGCCGAACCGCTGACCGATGTGCTGGAGTCCAATGCACGGGTCTTCAGCGGTGGCCCGTGGCTGCAGGCGTTGCTCCGGGATGCCGCTGCGCAGTTGAGCGCCGATCCGTCCGCGGGCAATCGCTACCGGGTCAGTGGCAAACTCCTGGCCGATTTGCGCGATGCCCTGCCTCGGGTGAGGCAACCCGCGGCGCGGCTGCGTTTGCTGGATCTCAGCCTCACCGTGGAAACCGAGAATTTCAGCTCCGGCGTCGAACTTCGCGAGGGCCTGGGCAATGCCACCCGTGACGAGCGCCTGCGGATTATAGGCAGCACTGCGGATGCGGCCTACGGCACCGGGGTAATCAAAGCCCGCGAACACCAGGCATTGCAGGAGAGTCTGGCCGCCATGACCGGTCCAGAGATTTCATTGGACAAGTACCGCGCCGAGCTGCGCTACCTGGGGCGGGTTCCGGGCTGGGCAACTCAGAACCTGCGCTTTGTTTTCTTTGAGTCCATGCAAAAACTGGCCGAGATCGAGCCCAAAGCGTTGCTGTTCATCCAGGATCAGCTCCGGGGCAGCCCGCTGCTGTTTTACTCCCAGGTGCTGGACGGTCTTACCCGAGACGGCAATCGCCTGGCCGGTGTGAGGCATAAAGTATTTGGCAAGGACGTGGGGGTGGGTTTCCAGGCCCTCAATCCGGGCCTCGCGGTGGGCGTGCTCCACGCCCGTCCGGACCTGGAACGCATGGAGGAGTTTGAACCCCGCGGCATCTACGTACTGCCGGAAACCGTGTCCGACCTGCCCCCGGTCGCCGGTATCATGACCGCGGGTGAGGGCAATCCCCTGTCCCACGTCCAATTGCTGGCGCGCAATCTCGGCATACCGAACGTGGCCATGGACGAAAGCCTGATCGAGACCCTGTTGCCCCATGACGCCAAGGAGGTTGTGCTTGCAGTGAGTCCGGCCGGGCTGGTGGAGCTCGATCCGTTCGATGATGCGTGGGCGGCACGTCTGGGGCAAGGCCAGGGCGCCAGCGATGTGGTGATTCGTCCCGATCTGGACAAGCTTGATCTGACCATGCAATCGTTCGCCCCGCTGGACCAATTGCGCGCCAGCGATTCGGGTCGAACCGTCGGACCCAAGGCAGCCAAGCTGGGGGAATTGCGGCACGCCTTTCCAGGTGCCGTTGCCGAGGGCGTCGCCATTCCTTTTGGCATTTTCAAGGCTGAAGTACTGGATCGACCCTACAAAGGCGGTGGGCAAAGCGTGTTTGAGTGGATGGTGGCACAGTACGGAATCCTGGCCGGGCTGCCGCAGGGATCCGCCGAGCGGGAGCAACAAACCGAAGCGTTTCGCGCCGAGTTGTATGATCTGATCCTGAACACCCAGCCCAGCGCCGGGTTCCAGGATCAACTCCGTGCCGCCATGGTGGAAACCTTTGGCAGCGCCGACGTGGGCGTGTTTGTTCGATCCGACACCAATGTAGAGGATCTGCCCGGCTTCACCGGAGCGGGATTGAACTTGACCCTGCCCAATGTGGTGGGTTTTGACAATCTGCTGCAGTCCATAAACCGTGTCTGGGCATCGCCGT
>Ga0316190_10001184_pt1 | contig 18765 bp, 16 predicted proteins | sample Eddworburrow2_MG_FD_204929 | JGI IMG/M metagenome (GOLD analysis project Ga0316190, IMG submission 204929) | Coastal sediment microbial communities from Maine, United States - Eddy worm burrow 2 | ecosystem: Environmental > Aquatic > Marine > Coastal > Sediment | place: USA: Maine | collected... | reverse complement strand
GATATTGCACATGAGTCATTAAGATTAGCAAGGCATGCAGTGTTTACTGATCACTCATTTAGAGGCTTAAGTGATCATTTAAAAAATAAATACTTTGAAAAAACGGACGTAGGGTTTCGCTTGTGTCAACAAATAAAAAAATTAATTACATTTTCACACGGAAATATATTTAGTTTAGAGGTGGATGATAATGATAGGTATGATATTGTTTTCTGCCGTAATTTACTGATTTATTTCGATAAAAATACGCAGCGCAAAGCTTTAAGTAAAATTGAATCATTGATGGTTGATCGTGGGGTGCTTTTTATCGGCCATGGTGAAGCTGGATGTATTGTCGGTTCACGATTTGAAAAAATTGATAAACCAAATGTTTTTGCGTTTTCTAAGATGCCACATGGAATAAAGCCAAATTATAAAAGAGCATATGCAGATAATAAAAGAAAACCAGTTGTTACTGATGTTGGATCAGCGAATCCTAAAAAAGAAAGTTATAGCAAAGCAAGGAATTCAAAAGCAAGTTTACAGGACGTAGATCCTGTTGATGAAGCAAAAAAGCTAGCAGATGAAGGCAGGCTTGATGAGGCCATTGAGAGATGTAAAGAAGCTATAAAAGCTGATGGGGCTTCGGCAGGTGTGCTTTACTTACTTGGAGTAATACATGATGCAAAAGAGGATCGATCTGAGGCCGTGAAATATTATAAGCGTGCTGTTCATTTAATGCCGAATCATTGCCAGTCGCTGATGCATTTGGCATCACATGCTGAACGAGATGGTGATCAATTAATGGCGGAAGAGTATAGGATAAAGGCAATGCAGAATCTACAACAGCCAACATAATTATCTAGCAGCATAATGAGCGAGGATACCATTGGTGGCTGGTGATAACAGAATAAAAGAAATTAGAATTGATGATTGCTGGAACAGGATCGGGGTTCATGGCAATGGAGACAGGTCCTGTGTTGAGTTAGCGAATATCATTCACTGCAGAAATTGCAGTAAGTTTGTTTCGGCTGGAAGGCAGTTATTGGATAGAGAGTCATCTGTCGACTATAAAAATGAGTGGTGTACTCAAACATCAGCAGTATCATGTGATCAAAAACAATTACAGTCTATTGTAATATTCAGACTTGGTGATCAATGGTTCGGGTTGCCGCCAAAATATTTTCATGAAGTGATAAAATGGAACGGTATTCACTCTATACCACATAATATGTCTGAAAACATAAAAGGTATTGTCGCAATTCGGGGGGAGTTGCAATTGTGTATCTCACTGGGTCACGTGTTGGGTGTGAGTAGAGGTGAAACTCAAGGTGAAAGTGTCAGGAATGGCGTCTATGAAAGAATGGTCGTGTTATCTGGCGCAGATGAAAAATATGTTTTTCCTGTCAGTGAGATACGGGATATTCATCATTATGACGTAACGGACTTAGCTGATCCACCCGCGACATCGACTATTAATTCAAAAAACGTCATTCTGGGTGTGCTTAATTTGAATGATAACTATATTAGCTGTCTGAATTATAATATTTTGATAGATATAATTAATGGTATCTTTGAATGAGTGATGCAGGAGATACAGGGTTTGGAGATTTCTCAATGCTTGAGCTCTTTCAAATGGAGGAGCAACAGCAGTCTGTGGTTATTTCTGACGGGTTATTAAGTCTAGAGAATGATCCAACCTCCCCAAAGCACCTAGAATCACTTATGCGCGCGTCCCATTCCTTAAAAGGCGCGGCAAGAATGGTCGGCCTCGACCCAGTTGTTGATATTGCGCATATCATGGAGGACTGCTTTGTAGCAGCCCAAAACAGCCAGATCATTCTTGGTTCTAATCATATTGATACGTTGCTTAAAAGTGCTGATATCATTTCTCAGATATCAAACTCTTCTCGTGAGTTGCCTGAATGGCTTAGTCTTAATCAATCACTATTAGATAGCATTCAAAATGACCTTAGATTAATTCTTGTTGCTAAACCAGAAAATTCAAAATTGCCTAATGAAGGTGATCAGCCTGCACCTGTTAGTGACGGGGGTCATGACACTACAAGTGATGTATCTACCACAGAGACAGATGAGAATGAGTATTTAGGTGACGATGTACAAACAAAAGAGAATGAGTTCAAGCAACCTGTAGTTGAAAAAAGTAATCTTAGAATTGATTCGTTACAGATAGACCGGTTAATGAGGCTTGCAGGTGAGGCATCTGAAGGGGCAAGGTGGATACATAAATACTCTGAATCGCTACTTCAGCTTAAGCGTAAACAGGTTGAGTTAATCACGGTGATTGATCGTGTTGCTGATGTTGTTAATGATGGATCATATGATGCATTAGTGAAAGAGATGGTTCATAACGCACAGTCAATAGCATCAGGTTGCAGACTTATTCTGACTGACAGATTGAATAGCCTTGATGGCTTTGAAAGAAAAAACATTAGTGTTTCTAAGCGACTTTCACAGGCGGTTTTGACGAGTCGTATGCAGCCGTTTGGCGATTGTGTTGGTGGGTTTCCGCGCCTTGTTAGAGATGTAGCAAGAAAACTTGGCAAAAATGTTCAATTGGAAATTGACGGAAAAGGGACGCTTGTAGATAGAGAGATATTATCAAAAATTGAAGCGCCATTAAATCATTTGCTGCGCAATGCAATAGATCATGGTATTGAATTACCAAGCATTAGAGAAACGCTTGATAAGCCAAAGATAGGAACAATTCGTTTGTCTGCCTATCATATGTCGGGAATGCTTTTTATTACAATTATTGATGATGGCCAAGGCGTGGATATCGAAGGTTTGCGTGAGAAAGTTGTAAAGAGAGGCTTGGTGAATGACGATATGCCAAAAATGCTTTCTGATGAAGAGTTATTGGAGTTTCTTTTTTTACCGAGCTTTACAACAAGAGATGAAGTGACAGAGATTTCAGGGCGAGGCGTTGGGCTTGATGTTGTATATGATTCAGTTCAAGAGATGGGAGGTGGAATTCGCACTTTATCTACCCAGGGTAAAGGCACTACCTTTCAGCTACAGTTACCACTTACATTATCGGTCATCCCGAGCTTGTTGGTTAAAATAGAGGGTGAGCCCTATGCTTTTCCGCTTGCCAGAATTGATGCTATTTATTCAGTAGATGCATCTGAGATAAAAGTAGTTGATGGGCGCCAGTTTTTAGATTTAGATGGACAAAATATAGGCTTAATATCTGCCGCACAGGTTTTAAATTTACATTCAGGTATAAAGACGAAAGATGTAGTATCTGTTGTAACAATTAGTGATAGAACTTCGTGTTATGGTCTAGTTGTTGATGAGTGTGTTGGAGAGCAAGATCTTGTTGTTCAAATGTTACCAAAAAAAATTGGCACCTTGAAGGATATTAGTGCAGCTGCAATTTTAGAAAGTGGTGTGCCAATATTAATAATTGATATTGATGATATGCTGCGATCACTGGAAAAGATTGTATTAACGGGTGTGGTAGATGATATTGAAAATGAAATTATTCAGAAATACTCAGCTGAGAGAAAAAGAATTTTGGTTATTGATGACTCAATAACAGTGCGCGAGGTAGAGAGGAATATGCTAGAAGCGGTTGGTTATGATGTAGATGTAGCTGTGGACGGTATGGATGGGTGGCATATGATTCATCAAAATAGTTTTGATTTAATTATCACTGATGTTGATATGCCTCGTATGGATGGGGTTGAACTTATCTATAAAATCAAATCAAAAGAATGTTATAAAGAGATACCAATAGTTGTTGTTTCGTATAAAGATAGAGATGAGGATAGAGAGCGTGTTTTCAATGCGGGTGCGGATCGATATTTAACAAAAGGCAGTTTCCAGGATAATAGTTTGCGAGAAGCTGTGGCAGAGCTTATTGGAGACTCAACAGTATGAGAATTGCGATTGTAGACGATACTTTGGTGGTTACTGAAGGATTGCGGCGTATTGCTGAAGAGTCTGGTGAGCATCAGGTAATATGGGTGGCTTGCAATGGCATAGAGGCCGTCGATTTGTGTCAAAAAGATACGCCAGATCTGTTATTAATGGATCTCATTATGCCTGTAATGGAAGGTGTTGAAGCAACCAGGTTGATTATGGCAGGCTCACCATGTCCAATACTCATTGTGTCGACAAGCATTACAAAGTATGCGCCTCAGGTGTTTTCAGCGATGGGCTTTGGGGCTTTGGATGCTGTCAATACGCCAATAATCAATCAAGATGGTTCTGTAACAGGGAAGGAGGCTTTTCTTTCAAAAATTCACACTATTGCGAAATTAACAGCCGAAAAAACAACGCCTAAGTCCAGGTCATTAGTTTCTAAATTGACGGTTTCATCGCGTGTTGTTCGGCCTTCTAATAATCCATTGATTGCAATTGGGTGCTCGGCAGGCGGGCCTCAGGCACTGCAGGAAATTTTAAGTCGTCTGCCAGAAGGGTTTTCTGTGCCTATTGTCGTTATACAACATATTGACGAGGTCTTCTCTGATGATATGGGTAAATGGCTTAACTCGTACTGTGCTTTAGATGTCCGAATTGCAGCTAATCAGGACTCTCCTCAAGGTGGTGTTGTGTTCTTGGGGGGCACGAATGATCACTTGGTGTTAAATAGTGACCAGCGACTTGAATACACCAAAGACCCAGTTGATTTTGTCTATCGACCTTCTGTTGATGTGTTTTTTCAGAGTGTATTGAAATATTGGAAAGGGGATGTTACCGCCATGCTATTAACTGGTATGGGCCGGGATGGGTCTCAAGGGCTGTTGGATTGCAGGGAGAGAGGATTTTATACTGTGGCGCAAGACGAAGAGAGTTCAGCTGTTTATGGTATGCCAAGAGCGGCAGCAAAACTCAATGCTGCCGTTGATATAATGCCGCTTAATAGTATCGCGGAAAAATTAATAGAGTTATATTGTTAATCATCATAAGAGATATAATAGTGATTAAAAATAATACGAATTTGGATGATTTAAACTCAGCGCCTGTTACGCAGGAAAGTTGTGTTTTATTAGTAGATGATCAACCAATTGTTGCTGAGGCGATTCGTCGCATGTTGATGGATCAGGATGATATTGTATTTCATTATTGCCGAGATTCTGACAAGGCCGTAGACACGGCAATAGAATGTAACCCTACAGTCATACTCCAGGATCTGGTTATGCCAGATACAGATGGTATGACGCTATTAAGTCAATATCGATCAAATCCCAAGATAAGTGCAATTCCAGTTATTGTTTTATCAACAAAAGAGGATCCACAAATCAAGAAGGATGCTTTTGAACGGGATGCAAGTGATTATTTGGTAAAGATTCCTGACAAAATCGAACTTATTGCGCGAATACATGCACACTCACGTAGCTATCTCGCACACAGGCAGAGAGATGAGGCTATTGTTGCATTAAAGAAGTTGCAGAAGGAGTTGGAAAAGAAAAATGCAGAGTTAGCCCGTCTATCAGCACATGATGGTTTAACCGATATTCTTAATCGACGAAGCTTCGATGACTTATTGCAAAAAGAGTGGGATCGGTCAATTAGGGATGATGCAGAAATTTCATTAATATTGATCGATATAGATCATTTTAAGTTATTTAATGATAATTATGGGCATCAAGGTGGGGATGATTGCCTTAAGAAAGTAGCACAGAAGCTCGATGATACAGTAAATAGACCTGCAGATTTCGTTGCAAGGTATGGTGGTGAGGAGTTTGCAGTAGTCATGCCTGGAACTGGCTTGGAAGGTGCGTTGGGAATAGCCGGGAAACTTTGTACAGGAATTGAATGTTTAAATATTAAGCATGAGTACTCTTCAGCTGCTAATTATGTGACGATAAGTGCTGGCATTTCTGTTATGAAACCGAAGGAGGGGGATGAGATAAAGCAGCTTATTGAGGCTGCAGATAAAGCTTTATATCTAGCTAAAGAGAGTGGGAGAAACCAATACAAGGTATCTTCAGAGTCAAATAGCTAGCCCATGCTTCTTACCAGAATGCAGGCTAGATATTGGCATTTATTTTTTTAGTACTTGGGGTTGTGTGGTTATTGCTTGAGAGCTATATGATACCGAGTGCCCTGCTGGTTTAGAACGATGCCATTTTCAGTGATTTCATCAAGGATAATACCATCACTTACTATGGATCCTTCGTGGTAACGTGTTGAGTTGATATAGATAAATCTTTTGCTAGGCATTTCAGAATACATATGGACGCTGATTTCTATATCTGCAAGTTGTGGGCTCTCAGCTTCGTTAATATCTCTGATTTTTTGTGTGGCCTGATTGTTTTGGGTGTCTGAATTATTATTGCTAGGCTTTGTGAATGCATTTGTTATGGCGGTGCGCTCATTCTTTCTGGTAGCAACTGCATCTGATATTTCTTTTGTATTGGTTGATTGAGGTTTCTTAACCAGGTGATGTAGTCCTGGTTCTCTCTGCTTAGCCCATTCATCATTGCGGGTAGATGTATAGGTTTGGTGAGATTCTTTTTTAATTGGAAGTTGCGTAATAGTATTGTTGTCGGATTGGCTGGGGCTCTGTTGGCTGTTGTAGGGTGGTATGTGGTGTTGGTTATTGGAAAATTGTGCCTGTTTGGTGTTAGCCATTCTAGGCGTCATGTTTTGAGTGTTCTGAGTCCCTTTCTCTGAAGTTGTGTTAGTTATCTTGAGCTGTTGAATAATTAGAAACGTAACTATGGCTGAGATTAAACAGGCAGCAGTTAATAGTGAAAGTAAAAGCCATTTATTATGGGTTTTTTTTTCAGTTGGGAATATTTGTGGCGCAGTGTAATTGCTGGGTGTGCCGTTGGTCTGTTCTGCTTTATTGAGCGCTTCAAGTATAAGAGACATGCTATTTTTCTGCTACGCTTAGCAGCGGTATGCCTTGCTTGTTTGTTATTGTGTTCAATAGAATTATAGTGTCCTTTCCTGCAATACCATCTGATTCTAAGAAGTGCTTTCTCTGGAACTGGATAACCAGCTCCTCAAGTTTATGATCAAAGATATCACTGTTGTTGGTGTCCTGAATGCCTAGTGCTGCTTTAACCTGTTTCTGAAATAGCAATATGTCCTGGCCTCTATTTCCAATCTCAAAACGCATGCGTTTTTTTGGAGGCTGCCAAAATATTATATATTCTCCAAACCAATGTTTTCCAGCTTCCTCTAGCGTGATACGTGCTGTTCTTTTGCCACAACTTAAGAAGGCGCTATTTTCATTGAGTTGGCTAATGAGTAGGTGTTGCCAATGACCTTCACTATTTTGTAGTTCAATAATCGCTGGGCGATTATAGTGTTTTAAATTGTTCCAGGTTCCTTTGTCGTGGACGCAGCTTAATCCTGTGTTGTTGGCAACGTCACAGGCTGTTTGGTTGGCTTGAGGATGATAGGTTATACCCCAGAGGTTGAAGAGATCATTGATTGCTGTTTCAGTACCACTGCGGCAGCTGGGGTCGTTCAGTAATGTTGTAAGGGCAGCATTAGCACTGTTTTCTTTATTATGAGTCGTCTCTTGTGAGATGGCTTTTTTGGTTAGAGTTTTGTATTTATCGGCATTAAGTGTTGATAATGCTGAGTCCACCACTAATGGTGTTTTCTTACGTTGATTGACGGGTAAGGCTGTGATGCTAACTGGCTTTGTATCTGATGTAGCATCACGAGTCGAACCAACTATTTCTGCGGTAATAAGCTCTTTCACAGCAGATGAAAGGGGCGGCTGCTTTTGAACGATAGTGGGTGATGGCTTTTCAATTGCCTTCTCTTCATCTGCTGCGTTGAATCCAAGTTGCTTCCAAGGCGGCAGTGTATAGGCTGCAACTGCGAAGCTAGCCAATACGATGCTTGCAGCCATTATTTTTCTGGTGGGATTGAAAAATATGTGGTGTGTGTTGGGTAAAATTTCCTGGGCGGCCTGCGTGACTGTTTTTGCATCAATGGTGTCTAAGTTTTTGGCATAGGCGCCAAGAAGTGCGCGGTCACAGATAATATTTATTAAACGCGGTGTCCCTTTGCATAGCTGATAAATTTTATTGATAGCCTGATTAGAAAATATGGGGCGCTGTACCCCGGCGATCCACATGCGATGACGAATATAGGCTGTGGTCTCTACCTTTGATAATGAAGCTATATGGTATCTTGCTGTGATGCGCTGGGTTAGTTGTCGCATAACTGGGCGAGCAAGCATTGCCTGAAGCTCTGGTTGCCCAACCAGTAATATTTGCAGTAACTTTTGTTTGGATGTTTCCAGGTTGGTTAATAAGCGAACTTGCTCCAGCACCTCATCTGAGAGATTTTGCGCCTCATCAATAATAAGGATCGTGCGTCTGCCCTGGGTATGATTTTCTAATAATTGCTTATTTAATAGATCGATTAAAACCTTGATACTGGTTGTGTCAGCTGGATATTCAATATGTAATTCATCGCAAATATTGGCTGTTAACTCTAAGGCTGTCTGCTTGGGGTTTAAAACAAAGGCAACATTAACTGTTTTTGGGAGTTGATCAAGCAGACATCGGCAAAGTGCTGTCTTTCCAGTGCCAACCTCTCCCGTTAACAATACAAATCCGTTGGTTTCCAATAGTCCATATTTCAGGTGGGCGAGGGCATCTTGATGCCTTTGGCTCATGTAGATAAATTTGGGGTCAGGAGTGATGGAGAATGGTGCTTCATCAAACCCAAAATAGCTTTTATACATGGGTGTATGTTGGCCTATACCAGCTAACGAGTATTGCGGATCTTGTTATTTTCGCAAGAATTACGGTTGAATGATAGAGGGAGCCATTCTGAGAATAGAACATTTATGCTAGAAAAGTTGTTTTGCCAAATTCTCAGATCCCATTGTTCGATGTATCCCTGTGCCTTTCTCCCTTCAGGGCTTGCGCGAAATATCGTCCCTGATGATGTTTTTGTTGAGTAGAGCTGTTTTACAGGAGAGGCTGTCAATACACACCAACATCTAGATATGTGCGGGAAAGTTTAGTTAAAGCAATGACATAGGCTGCTGTACGGTAGTCATCTATATTGCTGTCCTGGTTGTAGGTCTTGATGATATCTTGTAAAGCCAGGCGCATGCTATCGTCTAAACCTGATCGCACCAGGTCAAATTCATCAGCACCACGAATCAACTCTTTTTTGATCCGGTCTGGGACAGGTGTATTGTTCATCGCTTCAAGGGCGTGAACAATGTGTTGGCCTTGGGCTTCATCAAAGCGACGCTCGAGGCGCCCAAAGCGGATATGAGTCAGGTTTCTGATCCATTCGAAATAGGAGACAATGACGCCTCCAGCATTCATGAAAGCATCGGGCAGAATGGTAACGCCTTTTTTTCGCAGGATACGATCCGCTTCAAAGGTGACAGGGCCATTTGCGGCCTCTGCAATCAGATTTGCCTTGATGCGATGGGCATTTGTCTCATTTATGACGCCCTCCAGGGCGGCGGGTATCAGTATGTCGCACTCCAGCTCAAGCCCTTTGGCACCCTCTGCTGAGAAGGTTGTTCCGGCAAAGCCTTTAATACTTCCTGTATCGGTTTTGTGGAAATAGGCTTGCTCTACTTGAATGCCATCCTCATTCATGATGACGCCATCATGCTCAATGATTGCAATAATCTTTACATCATCCTCTTCAGAGAGAAATTTGGATGCATAATAACCAACGTTTCCAAGCCCTTGTATGACGACCTTTTTACTCGCTAAGTTACCCTCAAGTCCTGCGCTCTTTACTTCATCGGGGTGCCGGAAGAATTCCCGCAAGGCATACTGAATGCCTCGTCCTGTAGCTTCCGTACGCCCTCGAATTCCGCCATGTTCGACAGGCTTCCCTGTTACGCAAGCAATGTGGTTTATATCGTCTGGATTCAGATGTTTGTAGGTATCTGCAATCCAGGCCATTTCACGTTGGCCTGTGCCCATATCCGGAGCAGGCACATTTGTTGCTGGATTAAGAAATCCCTTTGCAGCCATTTCACGGGCAAAACGGCGGGTGATGCGCTGCATCTCATCTCTGGAATAGTTGTTGGGGTTGATGAATAGCCCCCCCTTTGAACCACCGAAAGGTACATCAACAATGGCGCATTTATAGGTCATCAATGCGGCAAGGGCTTCAACTTCCATTTGATCCACCGATGTTGCAAAACGAATACCACCTTTTGAGGGTAATCGGTGCGTGCTGTGAACGGCGCGCCAACCGGTAAACATCTCAATTTTACCTTTTATTTCAACGGGAAAGGTGACCTGTAATACAGAGGCACAGGCTTTAATTGCATTGGCAACACCTTGATCAAGGTTCATGATCTTAACAGCCCGATCGACCATATGATCTACACTTTGACGGAATGAGAGGCCGTTAATTTCGCTGTGATTGCTCATCTGTTCTACTCCTACAGTGTTATTCTCATATATAACGGTATGGATAAATTGCTAATTAAATTATATAAATTATCACTTACTTCAGTATATTAGATGATAAATTGAGTGCAGTGGGTGAGTTTTTTTTAATCAGCTTTAATGAACCTGCTGTAGACAGCAGAGAAACTACAAAGTAAAAAGCTTTATATGGCATCTAATCGATTTATTAAAAGGTATTCTGCGTACTACTCAGGCTGGTGTGTCGCCTTTGGGGAGCATAAGGCTGTATATGATGAAGAACGGGATATCAATTGGTTGCACGGTGAGTCTCAGGTTGGCTTTGCGCTGGCACCCAAATTAAAGAAGGTTTTGGTGAGGGAGTTGCTGGGAAGGCATGTGGATATTCCTGAAATTACATTGGCTGATGCATATGTCAAAATAAATGATAAATGCTATGAGCTTCGAACAGAGGATGATGCTAGAGAATTTAAGCGCTTAAAAAAGTTTTTTGAGGCCCCGGATGATATCTATATGTTTATGACCAGCCATTTTTGTTATCCGCCCGGTACAAAAATAATAACCTTTTCTACAAAAAAACCTCTAGTCATCATGTACAAAGAGATTAAGCCGCTTAGATTAATTGTTGCTTAGTTATGATTTACTTGTAACAGTATGATTGTAAATGAAAATCTCCCTGTTTTTCTGGTTTTTCTTCTGTTTGAAGGGTGAAATAGAGTACTAAGCTGGAACTATCACTGGTGAGATGGACTGGCTAGAGGTAGAATCACCGGCCGCATATAGTTCCAAACCCTTGGAACGCTCAATCAGCTGAAAATTATCGTAGGAGTCTGTTGTGAGGCCTAAATCCATTACATTTCTTTGTGTCATCCTGTTATTAATCAGCGGGCTTCAGCTAATTGGATCCATGGGCGGTATTCTGATAGGCAATGGCATTGGGCCAGAGAAGGTCTTCAAAAGCACCGAAAAGTATGAGGTAGATGGGATAGATGAAAAATACCTTGTACAAGAACCTGGGGCTGAGGTGCCTGCTGTAGCACCTGATGAAGGCCAAACGGTTAGCGCCATCCCAGAACATCTTGGTACGGCTTCTAAATATGGATTTGGGGTCAGTTTTCTTATTCTTCTTTCCGTTCTCTGGTTGTGGCAAATGAGGACGAAAGGTGTTTACCTTTTTACTATGGTGTGTGTTGGGAATGTTGTGACCCAAGTCATATGGAAGCCTGAGTGGGTGATGGGGACCCAGGCGGGGATGTGGTTCAGCCTGCTGTTGCCTGTTGTCTATTTTGCAGTTGTGCTTCCGCATTGGAAGACTCTCTCTATTCCTTTAAAAGACCGTCCAGCAAAGCCTGAAGCAGATGTAATGGGGCTGGATATTTTTAAAATTGGTGCAGTGCAGGATAAAGTGCCAAACCAGGAAACAGAAAAGAGCTAGTGTCTAAGGTTGAGGTGCCAGCCTCGACCGTAAAGTATTTCACTCATGACCCCTGCCTGAGCAGGGGTTGACTGTGTCATCCTAAACCCTGCAGGTCCTTAACCTGCAATAAACCCATCCTTTTCTATTAGGGCCTTGGCTTTTTCAGGGTCTTGCTCGTTTGCGGGCAGGGCCAGGTAATAAGGAAGCTCTACCGGTTCATCGCTAAAATGAATCACGTGAGTCTCTTGCAGTCGTTTAATTACAGATTCAATGGTATCTGCAAGGTTTTCAGGTGCACCTCCTGGGTATTGGCTGGCTAAAAAATCTATTAGCTCCTGAATAGTGTGTTGTCCATCAGCTAGTGCTACAACTCGGCCAAGCCAAGGGTCAAGCGGGGCGGAGGCCTTAGGATTTTTCATATCGACCAATAAGATTTTGTCTTTTTGGATGGCATAGATGACGGCGCGAAAAAAATACTTATCTTTATCCAAGGTTGGTTCCTTAAAGAGTTTTGAGTTTGAATGGCTCTTACTAATACAAGAATTCTCGCATTGATCGTATGGTTGCGACAAGTGCCTACTTTCTCAGTAAACCATGTGCACCCAGTTAGATACTATAGATGTTGTTTTTCTTGCGGCGGCCTTTGTGAATGCTGCGTTGTTGGAGGGGGTTGCATTTCTTGTTGTAGCCCGAGGCTTGCATTGATAATGGCTTGAATCAGGCTGTTTAGCAGGGTGGCTACAAATGACCCGGCAAATACTGTGATGGCGATGAGTGGGACTAAATTCAGGCTGCTTGTACTTCTTAACCCAATAAATATGGCCGAGAATGTCATGACACAGATAATGATGCCAACAAAGGGCATCCATGCGGGTTCATTTTGGTGGTCTGTCATTTCTCGGCCTCTAGACTTGCTCATGCTCCTGACTTTAACCTGATCGCTGCACAAACAGGAGTTTTCGTAAGGCCGTCTATGCCTGTCATTTTCAGTGACGATCTTATCCTGGAAAAATTAGTTGAATACGTAAACATGTGATCTGTCTCAGCAATGGCTTCTTGCATTGCTCCACCTCCTGCATATATGTAGTTGTGGCTTTAGAAAAAAAGTGCCTTATTACCAATAAAGTAGCTGCTTCAGTCTTTCTGTCTGCGTGAGGTATAAGCTCATCCATGGGTAAAATCACAAGCTTTTTGGCTTTATGCTATTCAGATTAATTGATTTGGGTGTGCAAGGATGCACAAATATTACAGATACTGGGTATTGTGCTACTTAATCTGATAGTGAACCTTATGGTTCTATGATTCTGCTATCATTTTATATGAACCTTTGATCTCAACTTAGGGATGTGGAAAGAAAAACGCGATGTACTATGGTGAAAAATTCAACAGCATTACGCATCTGGTGGGTGCGGTCCTGGCTTTGGTGGGATTGGGCGCATTGCTGACGGTTAGCATCCAGCAACAAGATCCACTGTTAATTATAAGCTTCACTATATTTGGATTTACATTGGTGATGCTTTACACCATGTCTACCCTATACCACAGCTTCCATCCTCCCAAGCTTAAGAAAATCTTCCAAAAGATTGACCATATTTCCATCTATCTGCTGATTGCAGGTACCTATACGCCCTATATGTTGGTTTCATTGGGTGATGGCAATGGCCCGCTAATGTTGGCCTTTGTCTGGGGGATGGCTGCTATTGGTGTACTGTTTGATGCTCTTATCCCGAAGCGTATTGAAGTGCTGCAGATACCCATTTACTTGGTGATGGGCTGGGTATGTGTGTTGGAGTATTCCAACCTTCAGGCGGCTATCCCAGTGACAGGTGTGGTGTGGCTTACGATTGGTGGTGTTGCCTATACTGTGGGAGTGATATTTTATGTATTGGATAATATGAAAAAGCTTCGCCATGCCCATGGGATTTGGCATCTGTTTGCGTTGACAGGTTCTATCAGTCATTTTATTTCTGTTGTGGGCTACGTAAGATAACTGTTATGCCCCAGGTGGTTTTGAAATACCCTCCACGCTATATATCCCTCTTGTCTTGATAAACTGGAAGCCAGAAGTATAGTTATGCATCAACCGAACAGTTTCATTCCAGCAGTAATAGATCTAGAGGCCTCCAGCTTTGGTAAAGGTAGTTACCCCATTGAGGTAGGTGTTGCCCTGGCTGATGGCAGCACCCACTGTTACCTGATAAAACCCCATCATGACTGGATACAGTGGTCTGAGGCGAGTGAAAAGCTGCATGGTATTAGTCAAAAGACCCTGCAAGATCGTGGCCGTGATGTAAAAGATGTAGCCGATGAGCTTAATCAGTTGTTGGAGGGGAGCACGGTCTACAGTGATGGTTGGGGTTTTGATAATACCTGGATAGCACTACTATTCGAAGTGGCTCAGCACCCACAACAATTTAAAGTTGCACAACTGCAAACACTGTTTAATGAGCAGCAGTACAATAACTGGCATGAGACTCACCAAGCGGTAATAAAGGAGTTCAATATTACCCGCCACCGTGCCAGCTCAGATGCCTTTTTGATTCAACAGACCTTTGTACGGAGCAACGGTTTGCCTGCTTAAGCATTTCTGCACCCTCCCTTTACACTAAGGATACCCTGATACGTGTCAATTACTCACATTATCTGTGGATAACTTTGTGCATGAACGGGTAAAACGGGGTGTGAGATCCTGTTGTTGTGAGGGTTTGATCAAAACGTCTAAAAAATGACCACATCTAAAGGCTTCTATATAAATCAAATAGTTAGGAGGTTTGTTGATGCTTTGTTTGAAGTGCGACCTGTTACTTTAGTCTTTTACTTCTGTTTTGCAGATGCTTGTTTGCAAATTCAGTTCAGGCTTAAAAAGTTTTGACGGATTACGAGAGCTGATTTCGTGTTCATTTGCAGTAAAATGTCTTCAAAATTGCGTATTCGGGTGACATATTGAAGTGGTTCGTTACCTCGTGCATAGCCATATTTTAGTGTTTTGTAATACTTTTTCTTAGACAGTAGAGGGAATACCTCTTTCAAGTCGGCCCAGCGGTTTGGGTTTTTCATTAGACGTTCGGCAAGGGTCCGAGCATCGTGGAGGTGCCCCATACCGATGTTATAAGCAGCTAGGGCGAACCAGGTTCTATCGGGTTCTTCTATCTGCTCAGGTAGGCGTTTGCGCAGGGTGTTCAGGTATTTTGCACCACCGAAAATGCTCTGTTGGGGATTGAGGCGGCTTGTTACTCCCACCTCTTTTGCGGTAATACGCGTTAACATCATGATGCCACGCACGCCGGTTGGGCTTTTGGCCTTGGGGTTCCAGTGGGATTCTTGATATGCCTGGGCGGCCAGTAATGTCCAGGGTAGTTGGGTTTGTTTGGCAGCCTCTTTGAAGTATGCCTGGTATTTTGGTAATCGCTTTGCGATGCGGTCCATGTATTTACGTGTGTCTACATAATCAAATATCTCAACGAATCCGTAATATTGCTCCAATAGTTCATTCAACTGGCCTGCCTGTTTAAAGTCGGCTAGCCAGCTATTCAGTGATTGTTGGAGTTCATTGGCATGGGGGGGTAGATACCAAACCAGGGATTGCTCGCCGGAAAGATTAAAGGGAGTCACCAGTTCGGGATGGTAACGGCGGTTAATGGAGACTATGTTTGAATCTGCTACCGTGCAATCAATCTGTTTGTTCCAGACCTGCTCCAGTAGTGTTTCGGTATTAACATCTTTTTTGCTCCGCCAGGAGAGGGTGGGGTATGAGCCATTTAGTTCTTTTAGTTGAGCTGCGTAGCTACTTTCTGCAATTACGGAGAGTGATACATTGCTTAATCCGGTGATGTTTTTGGGTTGTTTGCCGCCGCGGCGACATACCACTTGTTGAGTTACTGTTTGATAGGGATTGCTGGCTAAAAAATCCTGCTGCCTAGCTGTGGTCCTGGTAAGCCCTGCTGCGGCAATATCTGCTGTGCCATTGCGTAATTCAGTCAGTATCTCTTCTACTGTTTCTCGCACTTCCCATCGCACTTTAAGTTGATGATGTTTGACGAATGCCTGGATTAGATCATGCTCAAGCCCTGCGCCATCGCCGTCACGGTCAAAATAATACATGCTGGGGGCATTGCGTGTGAGTACTACCAACTCCTTATCCATGGATAGCTTAGGGTCTGCCTTGTCGCAAGCTGTCAGGAGTAATGTGAGCAACAATGTCGCCAGGCGATACATCATGACTATGTTTCTCTACATGAGTGGATGTGGATGCTTATTCTAGGCGATAAGCATAGGCTCTTCTACTGCTTGTGCTCCTATCGAGTTAGCGCCCGGAAATGCCCTCCCTGGTGTTTCCGGACACGAAATCATAAAAATGTCATTTTATGATTTCTTCATTTCCAGACGGAAACTAATTAGCTTTGAGTAAGCTGAATATTTCCCATTGGGCTAAACCTTAAACTGATTAACCAAACCCTGCAAAGAGGCAGCCATTTCTGATAATTCCTGACTGGATTGTGCAGTTTGCTCTGCGCCAACAGCAGTTTGGCCGGCCACTTCATTGATGTGCACGATATTACGATTGATCTCTTCAGAAACCGCACTCTGTTCTTCTGCTGCACTCGCAATGTGGGTGCTCATTTCATTGATACGGGTGACTGCATTGGCAATGCTGCCTAATGACACACCCGCTTGAGATGCTTGATCAACAACCACCTGTGCTTGCTCCTGACTCTGTTGCATCACAATCACTGCTTTTTGGGAGCCGCTCTGTAAACGCTCGATCATACCATTAATCTCTTCAGTGGATTGCTGGGTTCGGCCTGCTAATGTGCGTACCTCATCTGCTACAACGGCAAATCCCCGACCTTGCTCTCCCGCCCGTGCTGCTTCAATGGCAGCATTCAGCGCCAATAGATTGGTCTGTTCAGCAATTCCTTTGATGACATCTATAATGGTATTAATGCTCTCGCTATCTTTTTCAACCTGATGGATTGCACTGGAGGCATCCTCAATTTGCTTTGCAAGCGCTTGGATTGCCACAACAGTTTTATTCACTGTCACATTACCTTGCGTTGCTTCCTTATCCGCCTCATTTGCTGCCAGGGCTGTATTGCTGATACTTGAGGAGACCTCTTGTACCGTTGCCGACATCTCATTCATCGCGGTAGCGACCTGCTCTGTTTCAGATTGTTGCAGTTGAATGCTGGCACTCGTCTGTGTGGTAACTGCAGATAGCTCTTCAGCTGCTGCTGATAGCTGGTCTGTGGTACTGCTAATCTGAAAGATCATATCTTTCAATTTATTGCGCATACCGTTCATAGCCTCAAGCAGCTCGCCTATCTCATCCTTGCTGTCGACCACAATCTCTTGAGTAAGATCACCAGAAGCGGTAACAATAGCCTTGCGTAGTGCTGTAATGATACGTTCACAGACTACCCAGCTGAGGATAAGGCTTATGATAATAGCTATCGCAGCTATTGCCGCCAGCATCTTGATGGCAGCATGCTCATGTTCTTCAGCTTGAAATGCGGCTTCTTCGGTAAATTTTGCAATCTCATCCAACAGGCTTTTGATTGCTATATTCAGCTTATCCTCTTCCTGTTCTATCTCTTCAGCAATCTGTTCAGCCTCATGGATTTGTTGACTCTTTAATAGCTGAAAAACCTGGTCTGTATGGTTGGCAAAACTATGATGTGCCTGTTCAATTGCTTTTAGAGACCCCAGTACTTTCTTAAATTCAGCCTGGGTTTTTGCATCATGCACACTGGTAAGGCTCTCCTCCACTAACTCTTCGCCCAGTTTAATCTCTTCATCTATTTTTTTATTTAGGTTGTTAAAGTGCCCTATGGCCGTATTAAATTTTGTTGGGGCAGTACCTTCACTCCCCAGGCTTCCATGATGCATGGCGCGTTCAAATTGTATTGCTTGTTCCAATTGGTGAGTAGTAATCTTGATGATAATCCCTGTCAGGGGAATATCCTCTTCTGCAATGGTTTCCAGCTCATTCCCAATCTTGTTCATAGAGTAGATTGCAAAGCCTGAGCTTATCATCATAAACAATATGATAATGAGAGAGGTTCCCAGAAGCTTTGCTCTTACTGACAGATTGGCCATTATATTTTTCATTTTCAATTCTCCATTTTTCTATAACTTATTCAGGCTTTTTGTTGAACCATAGACGCACGCTGCCGTTCCACTAAATTGGAAGAGGTGATTATGGGTAGGGGGCTTTAGACAGATCTATCCGTACAGATGGTTCTGTATATTTGTTACTAAGATATGATTAGATGATGGTTTATTACGGTTAACCGAAATGGAGATTGCTATAAAGCTGTGTTGCAAACCTTTTAGGTTGCAGTATTAGATGGAAAGGTGCGTTATTTAAATTCCTAAATGCAATATTGATCATGTTACGTCTCTCATTGTTATTACTATGGTTTATTGCGTTTGGTTCTTAATGTGTTTGTTTCCGTAATAGCCTTATGGAAGGCCGACTCTGTTTCAATTTGATAGCACAAAATCAAAATATTAAGCCCGCATGAACTCCTGTCGCCGCTTGACATTACGCAATTAAATGCATGCGTTATATTTTGGTATTGAATGTATCGGAGGGGGTGAGGTTTTCTTGAGGATTTTATTTGGTCTTAATTCTAAATAGATCTATTATGTACATGCGTATAGAGAGATGTATTAAATCTATTAGGGCTATCAGAGGTGCAGTGGCAGTGTGAAGGGGGGGGGTAGCTCTGTTGCATTGATTTTCTCGCTGTCCGCCTGATGGTCGCTAAGTGGAAGTTGGAATGCTCCATTATCTGCCGATAATGATAGACTCCTGTTGAATAGGTGGTGGCAATGACCTAATTCCGTTTCTCGTGATATGACTCCCTGCGTTTTTTTATCCCGCTCAAGAAGATTTGTGGCATGAAATCAAATCTCTACAAAGTGCCTGTTATGCCGGCGATAGGTATTGATGATGCATGAGGGAGGCAGTTGCCGATTACTTTTCTAAGTTGAGGTTTAATGCTTGAC